>Ga0169931_10010526_pt1 | contig 13177 bp, 15 predicted proteins | sample Kivu_15m_20L_FD_129675 | JGI IMG/M metagenome (GOLD analysis project Ga0169931, IMG submission 129675) | Freshwater microbial communities from Lake Kivu, Western Province, Rwanda to study Microbial Dark Matter (Phase II) - Kivu_15m_20L... | ecosystem: Environmental > Aquatic > Freshwater > Lake...
CTCGCCCAGAATGCCATGGGTGGGAAAGCGGTCGGCGATCATCTGCCGCAAGCGATCCTCGACAGCGCGGTCGGTTTCGGTGACAAAGCTGCGGTCGGGCTTGGTTTCCGGATTTGGAAGTGCAGCGGCGGCCACCATGCTGCGGGCGGCATCGGCAAGGGACAGGGCAAAGTCGATCAGCATGCCGGGCCACCTGCGGCCACGATGTCCGAGAGCGGTTTGAACGCAAGCGGTGCTGCGACCAGAACCGGCGCTCCGTTGGCCAGCATTTCGGGCAGATCGACGGCGGCGACCATGCCCCCTGCCTCGGCCACCATCAGCATCCCGCCCAGACAATCCCAGGCGTTCATATGTGGTTCATAATAGGCTGCAAGCCGCCCTGCCGCTACCGAGGCCAGCATCAGCGCGCCCGATCCGTTGCGGTAAAAGATGCCGCCTGCCTCCATCAACCCCTGGACCACCTGCGCGACGTGAACCGCGCTGGTACGGTGGCTGGCGCCAAGGGCGGTCATCCGCCCGTGCAGGCCTTGATCGGGGTCAACCCGCAGCGTGGCACCGTTCAACCGCGCGCCGCCGCCCTGCAGGGCATCCCAGGTTTCCCCCGACACCGGCGCATGGGTCACCGCCAGCACCGTGCCCCGGGTATCCACCACCGCAATCGCCACGCACCAATGCGGCAGGCCCGACAGAAACGGCATCGTGCCGTCGATCGGGTCGATCACCCAGGTGAACCCGTCCCCCGCCGCGCCGCCGCCTTCTTCGCCAAGGATCGCATCTTGTGGAAAAGCCCCGGCGAGCCGGGCGCGGATGTGGTCCTCAACCTCGCGGTCGGCGCGGCTGACGACATCCTGCGGATCGGCCTTGGTTTCCACCACCAGCGCATCGCGGGCGTTGAAATGGGCCAGCGCAAGCTCCCCCGCTTCGCGTGCAAGGATCAGGGCTAGGGCGTGGCGGTCAAGGATATCGGGGGTCATGGGCACCTTTCAGGCCACGCGGATCAGCGCGGCGGGATCATAATTCAGGCTGACGGCATCGCCAATGCCAAAGGCGGGTTCGGTAATCGGGCGCGACACCAGCATTTCCCCCGCCGCGGTCTCGACCTCATATTCCCGCCGGCTGCCAAGATAGCTGGAGCCGGCCACGCGCCCATCGCCCCCCGGCACCAGCGCAATCCGTTCCGGCCGGACCGACAGCGTCGCCGCCCCGTCCGGCCCCGCCAGTGGCAAGGACAGGCCCGGCGCGGTAAAGATCCCCCCCGCCACCTGACCGGAAATCAGGTTCGCGTCGCCGATGAAATTGGCGATGAACGGGTTGGCCGGGCGTTCATACAGATCCGCCGGGGTGCCGATCTGGGCAATCCGGCCCTTGTCCATCACCACGATCCGGTCGGAAACCGCCAGGGCTTCTTCTTGGTCATGGGTGACGTAAACGGCGGTCAGGCCAAAGCGGCGTTGCAAGGCGCGGATTTCCTCGCGCACCTTGCGGCGAAGTTTGGCATCGACGTTCGACAAGGGTTCGTCGAACAGGATCACGTCGGGCTGTTGCACGATCGCCCGCGCCACGGCGACGCGCTGTTGCTGGCCGCCTGACAGTTCCGCAGGCAGGCGGTCGTGCAAGCCGCCAAGGCCAACCAGATCCAAAATCTCGCGCGCCTTGGCCTGCGCTTCGGCGCGTTTCTGCCCTCGGATCACCGGACCATAGGCCACGTTATCCAGCACCGACATATGCGGAAACAGCGCATAAGATTGAAACACCATCCCGACATTGCGCGCTGACGCAGGGTCGCGACTGACATCGCGGCCCGCGATCAGGACCTGACCTTCGGACGGCAGCTCCAACCCCGCGATCAGGCGCAGGCTGGTGGTCTTGCCACAGCCTGACGGGCCAAGGAAGGTCACCAACTCCCCCTTGGCGATGGTCAGGTCAATTCCGCCCACGGCAGTGGCCGAGCCATAGCGTTTCACCACACGGCGGAATTCGATGGCAGGTCCGGTCATTGTCTGTTCCTATTCTGCGGCCATGGACGACCGCCGCCCCAGCTTGCGCCGCCCGACGGCCCAATTCATCAGCGCCACACAGGCGATCATCACCAGCATCAGCACGGTGGAATAGGCAATCGCCAGCGCATATTCGCCGTTCTCCACCCGCCCCATGATATAGGCCGTGGCCATGTTATGCCGGGCCGAGACCAGAAAGATCACTGCCGAAACCGCCGTCATCGCCGTGACAAAGGCATAGACCAGCGCGGTAAAGATCGCAGGCTTGATCAAGGGCAGCACCACATCGCGCAAGACGCGGCCCCCGCCTGCGCCCATGGTCTGGCTGGCCTCTTCCATCGAACGGTCGATCTGCGCCAGCGCGGCGATGCCCGCGCGCATCCCCACCGGCATGTTGCGGAACACGAAACAGATCACCAGGATCCACAGCGTCCCGGTGATATCCACCGGCGGCACGTTGAAGGCCGCGATATAGCTGACCCCCACCACCGTGCCGGGAATGGCAAAGGACAACAGCGTGCCGAATTCGAACGCGCGCTTGCCCGCGAAATCCTGCCGGGCGATCAACCAGGCCGTCAGGATGCCGATCCCCATGGTCAAGGGCGCCGACAGCGCCGACACCCACAGCGTGGTGATCATGCTGTTCCAGGCCGATCCGAACAGTTGCAGCCCGCGCTCCGTGATCTCGAACGAAAAAGCGGTCCAAAGATGGCGGGCCGTGGGCGACAGGTCCATCCGGCCGATGTCGGTGACGAAGCCGCCGATCAGCACGATCAGGTAAACCCCGAAGGTGAACAGGACAAAAGGCACCACCGCCGCCACCGCCGCCCATTTCACAACGGGCGGCACCGGGGCGGTCAGGCCCGCGTCGGATTTCCCGGTGACGGTGACGTAACTCGCCCGCCCGACCCAACGCTGTTGCAGGAAAAACGCGGCCACCGTCAAGGACAACAGCACCACCGACAGCGCCGCCGCCTGCCCCAGATCATATTGCGCGCCGACGACGGCAAAGAAGATCTTGGTCGACAGAACGTCATAACTGCCCCCCAGCACGATAGGGTTGCCGAAATCGGCAAGGCTTTCGATAAAGGTCAGCAAGAACGCCGCCGCCAGCGCCGGGCGCAACAGCGGCCAGGTCACGGTGCGAAAGGTGGTGACAGGCCGCGCGCCAAGGGTGGTGGAGGCTTCTTCCAGCGTGGGATTGATCGCCTCCAGCGCCGACAGGATCACCAGAAAGGCCACCGGGGTAAAGGCCAGAACCTGCGCCATCAGGATGCCGGGCAGGCCGTAAACCCAGCGCGTCGGGCGGATGCCGAAGGCCTGCGCGACTTCTGCCGTGATCAGGCCGGTGCGCCCGAACAGGACTATGATCGCCACCCCCACCACAAAAGGCGGGGTGATGATCGGCAGGATCGACAACACCCGCAACAGGCGTTTCATGCGAAAATCGGTGCGCGCGACCAAGAGCGCAAGCGCCAGCCCAAGCGCTGTGGCGAGAACCCCGGCCAGAACCCCCAGCACCATGGAATTGATCACAACCCCGCAGCGCCTGCCCCCTGTCAGGCAGCCGGTGGACCAAAGGTCGGGCGCGGTGATGCGGGTCAGGAACGGGACCAGCGACACCGTGCCATCGCGGGCGATGAAAGCGGCCGAGACAAGTTTGAGGATCGGAAAGAACACGAACAGCGACAGAGCCGCGACGATGCCCACCACCGCAAAGGCGGCAAAGCGTTCGCCCCGGCAAAACCCGCGCGCCGCCAGAACCTCGGCCAGCGCGCCGATCAGCGCAATCCCGGCAACCCAGGCCCCAAGGCCAAAGCCGCGCTGGCCTTCGACCGCCGAAGGAAACAGCACGCCGAATCCCGGTAGGGTCGGCCCGCGCAGCCCGATGCCAAAGCCTTGCAACAGCAACCACACCAGCCCCGTCCCCACCAGCGCCGCCGCCAGCGGATGCGCGCGCCAATCGCGCGCCGTCAGCGCCAGCGCGGCCAGCGCGGCGGCAATGCCGACTAGCGGAAAAAGCCAGACCTTGCCGTCCAAACCTTCGACCATAGCCACGGAAGCCCCACCCTTGAACCAGGGCAGGGCGAACAGGGCAACCAGCAGCAAACCGGGCCAGGCAAGCCCGCCCCGGCTTTCAAACGCGGCAATCACTTGCCAAGCACGCCGATTTCCGCATCCCAACGCGCCAGAAGCGCAGTGCGCACCTCGGACGAGCCGAATTTGGCAAAGTCGTAGTCGATCAGCTTGACGTCGGCCAGTTTGGGGGCCTCGGGCGGGGTGGCGGCGTTCTTGTTCGACGGCACCTGAAAGCTTTTCGCGGTGGCACCGATTTCCTGCGCTGCTGCCGACAGCGCCCAGTCATACCAGACCTTGGCCGCCTCGGGGTTCGGGCCGCCCTTGATGAGCGACATCGATCCGACTTCGTACCCGGTGCCTTCGCAAGGCGCGACCGTGACAATCGGTGCGCCTTCGACGGTTTGTGCGACAGCGTCATGCATGAAGACGATGCCGATGGCGGATTCGCCCGTCGCCGCAGCGCGGATCGGGGCCGAGCCGGATTTGGTATACTGGCTGATATTTGCGTGCAGCTTGGCGAGATAGGCGAAAGCCTCGTCCTCGCCCATCAGTTGCACCATGGTGGCCAGCATCGTGTAGGACGTGCCCGAGGAATTGGGGTTGGCCACCTGAATGTCATCGGCAAAGCGCGGATCGAGCAGATCGGCCCAGCAGGCGGGGGCATTCTCGGTGACCATGGTGGAGTTGTAGCCGAACCCGAGCGCACCGGCGTATATGCCCACGGTCTTGAACCCCGAGGTTTCTGCCTGACGGAGGGCCCAGTCCTGCACTTCGGCCAGCATGGGCGAACGGTATTCCTCGGTCAGACCTTCCTGTGCGGCCTGAAGGTGGGGATCGCCCGTACCACCCCACCAGACATCGCCGCGCGGCTGGCCCTCTTCGGCCTTGATCTGGGCAAAGGTTTCGCCGCTGGATTTGCGCGTCATCAGAACGTTGATGCCGGTCTCGCGGGTGAACGCCTCGGACTGAGCGCGGCACCATTCCTCGCCGACCGAACAGTAGAGCACGAGTTCCTTGGACTGGGCGAAGGCGGTCAAGGGAGCGAGCGCCAAGGCAGCGGTAGCAAGCAGGGTTTTGCGGTTCATGTCACAATCCTTCTGTTGAACACGGACCCGGGGTACTGGTGTTTTGTCACGAAACGGTGACAGATGCGCGAAGCTGCCGGTCGATCCGGGGTAGACGCCGATAGGGAGTTATTGTTGACGGTCGATTAGTGGACGATGAACGACCGCTCCGGTGGCAACCCGTGTGCTCAAGGCATTTGCAACAAGCGATTGCTTACCGCCCACCGCGTCGATTTCACGCCTTTTCCCAGGGCCGCACCTTCGGCATCGCCGCTGTCACCTCCACCTCCCGCAGCATCCCGCCCGCGATCAGCCCGTCGCGCACCCAGCCCAGCGCCTGCCACCAGTCGTCATAGGCGCGGCGTGCGGCTGCGATCTGCTGTGGGTGGGGTGAGAAGGTGACGGGGCAGGCGAGGATTTCGATGGTCCTGCGCGTGCCGCGGGCGGTCGGGCCGCGCAGGCGGATGCGTTCGGTGCCAACGACGATGGTGCCGACATGGGTGCCGTGACGGTTCGTCTTGACGATCGTGGGCACGCAGCGCGGCGCGGCGCCGGGCATCCAGTCCGGGGTGAGGCCTGGGCGGGCCAGTTCGACCACGGTGATCGCCATGCGCTTGCCTCCCAATGTGTCGGGCAGCTCGGCGACGGTGGCGGCGATGACTTCGGCGTCTGCGTGCACATATCCACCCATCTTGTGCTGGCCGCCATCGATCTTGCAGCCCAAGATCGCGCGTTGCAGCAGGATGTATTCGAGGCCAAAACCAGAGCCTTCCTCGGCCCCGTCCTTGGGTGGGGGCAGTTCCAGTTGCGCCTTCTCGACCCCGAAGGCCCATTCCAGCGCTGCCTGAACGCCCAGCGCGCGTTTGGCGTGGGTGCCGCGAGGGGCGGGCTTTCCTTGCAGTGTCATTCCGCAAGCCCCTCAAACAGCGTCATCTGCGCCGAGCGCTGGGCCTGATCTGCCGGCTGCCAGATCCACGGGCCTGAGGCCATGGGCAGCTGCGAGAGCGCGCCACGCATATGCTGCTGCCAGAGGATGAACTCCGTTGCCGAGCAGGCGCAGAGCGCGTGCCCGATGGGCCAGCCCATCAGCCATCCGACGAAGAGCGGGTTGAGCCGCCGCCGTGACCGACCCTTCAGGATCCGCCGCGAGACGACGCGCCCATGCAAGGCAATCATCGAAGCCCAAAGCGGGCGCGAGATCGGGGCGTGCGGCGAGAACCGCGCGCCACCCATCGTGATCGCCGGGGCCGGGTGGGTGAAGCCTTGTTCCGCCCGGTAATGCAGGATGTCCATCCGACTCTTGCCGTCCGTGCGGGTGATGCTGGCCTCGCTGCTGCCCTTCCAGTTCTGCGCGGCTGGTGTCGGCCATTGTGCCGCCTGCGCGGGCAGGGGCGGCGTTCCGCCTGATCCGTAGCTCTGCCCCGGTCCACCCTTCGCGCCATCCGTCGCCTTGGGCGTCGACCAGCTGGTGATGCCCAGCGCCAGCGCCTCGGCCTTGCGGGTAAAGTCGCTGTTCCCCGCCGGGTTGTAGCTGGCCGTACCCGGATGCAGGCTCATCGGTGTGGGCCAGGATGAAGATGCGCAGCCGCTGGTGCGGCGCGCCGACCTCTGCCGCGCTGAACAGACCCGCCGCAGGCGTGTAGCCCATGCCCCAAAGCTCTCGCAGGACGGTCTCGAGGCCGAGGGTGACGTGCCCTGCGACGTTTTCGAGAAACACCCATTCTGGGCGGCATTCCCCGATGATGCGGGCGACATCGGGCCAGAGGTGGCGGGGATCGTCAGCGCCACCGCGCTTTCCGGCCGCGCTGAAAGGCTGACAGGGATATCCGGCCAGCACCGTGTCGAAGGCCCCGCGGAAGGGCCGGGCGTCGAACGCCTGCAGGTCGGTCCAGATTGGGGCCGGGGCGAAGTAGCCCGCGCGTTGGGCGGCGATGAGGACAGCGCGCGGCCAGCCCTCCCATTCGACGAAGGCGCGCGTGTGATATCCGGGCTCGGCGAGCATAAGGCCCATATCCAGGCCTCCGCCGCCTGCGCAGAGGGACAATCCGTGCCGGGGACGTGACACCATGCCATTCACCGCACCCCCCGGGCCCGCAGGCGTTCGGCCGTGACCAGCCCGCTTGCCAGCAGCGCATCGCGCAGGCTGTTCGAGATCATGTTCGCGGGCAGGAAACGGTCGGAGTTCACTTGCTCGGCGTAATAGGCCAGCAGCGTATCCGCGCTGGGCCGGGGGGTGTCGTCGCGCTTGCGCCGGCTGTCGGGGTGGGGCCCGGCCCCCGGAATAACCCGCGCTGCGCCGGTTTGCTTGAGGCGCTGGGCTGCCCGCTGCATGGCGCGGTCGAGCGCCTTGGGCCCGTCGGGCGGTTCGGGGTGATCACGCCGTGAGGCCTCGGCGACCGACAGGATGGCCTCTTCGTCGAGCCCCAGATCATCGCGCCAGCGGCGGATATGCTCGCGCGCTGGCCAGCCTTGCCACCAGCCGGGCAGGGCGGCGGGGTCGAGGCCCAGCGCCCGGATCAGCTCTGCGAAAAACGTCTCGCAGATCGCCTCGCGCTCCTCCTCCTTAACTGGTTTACTTAAAGGTTCCCTTACAGGGTTAGTGTCTCGATTTGAGACACGGGAATCGCCGTTTTTGAGACACGGGTTTGCGTCAGAATGAGACACGGGGCCATGTCCGGAATTGAGACACGGATGATCAGGCAAATCCGGCGTCAAGCCATTGTCCTCAGGCGGAATTTCGGCAGCAACCCCGTGTCTCAAATCCGGACACGGGGCCTCGGTTGGATCGGGGCCAAACGGCAGGTCCGGGGTGTCGCCCGGATCGCCTGACGGATCGCCCGGATCGTCAGGACCGCGCGGGGTGAAGCCCGGCTCGAAGCCAAGCAGGTATCGCGTCGGCCTTTGCTGACCGGTGCGGCGGTCGATGTTGCGGATGCGGCGCACAAGGCCCGCGTCCTCGAGGTCATCGAGATGGCGGTTCAGCGTGGCGCGGCTGATCTCGCAATCATGGGCCAGCCGGTCCTGCGTCGGGAAACAGCCGTAATCAGGGTTGAACCGGTCGCACAGATGCCAGAGCACGATCTTGGTGGTGGGCTTCAGCCCGCGCTGCAGGATGGCCCAATTGGTGGCGGCATGGCTCATGGCGTAGCCCTCCGGACGGGAGAGGAGACGCGGCTGGCAAAGCCATGCTCGGCCAATGCGCCCAGCACGTCGTCGACGGACCTGATCAGCGCCCAGCCAAAGCCCTGCGCGATCACCGCATCGCGGAAGTCCTCCTGCTCCGGGCGCAGACGCCCCTTCGGGGCCTTGAGCTCGAGGAAGAGCACCCGGCCTTCGCTGAGGATCACCAGATCCGCAAAGCCGGGGTGTACGCCCATGCCAACCAGGATCGCTTGGCGCTTGGCACCGCGCGGGCCGGGTTCGGTCACCTCACTGGGGCTGTGATGAAGGATGGCCGTGCGGGGCAGGGCAAGACGCAGGGCCTCGACCACGGAGCGTTGCAGATCGGCCTCGGGCGTTCCACGGCGCTTCATGGCGACACCTCGCGGTCCGCCGCTTGCGCGCGGCGCTGGCGGCCGGGGCAGCGGGCATCGACCATCAGCAACAAGGCCCGCGCCTCGCGCCGCTCGAGATCGCTCTCGCCATGCGTGGTCAGCACATTGCAGGCCAGCCGGATCAGATGGTCGGAATGATGCGCGACATCGGCAATCACGGCGCGCGCTTCGGCAAGACGCGTATCGGGCCAGCGAGAAAAGGGCGTGCCAGATGTGGTCGGGGGGGAAGCAGGCGTGGTCATCGACGGCCTCCCCGGCGGGCGCGACGCTGGCTGATGGCTTCCTGGTCCTCCAGCCATTCGACCACGGCGCTGCGGCGGTAGAAGACTTTTCGACCTGCGCGAATACAGGGCGGGCCCCAGCGCTCGGCGGCCCAGCGCCGCAAGGTGCCTTCGGTCACCTCAAGCTCCTGGGCGAGATCGGCGCGGCTTATCCAGCCGCCGAGCAAGGCGCGCGACGGCTCGTGGCCGCCTTTGGCGATCGTGAGTTCCTGCATGTGATGTCTCCAGCGTCAGGCCCGGATGCGGGCAGATGGTGCTGGCAAGTCATGCATACCCTCTGGGGGTGGCAGGGAGGCACGGGGTGGCACGAAACCGGCGACCCCCTTGCCACCCCTTGTTTTATTGGCTTTTCGGCGTGTCGGGGTCAGAACGCCCCTGCCACCGCTGTTGAGCCGCAAGGCACTTGCGCAGTGGCTTCGCGTGCATTGTCGTGCAAATCCCCGCATTCGCAGGCGTTCACGTGCAATGGCGGGCAAACAAGGGGTGGCAACGCGCAAAACCGCTTGCCACCCCCATGTTTCATTGACGATCGGGCCATTCATGCCCCCGATTCCGGGGGCTTCGGCCTTTCAAAGGGGAGGTGGCGCAGAAAGTTGCGGCCTGCCGCTACCGACCCCAAGCCGCCCAGCGCGCGAATTCCCAATAAACAAGGGGTGGCACGCCAGCTGTCTCCGGCGTGCCACCCCGTGCCTCCCTGCCACCCCAAGCGCCATGCTCTGCTTGATAGATGGCCCGGTCTACGCCTCATGACAGGGGCAAGGACCGAGACAGGAGCGAGGGGTGCGGATGGTGAACAGGCAGAAACTGACCGAAGTCGTGGTGCGCGAGGCCGTGCCCGTCGAGGGCCGGGATTACCAGATCTTCGACACCGAAGTGCGCGGCTTTGCCGTCTGCATCTACCGCGGCGGTGGGCGAGCCTTCACCCTTGATTACCGCCATGCCGGTCGTCAGCGACGCATGACCTTTGGCCGCTGGCCGGAATGGAGTGTCGCGGCGGCGCGAACGCGGGCCAAGGAACTGCGCCGCGAAGTGGATGCTGGCGGTGACCCGCTTTCGGATCGCGGTGCAATGCGCGACGCGCCCCGGGTCAGCGATTTGATCGCGCGCTATGTTGAGATGCATCTGCCGCATCTTGCTAAGCTCAATGCCGCCGACCAGCGCTCGATGATGGAAAAGTTCATCGCGTCGGCCTGGGGCCGGATGCTGGTGACCGAGGTCAGCGCCTATGATGTCGAACTGTTGCTGTCGAAGGTCGCCGAGGGCCGCGCACGCCCGGCCAAGGCCAAGCCGAACAACCGCGCACGCAGGCTGCAGGGGGCCAAACCCACGCCGGTGCGTGCCAACCGCGTCGGCGAGGTGGTGCGCAAGATGTTTGCCTATGCTGTGAAATGGGGCTGGCGCGAGGACAACCCGGCCTTGGGTTTCCGCCGTCGCATGGAAACCCCGCGCGAGCGGTACCTGTCGCAAGAGGAAATCGCGCGGCTCGCCCTGGCGCTGGATGCGGCCGAGGATGCGCGGGCGGCGGGCATCATCCGGCTCTGCATGTTGACCGGTGCCCGCGTGGGCGAGGTGCGTCAGGCGCGGTTTGAGGATTTCAACATCGAGCACCTGTCATGGACAAAGCCTGCCACGACGACCAAGCAGCGCCGGGTCCACCGTGTGCCGATCTCGGACGAAGCCGCTGTGATCGTGCGTCTGCGCCGCCAGGCGGTGTTCGCGGGCTGCCCTTGGCTGTTTCCGGGCGACACGCCGGGCAAGCCCGTGCAGGAGGTTCGGCGGTTCTGGCAGCGTATCCAGCGCGAGGCCGGGATCGAGGATGTGCGCATCCATGATCTGCGGCACACCTTCGCCTCGCTTCTGGTCAGCGGGGGCGCGTCACTCGAGATGATCGGCAAGCTGCTGGGTCACAGCCAGATGCAGACAACCCAGCGCTACGCCCATCTGATGGATTCGCCCCTGCGCGCCGGGGTCGATGCGGTGGCCAGCGCCTTCAAGCCTAAGCCGCGCCTTGTGCACAGCGCGGAGCCAGCCCCGGACACAGCCACGTCAGGTCGTGGCCCCGGACAGATCAGCGCTTCGGCCTCTTGAACTTCAGGGCATCAAGAATGGGCTTCAGCCGTCGCCGGATCGAGCTTTCGTCCGGAAAACTGCCATCCTTCGATCTTGCGGAAAACCAGTCCTGCAGTTCGCGGACCCAAGCGGCCTGAGACGGGGGCAATCCCTCCTCGAAGACGCGCCGGGTGATCTCGATATGCATCGCAGGCCAGTCGTAATCCCCCTCGTCACTTGGCGACGATGCCTCGCCCTCGCGGTCGAGCAGATCATAGGCATCCTCAAAACGGCGCAGCTCGTCGCGCGCGATCAGCATGTCGGCAACGGCAACCGTGATCCCGTCAGGTGGGTCGGTGATGATAAGCCAGTCCTTGCGGCCATAGGGCTGAACACGACGGATCGCGCCCTCGGTCGGGCCGCTGCCACAGCGGCGAAACAGTGGCAGAAGCTCCATGGGGGAAAGCACGACCTTGCCCGCGACGATCTCGGCATCGCAGCGAACCGGGGTGATGCCCGTAATGATGCGGAACCTCTCGGCGTCCGCCCAGCCTGCGATGTCAGCGATACTGCACCCCCAGCGGGTGGCGGCCTCGTGAAGGGTGAATCATTCGCGTCGCGGCAATACCATGCTGACTCCCTCCCTGACATTGCCACGGGAAGAAGGCATGCCTGCTCCTCCCACCAGCTGATGGTTTCCTGAAGGCAAACGGAAACGCAGGGATGCACCCGTCGATCCTGCGCAGATGCGCATGATGACAGGAGCCGCTGATCTGATTGGCCTGTTTGCCGGTTTTTTTGAGGGACTGCTCTCCTCAGAGTAGAAGGCTGCCCGATGCTTCGATTCGGATCAAGGGTCGGGTGCCAACGAATCTGTGGATAAAATGAAAACAACGAAACGGGTCAAGAAACGGGGGTAATTGAGAGGCTGTCGCCGCACGAGACAACCCAGCCGACGCCAGGGGGCGGACACTGCGACCGGAGGACCGAGCATAGCGTCACCTTCGAAAAGGGCGGGAAGCGGACACTAGGGGCTCGTCCTTGGCAGGGCGACCCAGTCAGGCGGCCATCTCGGTAGAACCGAGGCAGTCTCTGATGACAATTAAGTGCAATACTGCTCTATAAACTACTTTGAATTCCTCATCTCCGAATTGAGGGTTGCGCGATGGTAAAGCCATCGACTGCCCGAGGATGTCATGGTTTCGTGACAAAGCGTCGTCAACCAAGTCCCAGTTTTAAATGGGGGACAAATCTATGAACCGTACGACACTTCGTGCTTCCGCCGCGGTCGCGCTTTTGCCGCTGACCGCGGTTTCCCAGCCCAAGGTAATCGTCGTATATTGCTTAGTCGGCAAAGAACGGTGCCGGACCCACTCCGGAGCTTTCACCCGCAAAACCGGCATAAACGTTCGGAAGACGGGCAAGTCCAGCGGCGAACCCAAAGCCTACCCGCAAGACGTCGCCAGCCGCGCCGACCAAGAGGTCGAGGATCTGTTTCTCGCTTGTCTGGCAATGGCCTTTCTCCAGGTTTCCATCCTTGGCGATGAAGGCGGTGGTACAGCAGGCCTCCCCTTTACATGGGTCAACGACCCGATCCACAGAACGATGCCCACTTTGTCTGGCTTGCCGCACTGGTGCGTGGCCATTGCCGTTATCTACCCGTAGGGCGCGGTGCTGGCAGTCACCCACGCTCAGGTATCGGGCGAGTTCACTGATGCCCTCCTGCACGGCGGCGCACGGGTGCACGGTGCTGCGCTTCGGACCGACCAATATCTGGGGCTGGCCGGTTATTATCCGCCGCACAGGAACACCCGGGATAGTCTGGGTGGTGTGCGAATAGTGGCCGAGGCAGGTGGCAACGTCGCCGCAGTCGATCTGCCCGTGATGCTCGCCCACTGTGCGCCGACCCTGACCGCTGCACCGCTTCCGTTCAAACCGCTCGGGGACATCGTGCCCGCAGGTGGCCCGGCATGCTGATCGACTTTGCCCTGTCCCTTGCCGAAGCCGCCCGCAGCATGGTGGCCGCCGCGGCACTTCCAAATCCGGAAACCAAGCCCGACCGCAGCTTTGTCACCGAAACCGACCGCGCTGTCGAGGATCGCTTGCGGCAGATGATCGCCGACCGCTTTCCCACCCATGGCATTCTGGGCGAG
>Ga0169931_10010527_pt1 | contig 13177 bp, 21 predicted proteins | sample Kivu_15m_20L_FD_129675 | JGI IMG/M metagenome (GOLD analysis project Ga0169931, IMG submission 129675) | Freshwater microbial communities from Lake Kivu, Western Province, Rwanda to study Microbial Dark Matter (Phase II) - Kivu_15m_20L... | ecosystem: Environmental > Aquatic > Freshwater > Lake...
CAAGGTTTTTTAATTTTGTTAATTGAATGGAACAAAAATTGGACGAGCTGCTCAAGCAGATCCATCGCTACCTCTTTGCCGACAGTGAACAGATCATTGTCGAGCTAAAGCAATACCTACTTGACCGATCTCTCAAAGAGGCCGAACTTGGTAAGTTCCCTTCATCCCTGACCTAAGTATAGCTTTCATCTCCGCCAAGATCTTCAACTCAAAGGAGAGTTTGCTTTAATTTTTGCGGGAAAATTTTGCGCAAAATGAGCGAATCCTTGCAACCGTAAAAAAACGAATCTATGAGCTAATCATTGACTACATGAAGCTTCGCCGGCAAGAAGTAAGTCATTACCTAAAGGAGATTAAAGAGACTTGCATGATTACCTTCTTTGGCGATCCCAATTATCTCGTCAAAGAAGCCGGCCTACAAGTGCTGATAAAGATCATCGAATCATTTGATACCAACGAGCTTTTACCGATCATCCAGCCAGTCTCTATGCTTGACAAACTTCTAGATGAGATCAAGCTACGAAAGCCATCAGCCTCCGTCAAGGGCGCCATCTGGCAGTTAGTAGGTCTCTTGCACCACAAATACGACAACTTGGTCAACGCGAGACTTGTCGAGTCACAAGACGTGTGCCTCCAGAGCCTCCAAGACCAAGTCAAAGCATCAAAACCCGAGATTAAGGCAATCATAGGGATGGTAAAAGGGCTCACCTCAATGCTCAGCGCGGGTTGTACCCTAAATGACCGTGAGCTCCAGTCACTCTACATCATGGTCAAGACCGTAATGAAGTCCTAGCGTAGCTAAGAGGACAAAGAGATGAATAACAGAGGCATCATGAAGGCTGGTATGAGGCTGCTCGCCACGCACGCCAATCTGATTACCGATCAGATTTTAAAGGATGCCCTCGACTTGATCAAAGAGACTTTGAAACTTTGCGTTCTAGAGAACATCGAGGTACGTGATGCAGCGAACGAGCTCCTATTTAGCTTGCTCAACACGATCTCAGACATCTTGTAGGGCGGCCAGGACAGCCATGTTGAGCTGTTTAGGCACATTATGAGCCAGTTTGACGAAATATTAAACGCTAACGATTACCGAAATATGCAGCTGCTTTCAGCAATCAGGGCGGTTGGAATCTTCTCGAAGGCAATCAAACGGATTAATGGAGATGAGAAACTTTGGGACTATTTGGAGAGACTCACTGAGATATCGGAGTAGAAACTAATCAAAGAGTTTATGGATTAATAGAACCCAGAGAGTGACCTCCATAATTTTAAGTATATCCTCAAGAAGCAAAAACAGCTGATTGCGTACATAGAGTCTTACTCGTTTATCATTCGCAACTTAAGTCGGGAGCCTTCTGAAAAGTAATTATAGCACTTCATGAAAGTAGCCAGCATCGGAGTCAACAACCACCGCAAGCTCTACCAAAAGTACAGATATCGCTTCTATGAGAGCTTAGCTTAGCTTTCAATGAGCCTCAGTGGCTTCAGCGGCCTTTTCGGTCACTGGATCAAGAAATTCGTCCGTTTGAGCCTCACCGAGACCCTCAAGATCCCCGACTCAGTAATCTTCGGTGGTGAGTCTCCCGTAGAAAGCCTGAATGATGCCGTCCAATTCTGGTGTCACTACCTCACCAAAGACGAAATTTGGACGGTTGATGCCTGCCAGATCGTTTATGATGAGCTCATCCAAACAGCTTTAAACGACATTGAATCGATGAACCTCACTTATAAAGTCCAGAAGATTTGTTTAGAAAAAGAGGACTTTGCGATCACCCAGCAGAGCCAGTTTGAAGCTTAGGAATAACAGAGAGGCGTCTACAACAAAAATACAGTCGAATACATTGCCAACAACTAAAACGACTAATCATACCTCGTAAGGCTCACGAACTTCCTAGAAGGGTTCCTGCCTTAGTGCCATAATGAATGGCTGCTGAAATGGGTGCCCAATATATGCTAGACTTTGGTAAGAAAATCTACTTAGACCCCAAGAGTCAGCAAGCTGTATACGCTGCTCAAAACTGTTCTTATGATATGTTCTCGATAACAATACTTCGACAAGCCGATAGCATTTGATAACGCTGGCCTTGTAGGAGCCTAAGTGTTCTTAAATATGTAAAGACACACATAGATGGAGTCTGAAAGACAGAACACATTCAACATGCTGCTCACTTACCTAAAAGAGCTTATCGGCAAATCAGAAGAATTCCAAGACAACCTTTTGACCGCTGTAATGGAAATGCTCTTGCATGTGCCAATCTCAATCCTTTACACATCCCCCAAGAATCGAACTAAGTATATCGAAGACAACAAGAATGATGGGTCCTAAAATGAAAACATCCACTTATGGAAAGGAGTTATGATCAAAGCATTAGAGCTCAGCCATATCAACAATAGGCTCGCTATGACTTGCATCAAGATGCTCGAATGATGGTTCAACACCCTGCCTGTGAGTGTCACAGCCGACCTTTATTCTGACGTCGTTCCAAAGCTATCTGATTTTTTGATTATTCAGGAGTCAGTGCTCAGCAAAAGTGGTGACATGAACCCGGACGAAGATTATTTCGAACGTGATGGGGACGCCTACACTGAGACTTACTTCTTTTAAGAAAAGCTAATAGAGGAAAGAGAAGAGCTACGCAAGATTGATAGGCGAGATATCGCTAACAAAGTTCTTGACCTTCTTGGCAAAATTGGTGGTCATGCACATTCAATCATAAATAATGAGCTCACGAAGAAACACGATAAGGAAAATGTAATACGGTGGGATACTGAAAAGCGCTTAAAGCTCAAGGTTCCCCTACACAACACAAAAGTAGAAATTTATCTAGACTCTTGCTTGCCACGAATCGTAGATCTGGCTCAAAATTCAACTGATAAGTTGACCAGGATTGCAGCATGCGAGCTTTTGCACGCTCTTATATTGTACATGATTGGTAAATCAGCCACAAATCCGGTCTAAAATGGTAAGAAGGCAAAAAAAGGCGCTGATGATCAGGCAGACTCTGCAGCTTTTGCAAAACTGTACGCAAAGCTGTTTCCAGTTATTATCCGGCTAGCAACTGAGATCGAGCAAATATCACGCCAGTTATTCGAACCTCTTTGCTTCTAAATCGTTCGTTGGTTTTCCAGCTGTAAAATATACGAAAACGCAGCCGTCGAGTCTCTTCTGGACGCCTTAATTGATGGAGCGTAAAGCCGAAACAACTCTACCTTAAGAGAGATGTGCAGCAACGCCGTAGCAGTCTTTGCCGAGTGGAGCCTCCACGGCAAAACCGAGGCCGAGATCAGTGACAACCAATCAAACATAAAGTCTTTAATTCGCCGCATCGAGTCTAATTCGAACCATCCAGACCCCTTCAAACGCCTCTCTGCAGTGCTATGCTTCTCCAAGATCTTCACAGTCATCAAAGACTATAACCCACTGGTAGACCAGTTCACTCTAGAGATTACACGCTGTGTCCTTGGCTCGCTGAAGATGTGCCACAACACAATAGAGTTCTCACAAGAAGTTATAGATAATTGTTCTTAACTGCTAAAAGTGATCGAAAAACAGATCATATGCAAGTTTGCGATACTTCTGGAGCCAAACCCTGCAAGATAACTACACGCTTCGCTATACGAGTTCCTTAACTTTATATTCAGTAAGTTCATCTCGGTAGAGACTGTCTATCGCCATGAGTGTATGCTTCTTTGGGAAGGGCTTGTCACGTAATTACCCTTGCCTAAAGGGTAAAGTGCCTCGACTGCAAAGAATATTTAGAATTGGATCAAAACGCGGTATGTACCTAAGGCAGGCAAGAAGCCAATTTACTGGAACTTGGGTGTGATTGACTTCGCGCCGCTTGGTTCATAGGTTTAGGGCCCTATTGGACCGTTTTCATAGGGGGATAGCCGCAAAGGAAAGTTGTAGGAGACTAAAAAGTGCTTTGATCAGTTTACAGCATAGTTGGAATTTATACACTGGCTACTCAAAGTTGCGAAATTCAACTTTAACGAGCTTTAAAGCGGCTTACGTATTGAAATAGTCTTGATAGCAATTAACCTCCGTAACCTATTCGATAACGTGATCTGGCCGATATTCACCAAAGTATCAACTGCAGCCCAGAACAAAAAGTTATTTTCATTGACTAAGCTTCTCGTCTGCAAAGAGGACAAAGAGCAGCTAACAAAATCCAAAATAAGAATGCTGACCAAGCTGTTTACTTTAATCAACTTCCTTGATGATTAATCACTCGAAAAATTCATGTCTTATACCAACGGAGATGATTGTGACATGACAGGCAATGACAACTTTAATGAGTGCTTATTCGATCTGGCTCTACAGATCTGCTTGGTACCTGCATGTCACTAGTTATAGCTGTTAGTTCAGGACCTATAGCTGGAGAGGACACTTAGAGAGCAGTGCGAACTTTTTATTAAACGGAAATTTGCGGATTTATCTGCAAGAGAATCATCGGTAAGCACCTTCGACTCAGAACCCCGAACCTTACTCCAAATACTAGAGCAGCGAATCACGCCAAAGCTGCCATTTGCAGATTTAAATATGATCGTCAAAGCCCAAAATGATCTACAGCCACGTCTTCTATCAAATCTATGCCAAGGTTACCTTAATCTCGCAGCGATAGACAAGAATTTAAAACAGTAGCTAATCAAGCTCGCCACTTCCAGCCTACCCACCGTCATCGATGATTGTTCATCTGGCAACACACCTCTCGAGAACGAAAGTTGCCGCCTACTTGTAAACTTCATGTCAAAGCTCAAAATTCCCAACGAAGTTCTGTTTTCATGGCTCACCGAGAAGTACCAAATTTACCAGAAAGCCAGTGATCTCTTATTGGCCTATATCGCCGAAAACTGGGTGAGTGAGCCGGAGCAAGTAGGTGACTATCTCGTCAACAAAGCCGGCGAAGACATGAAAATTCTCCAAGTCTTTATTCCGATCATCCAACACATCTAATAGCACACGCCCGGCTATTAGCGTGTCCTACTTAAGAAGATTCCTGAATACTGGAAGTCAGTCAACTTCACAGAAGGATATGCTGAGAACCAAGTCAAAATCTATAGCTTGATTGTCTCGTAATGTAAATGGACACTCGAAAGCACTTAAGACTCTGACGCTACAACTTTCATCAACTTCATCTGCATCCAAGTTATGATTTTCCTGAACAACACCAAGTTCAGTGTTTACCTGAAGAAACAAGTGCTTAACCTATCGGGTCTTCTTTATGGTCTAAAACTCAGCGAAAAAAGTCAGAGTGTGCACTTAAAGCTGAAAGACAGTTTACTGAACGTATAAAAGGAATTTTTTCCGATCAAGACACGCGAACTTGCGAAGCATTCGAATAAGGCAATAAATTTTGAGCATATAGTCGAAGGGTTCTTAGATCTTGTCGACATCAGTAAAAACCTTGATGTCCTTAGGATGCTTTATAAATGCATAAGAGAGATGAAACCTTCATTCTTTAGTGAAAGGCTAAAGAATACGGTCAATAATTTGATCGTCCAGAGTATTAATGCAAAGGAAGATCTTGTAGACTTCTTTGCAACGGTAGACAGCTTTATGCGTGAGTTCTCCTCATACGATTTGGACCTGAGCATAGATGACAATATAAGGTGGGCAATCGCGCACAAGATTATCTAACGCATCTTAGAGACGTGCTCATTAGTCTAATTAGAGCACTTGATGGTAAAATACCATAGCTTGTTCAAGCAAATACTAGATAAATCTCTGGCAAGTGGGCCAGTGCTTTTATCAGATGAGTTGCAACAGGAGGCAGCGTTGAAACGATACATGTTAGTCCGGGAGAAAACTCACGTCTTTTTGTATATTGAGGCTATGGTGAGGAGACTTGATGCTGACGTACTTAAAGGCCGAGTAACCTAGGCCATCTATGGAAGCCATTGCCAGGCTAACGAACTCACTAAATACCTTATCTTGACTGCAAACGAGGCTAAGTAGCAAACCATCGATTAGTTTAGCGATCGTCGAATCCCATGCGAACTTGGCTTCTTGAACTCATAGGAGTAAGTTCATAGAAGGTTTAACTGTGCAGCCTACACATTGTTATCATCAGTGATCCTCAAAACATAAACCAAGGAACATCTGTTTACCTCTTACCTATTCAAGAATCAACGGATGAAGGAATCTGTCTGGCAATTACTGGTTGACTGCAATTCAGAAGACGTTTACCAGTTCGCGGTCCAGACGAATTTCAACTTCATCAACCTATAGACATACGAAAGCAAACAAACTGGAACCAAACAATTCAGTAGGGCAAACCTCATGCTTCAAGAATACGTAACGACATCGTTTATGTCAGCGAATGAGAAATTTAACAGCGCAATGGTCTTCGAAACCCAGCTAGATGAAGAGTCTATCCAAACTGAGAAAAAGAAGGTTAATGAGCTCTTAAGGAAAAAAATGAGATTCTTTAACCTGCCGTAGTAGCTACAGCCAAGTGGGCAAAGTTAGAGCCAAAACTACTTTTTGCAGGATGGCGACTAAAACGATGTTGAAGAACCAGACACTGATAAGCCAGACATGACACTGGAACTCGATAGCGTAAACAAACACGAGTGTATGAAAAATATCAAACGAATCTTAATCAAGATGTAAGAGCTCTTTTCGCAAGACTGGCAAAAAAACGGGCCTGAGTAGCCCCCTACATTTATGCAGGAACTAGCCTAAGAAATTGATAGGGAAGACTGCCATCTCAACATAAGGATCTTTATATTGAAGCTGCTAGTCAACAACAGTACTATGTTCAAGTCCTACGCCGCGATGTGGTTCGAACCGATTTGCAAGTTCATCACCTAGAAGCAGACTGGAGGCAAGGGATTCCACTACTTCTTGAGAGACCTTACCACCCTGCTCATCTAATGGAGCGATATTGCGACTCCACATGTTGCTAGCAAGGCCATGAAAGAACTGTGTTCGAAGGTCATCAACACCTTGATCAAGATGTCTGCCGACAAGAGCAAGTTGATCTTTAACATTAACATCGAGATAGTTGCGACATTGCTCCATAACTGGAGACACTTGGTGACGATCGACAAAGTCATGATTGTGAAGATGCTTGGAACACCAGAGACTGTCGAAGGTGGACACATCTGGAAAATGACGGCTATCTAGATTATCGCATTGGCGTGCTCGTTTAACGTACCTGTGTTAACCGCTTAGGAAATCTAATACTTGAAGGATGAAGACGACCATTCGCATGAGTTCCGCATATTTGAAGACCCTAAGAAAAAAGACGAGCTACTAGTAGCATTAATCAAAATGCAAGAGCTTAAAAAGAAGCCGCTAATCTTTGCTTCAAGTGAAGCCCTGGGCAAACTGTTTACTAAATAGCCATCTCTTGTAGAAATCGTGCTGCCTGCATTGATGGTCAATGAAGCCCGGGACCGTCATGATATCTTCGTCAACGTTATCGAACGAGTGACGAGAGAGTTCCCTCAACTATGCAACGAAAAGAAACTGTTTTTGAAACTAGTTGCATTTATCAACGTGTTTACGGGCAGCATGCGCGGATCAGTTTTTAAGACCCTTGAACGGTACATCTAGATATGTCCACCTGAGGCAGTTGTCGAAATTTCAAGATCGCTTATGGCTGTTGCTAACAGTATCCTAGCTGACATAAGCGAAGAAAACTAACAGAACTTTTTGCTCCTATCATCCACAATAGTTAGGCAGCATAGGGAAAGTGGTTTTGGCCTCCTCAGCATAATCGCACCAAAGCTCAAAGGCCTCTTTTCAGGCAACAAAAATGATTTTACAAGGGGACTCTACTTTGATCTGATGGTTTTCGTTTATGAAAATTTACCAGACTTCAAGTCAATTGCTAAAAGCTCGATTATCCGTGGACTTTCTGACACCTCCAAAGACATCAGAGATAGGATCATTGCGTGGTGGAATAACCCCGCGCGCCTCGACCTAGACCCATTCTTACGAGTCGAGCAACTTTTGACAGAGATCTATGATTAAGACGAGGAGCACATCTGGCTTAACTATTCGATTTACCTTCTGCTCCAGTTATCAGAAAGAACGGCAGATTTTAACACCAAAATTTTTGACTTTCCCCTTAGTGACTGCAAGTTCGATCCTTTAAGCATTAGCCATTTCAGCAGTAGTTTAATCGACAGCAGACAATAACCAGTGACATCGAGCTATGCTTTAATGCAGCAGATGGTCATTACAGCATCATAAGCATAGATCCATAATCAGAACATGATAGCTCGATTAAAACCAAGTACTCTTTAGGAAATCAAAGAAGAAGATGCAGAGATGGTTGATCTAACGGAAGACCAAGAAGAGCAGATTGATACCAGCGTGAAAGTGACTGAGTCCTAAGGTCCATCAATTGTTGGTGCATCGTAGCAGCAGCGTTTTACGACGAGGATCGGAGGCGTAAGGAACAACTCAAGTCTAGTAGCTCATAGATTCAATCAGCTAACTGTGCATGCGAGCTAGGGGGTCTAAGCATCGCCACCTTAAAAGTAACAGTCAACCACCGCAGCATTTTTTGAAAGCTCAAGGGGTCCTTAGATCAAAGGAACATCAGGCTCGAGCTCAGGGTTTACTCTTGTAAAAGCGCCAAAGGCGGATGATGAAGCTGAAGAAGTTAAAATGTCGTAAGAAGAGTTTCATATTATGAAGCCGATGACAGATCTTCATCAACATAGATAAAAGCCTGACTCTCTGCGATCGTAATTCTTTACGATGAATGAAATCAAGTACACACCGATATAAGAAAGCTAGAGTAACATGATCAGGTATATTCTAGATGGAAGCATGCCCAGCCAGCTGGCTCGGAAGGAGGAAAAACGTAGGATTCACAGAGAACAGATGATAAAACGATAGCTTGCTCTAATGAACAAACAAGTTAACCTGATGCGCCAATACCGCGTTGGTGACCTACCTGACATCCAAATCGATTACAAAGATGTCCTTTTACCCCTTATGGCGATCGTCCGCCGTGACTCCACTATCGCAACCGAAATTTTTGTTGAGCTTTTCACTGAAATCTACACCAACACTTTAGATGACGATCGCCGGGAGAAGCTAGGGCAGGGCGTATCCGACATCTTGTTCAATTCAGTGAAATACGACTATGGAGTTATCAACTGCATGCACCGTGTCGCTATAGAGCTGCTCAAAATTGACTAATTTGCGATCGATGCAGAAGTCATCGCCCGGACAGGCAAGCACTCGATGTCATTCCAAACTTCTTTGATTCTGCTTGAAGAGACAATTTTGCATGGCAAAGGGATAAAAGATGCGGAAATAAAGAATGCTCAGCAAGAGAGAGGTAAACGTGCAGTAAACTAACGAAACGAAAGAGAAGCGAAAGGCCAATAGTCTTTATTCGCATTCGGAAAGATTACAAAGGCGTCAAAGGCTTACTGGTTTAAATTGATTGAGCTCTATGAGCTGATTGGTAATGATGACGCGCTAAAAGGAATATGGAGGAGTATGGGCGATAGTGATCGGGTTTTGCTTAAAGATAATGATGATCAAGAAATGTTGGAAGATGAACCGTATCAAAACACTGTAGAGCTCTTAAAACGCGCCTAGTTACTCAGAGCAAAAGGCAACATTTCAGATGGACTTAAAGTTATTGAAAAGGCTTTAAGCAGTAAAGAGCTTTAAATCTACTTCGAGGACCAAGTTATTTCCGAACAGCAGAGCAAGCGTTTCGAATCAATGTCCGAACTCCTCAAATGGGACTTAATAGCAGAAGAATCCCTCAAAATACACCACTCAAAGCAACTCTACGAACTACCCCTCCAACAAAGTGAGATCTTAATCCGAGCTATGCTCCGTAAAGACGAGAACTGGACTAAAATTCTCGCCATCAGAAACCAATGGCTCACAGATCCCTTATCCCAGCAAATCCTTGACAAACGATTTAACTTCGAACAAGCCTTGCTCTTCATAACAGAGTCTGACTTCGACCGAGCTCGATTTTTTATTAACAAAGAAGCCAATGACTTGATTAACTAATGGCAAGACATGACAAAGCTCTCTCAAGTTGCCCAGCATATTCTGGTCCAAAAAATACAGAAGATATACGAGATGAAAGAATTCCTCTAGGTGACAAAACTCTTGTCGATCAAAGGCCAAAATGAAATGTTGCCTGTAATCAACGAATAAGTTCATAATTGGGTCCAAAGACAGCCTTCATACTCATTCGACAAATTATCGATATGGGACGACATCCTAACAGCCCGTAAGCTTTACCTAAGATGCTACGACATGTTGCTATCTAAACAGGACGAGTAAGTCTTTAGCAAGACCCAGTTTGGAGATATCGGTGCAATCTTGTACGCCTAATGCGCTAAAGGAGCTTTCCGGATGGGCATGTTCGACTCGTGTGTAAGGTACCTGCACACATGCCTCGAGCAACGGAGCAAAGAGAATAAAAACAACTTCTAGATCATTCTTCCAATCATTAAGCTAAAAACTGAACAGTTTAAACAAGAGACAGCAAACCTTGACAGTCAAACCAAGTTTGACAAGCTCAAAGACATCAAAGTTGTGTTAGAGAGCAAACTCCAACAAGCTGGCAAATTGCCATACAGTCATGGAGTTTAGATCAACACTAAAGCATACTTACTAAAAGAGGCCATTTTAAAAAAGCTGATCAACTTGACACTTGTTGATATTCGGGAGCAGAAGCCAAGCGATCAATAAGAAGAGCTACTAAATTCAAGGCTATCAACTTAGATTAAGGAAGCTTTCAAAAGCTTCGATGATTATCAGACGTCGATAACTTCACATGAAGAATCATAGCAGAACTACATCTAAGTTGATGCAGACTTGAAGCGGGCCAAGACGAGTTTCTGTTTCGCGAAACTCTGCGATCGGCTTCTCAGAAAGATGGAGTAGTCGCCATTGCTTTTCTAGTCGATCAGCTAAAGCCTCACTCAAGTACCGATCTTTGCGAGAGAGGGCGGTTCAAAGAAAAAATAGGCTCAATACGAAGCTTTAGCGTGCATGAGCATCAAACTAAGCTTTTAAGCGATGAACCTTGGATATCTCAGGGCAAGTGATTCAATTCCAAGGCTTCTTGATGTGGCATCATCTAAAGGCAACTCAGACCGCATTGGAATCGAATTCGGCAAATGTTCGAAAGACACGCCAGCCTGGATTTTCTTATCTTGGGTCAACTAGCTAGTTGCTGTTATCAACAAACCCGAAGGTCAGATAGTCGCCGAAAAGGTACGTCAGATCGCAAGGAAATACCCATAGGCACTATACTACCCGTTTAATGTAATCTCTAGCAACATCGAAGTTAACACTCTAAATGCGGAGATAGTGACAACCGAGCTGTTCAACGTCATCAACAAGTATTACTCAAGCAAGTTTGAAAACCTCAACTCTTGGACCGAGTCGCTCAGCTGTCTAGTCAACCCCGAGCACCGGTCCATCCAATGGCTTCAGATGATCCTTGACGTCCTACATGACTCAAATTGGAAATCGAAAGCTGGCTAGCTTCTGGGTATGTTCATGGCTGACTGCGCGAGTGAAGAACGACAATTCATTGGAGCTCAGATCGGCACTTATAATCGAAAATTCGCTCAATGGATATCGTAAGAGTTGGAGGGTAAAAACCTATAGGCTTTAAGCTAAGAGAAACTCGAACGGGAGGTCAAGAGCATTTACAAGAAAATATGCATGCTGCCACTTTTATAAGGGGAGAAAGATCTATGGTTGTTCTCTGAATACCTGAATGAACTGGATAATAACGATTTTTACAACCCAGACTAGTACATTGAAGTGCCAGGCTAACTTGAAGGCTCGCTTCTATAGGAACCTATTGCGAGCAAGAATTTTAAAATCGCTAGTGTGAGGAAGAAGATTTTAGTTCTTGGATCGATTAGAAGACCCAAGAAACTGACAGTACATGGCAGCAACGAAAAAGACTACCATCTCCTAATAAAAGGTGGCGAAGATCTCCGACTCGACTAACGAATCCAGCAAGTCTTCCAAATCATGAACAAAGTATTTAAAGAAGACCCGTCCTGCCAAAACCGCGACATTTCCTTAAAGACCTTCAAAGTCGTTCCTGTAACTAACCGTCTCGGTACACTTGAATGGGTTGAGAACACCGAAATGCTAAAGAGCATAATTAACCGAGAATACGCTCGGATTACAGTGGGTACCGGCAAGCTCGGTGAATCAAAGTCGCTGTCACACATCCGAGAAACTATCAAAAAAGAATGGCTAAGAAAAATCCCGGGCAATGAAGACGTTTAAGACATCGTTGGTCAACATCTTAAGCTACTGGAAGTGCAGTCGAGCGTTGTTATCAATGCGTTCAAGAAGTAACAGCAGCTGATACCGTGGCACTTGCTCAGGACAGGTTTAGAGAATTTGTGCCTGACTTCATAGGCATTTATTACGATCAAAAATCAATTCGTGAAGAGCATTGCTGTTTTCTCGATTGCTTCGTACCTGATTGGGATCGGAGATCGCCATCTTGAAAATTTCTTGGTTGACATCACTGATGGAGAAGTGCTTGGAATCGATTTCGGTATAGCGTTTGGAAGTGGAGTCGACCTCACGACACCCGAGCTGATGCCGTTCCGCCTAACTCAGCAAATTGAGGGCGTTATTGCCCCACATCCACTCGAAGGTGCCTACAAGCAAACCATGGTCCACACCCTTCGCGCCCTACGCAAGCACAAAAGTTTAATCCTAGACACTTGCGACATTTTCGTTAAGGAGCCCCTCCTTGACTGGACCAAAGAAGCCAAGAAAAAGCTGCACCAGCAATTAAATGAAGAAGAACCAACCACCGAAAAGAACCACGAGCGCGAAATGGAGTCACTAAGTTTCCTGCCCAAGCAGAAGATTGACAAAGTCAAAAAGAAGATCACAGGCGTAAACCCAGTGCTCATTTTGAAGCAAGAGTTATCCGAGTCATCGCATGCCACCAAGAAATACTACAAGTAACTTGTCGAGACTATCCAAGGGCCGCCTGGGTCCGCACGAAATAACCTGCTACAAAAGAAAAAGACATATTTGGACGTTGAGGAGCAAGTTGATTGCCTGATTGAAGCTGCGAGAGATCCTGACGTTCTTGGGCGTGTGTGGCTGGGATGGAGCGCTTACATCTGAGTTAATTCAATAAAATATCAACTTTCACTTTGGGGTTTTGGGGTTTTGGGG
>Ga0169931_10010528_pt1 | contig 13176 bp, 13 predicted proteins | sample Kivu_15m_20L_FD_129675 | JGI IMG/M metagenome (GOLD analysis project Ga0169931, IMG submission 129675) | Freshwater microbial communities from Lake Kivu, Western Province, Rwanda to study Microbial Dark Matter (Phase II) - Kivu_15m_20L... | ecosystem: Environmental > Aquatic > Freshwater > Lake...
GAAGTGCCTGTGGAGGCGCCGGAAGTTATAGAAGTGCCAGTGGAAGCATCAAGTCCTATATCTGATTAATTTAAATTAATATAGTATATAAACTAGTTTAAAGTTATTTAATATAGATAATTATTAAAATGGATGATATTAAATCTTCTTCGCCTATTTATATAGTTGATTTTTTAAATATATTTTCGGATTATAGAGAAATAAAATATAAAATGTCGAATATTGATTTTCATGTTGTTAAGCATGTGAATAAGGAAAGAGATACATATGATTTTTTCAAGCTTTTTTTTATGAAATATATTTCTTATATTGGGTTGAATAGGAGGGGGCAATTTTTATTTGTAATGAAAAAGATAACAAATTATGATATATTATTGTATAATATTTTGGAGATGTATCAAGAATTTAATATTCGATTTATTGTGATTGAAACAAAATATGAATTGAATATTTTGGATAAGAATAAAGATGATTTTTTGTGTCAATATATATTTAATTATTTGGTATGTCATAATAATAATTGTAGTTTAATTTCGAATGACAAATATAGGGACCGTGAGATTTATGTAAAGGAGTTTAGTAATAATACATCTACATTTATAAGAGTTATCAAAAAAACGGATAACAAGTTAATAGAGAATGCCTTATTGAATTTAGATATTGAAAAGATAATTTGTAGTAAAATTTTAACACAAAATTGTAAAAGGTGCAGTATTCCTAAATATAAATTACAAAACATATTATAGTCTAATTCAATTTAAGTTGAATTAATTTTTTTTTATTCATATATGTTAATAAATGAATAACGATAATATTAGAAAAATACCGAATATAAATAAATTACATGAAGAACGAAATATAAAAGAGCAGGCTAGGAATGAGATATTTAACATTGTATTAAATAAGTGTATTGATCAAATTATACAGACAAATTCTAGGACTGATTATACTTTTATATATTTCGAGGTTCCTAATATTATTATAGGATTTCCTGGTTATGATAGAGTGGCATGTATTCATTTTTTGATAAATGAATTAAAAAAGGAAAATTACAAGGTGGAATTTATCGAACCATATTATTTGTATATAGACTGGAGTAAGAGTGCAAAGGTACAAACAATTGATAACTTGATGCTCCAAAATATTATACCAACGTCTAATCCTGAGAAATTAAGGAAACAAACTAAGGAATTTTTGAAAAAATATCCAAATACATCTAAAATTGTTTTTGAGTATAAAGATGCAAGACAAGATGAATTTGCGTCTTTAAAAAATAAAAAAAATAAAAAGGCATAATAAGTATGAATAATAATAGTTTTTGGAAAAATAAACCGGTAAAAGTGTCTAATGATAATGCTATATTGAATTCTCTTTTGTCAAAAGATGTATTATTAAGTAATATTAATAAAGAAATTAATTTGAATCGATTTAAATTAGAATATTCTGTGATTATGGGAGATGATTTAGATAGGAATAAAACAGTTCAAATATTAAATTTTATAAATAAGAATTATGTAACATCGAAAGAAATGTCTAGATTATTATATAGTATAGAGTTGTTTGAATTTTATTGTCAAACACATCAGTGTATTATATTAGAATTTTATCCAAAAAATAATAAAAATATTGTTGGATATATAATAGGTAAAATAGGTAAAGTATCTTTATATAATGTTATTTTTGAGACGTCAGAAGTTAATTTTTTATGTATTGTTCCTCATTTAAGAAGTATGGGATTGTCTTCGTATATGATAAATGTGCTTTCGAAAGAAATTATTACAAAATATGATATTATTACATCACATTATACTGTCAGTACGCCTATTCAAAGTCCGTATTTTGGTGAAAAATTATTTTTTCATCGGGTTAAATCAAAAAAATCAACATTTAATTGTGATAAAAAATTTATAAATACTCATACTATAGAATATATTAATAATAAACAAAATATTAACCAATTAATATATTATTTATATAACGAATATTTAAGGTATTGTCAACTAAATTATGATATTTATGAAGTTGTGAATATAGAAGAATTTAAAACATCGTTTATGAATAAGGCTTTTCATCACTTTATTATTAGAGATGATACGAATTTTATCATAGCATATGTGTCGTTTTTTAGGTTGGATACATTGTATAATGAGACGGACATTATTCGAAATGGATATTATTACTATATGTTTTTTAACGATATAAAAAATAAAATTAATTGTATAGAATATATACATAAATATATATATGATAAAGGTATATTCAATTTAATAACATTTACTGATATATTTGATATAAATTATGAAGATATAAACTGTGTCAAGAGTGATACTGTATTAAAATATTACTTTTATAATTTAAATTGTCCATTAATTCAAAATAATAAAAATGGTTTAATAACGATTTAAAATAGGTTTTTATTGATAAAATGTAATTCTTTTTTTATTAGATAATTATAAACATATCAATGGATTCTGATATTTCATATAATTATCTTGTGATTGACAAGTTTAAGAATAAAAAAGGGGAGGATACGACAGAATTAAAAGAGCATGAAGGTAAGTTGATTATTAAGCAATATTCTGGGATTAATAGTGATAATTTTATCATTAAAAAATATGACGGTAAAAAAATTGCATTCTCCTTTTTTAAGATTAATGGAATCTATTATGTAAGTATAAATGGCGACCACATAATTGATTATAAAAAATTTATAAATATTCAACAAATTTCTAAAATAGAGCAAGATGATATACAAAGTATTAAAATAAGAAATATGTATATAGGTGATATTATTATTCAAAACTGTGACCCTGAAATTTTTCAAAAAGCATTAAGTGTCATGGCTAATTATATGAAAAATAAGTCAAGTTATATATCTGATTTATTGCATTTTATTTTTACATAACTATATATAGATATATAATAAAATGGCTAATAAAATAATAATATTATGCATTGTATATAGTGTTTTTTTGTATCCATCTCCGTCATAACCAAATCCATAATTGCGTAATTGTCCATTCGGTTTAAATGAAATAGATGGTTTAATGATATAAAATAGTACAATTATACCTAAAAAATAGGGTAATATTTTTTTAACTTTATCAGAAAACATATTAATATATGTCATCAAAAAAAAATCCTTAAAATAATTGATTTTAAATTACAAAATTAAATTACAAGTGTAATTACAAATTATAAAATTTATTGTTTAATTGTAACAAATATACAAAGTGTATGATTTCTCATTTACATCCGTATAATATAAATCATTTGCATGATGCGGAATATATAAAACGTTTAGGTGAAGGGGCTTTTGGTACTATTAAATTATATAAATGTAAAGAGAAAGAGAATGGATGTACATGTAATCAATATTTTGTTGTAAAGTGTATGAAAAAAAATAAACGTAAAAAAACCGATGCGTATCTTAAACATTTGCGTAAATGTCTTTTAAATGAATATACGATTGGTACATTATTACGTCATCCGTGTATTAGAGAAACCTTAGATGTTGATTTTAAAGACCATTGTATTATTTTTGAATATTGTCCAGGTAGTGATTTTTTAGATTTAATAAATGAAAATAAATTAACAATGAAAGATGAAATTTATTATTTTAAACAATTGATAGATGGGGTGTCTTATATGCATGATATCGGTATAGCACATATGGATTTAAAATTAGAAAATATAATGATAGATTATGTTAATAAAAAAGTAAAGATTATTGACCTTGGAAAGGCTCGTATATTTCATGATTCTTTACATATATCAACAGTGATTAAAGATAGAGGTATACACGGTTCATTGCCCTATATTGCACCAGAGGAATTTTCGGATGAGGAATATAATCCTGAAAAAATAGATGTATGGTCATGTGGTATTATTCTTTTTGAGATTATTTATCATCTTTGTCCTTGGAGAAAGGCGTGTAAACGTGATTCTTTATATAGGAACTATTTATATTATAGAAATAATGATAAGATTGATGGTTATTTATCGCATATTTCTTCTAGAGAATTGATATTGACCATGTTAAATCCAAATCCAGATGAGAGGTGTCATTTAGTAGATATCAAAGATAAATTAATTGCATTGGATTAAGAATAGTAAATATGTTTTTAGGGGCTTTTTTACTTAAATTTTTTTTATTCACTATTAATAAGTATCACAATTAATTATGAATTTAATAACGCCAGATTTACATCCAAGTCAATATGAGATGAATGATGTTATGAATGTAAAACAAAAACGTACACTTTTAACTATAAAGGAGGAACGTGAAAAGGCGTTGTCTATCGATGATTTAGATAAATTAAAGTCGCCAGGACAATATCATTTTACTCCAAATGATACACATTTAAGAGGTTCTAATACGACTGCTGTTTTTAGAGATTTATATGGAGAAACTTTATTAACATTTTTATTTTTTTCAAAGGAGAATATTGAAAATATTCAAAAATTAATAAGAATGTTAGTATATAAATATACAAAAGAAAGTGTAGATTATCAGTCAAATAATGAATTATTAGTTGTTATGAGGAGTGTATTTTTATCTTATTCAAAACACCCTCCATTACTTGACGATAGTATGAGTGATAATAAAAAAAAGGAATTACGTAAACAATATACAAATGAAGTTGATAGATTAAATCAATTAGTAATTGATATATGTGTCCCAAATATAGTGAGTCAATTACAACAATATTTGTTATATTTAAGTGATGCAAGTTCACCGTTACGTGTGATGGAAAAACCTGAAAGTACTTCTGTAAAGGGAACAAAGGATTATAGAAGTCAGACACAAGTTCTTCTTGGGGGTGATTTATAATTTTATGAATAATGTACGAGTTGTTTAATCATATGTTTTAAATAATGTGTAATAAGTAATCTATTTGGAGTTGGTTTTTTAACTTCATCAATCAAGTTATATAATGTATTAATCATACCTATTACTTTATTTTTAGGTATGACATTTTCGTCTGTGCTTGGTGGGCCCAAGTTTGGGAAAAATTAGCAATTGTATTATCCCATACTAAATCGGGTGCTTGATGAGCTCTTCTATATTGATTTAAATACTCAGTAATTTCTGTTTTTTGTAACGCAGTTAACTCTGGTTGATATGGCAATGCCGCTTGTAATATAACAGACATGTAAGTTTGTTATATTTTTAATTAAGAAATAAATTAATAATAAATGTAAAGAATTAATATTAATTTATTTTAGCTGGTGGAATATTTTGTCCACTACAATCATACCATAAATCTTCGATAAGGGCTCGTTGAACTATATAACATTTTTTAAATACATCTGTAATAAGAACCGTTCTATCTTTGTCAGTTACATCTGGTTTCTCATATAGCATTTGTAATGTATTTAGATATTGATAAAATTGAGCATAACTCATGCCTAAATCTGCAACATTTTGTTTACGTGTAGGATTAAAATATTCTTCTGTTGCATCAGAATAGTTTTTATATTCTGGTAATGTAATTGGTAGACGCTCCTCTAATAATAATTCGGCATAGAATTGAGAAACCTCATGAGCGTCGCGAATAATATCTAATCTTTTATTAAAATTACGTTTATTGAATCTACAGAAATAAGCTTCTGGCGGAATAGAGGGTTCTCCTTGTCCCATCAACAACTTTATATTATTAATAATTAAAATAATTTTTAATAAAATAACTGATAACATTTTTAAAAATATTTAAGTAATTTACTTTCGTTTTTCCCTACGATAATTGTAAACTTTTTTGTGATTACAGGAATATGACTTGGATAAATATATGTAATAGGATGTAATTCTAGTATATTATTATCTATACATTCCTTCATGCCTATTCTATTTTTTGTGTCGTTTATGTAGTTAGAAATGTCAAATGCATAATTTCCATGATTTAATTTTACTTGATTATAAAAATGTCTTGAATTCTTTAATTTTAAAGAATACGTATATTCATTAAATCTATAAATGTGAGATTCTTTTTCATATGTTTTGTACTTTATACTTGTAATATCTTCAATATCCGATGTTGGAATAACAGTTAAATTAATTGTATAAATGTCATCTTTTTCAAATTCATAATTGATATTTTCTGGGCTAATTAAATATTCATCCATGTCATAATATTTACGGTAATTTAATATCATATATTTCAATGTATCGCCTGTTAAATAACCTTCAGATTGTTGATTACTTTTACAATTTTCTATAGGAAATACGTCATTATCTGTACATCTACTTTCAATTACTATTCTCATTTCATCTGCACATTCCTCATGTTTAATTTTGTTAACCAATTCTTTTTGCAGTTTCTTTAAGAATGTAGTTATTTTAGAGACATTAGGGTTATCATTTATTGTAAATGTTTCTCCTAACATACTTATACACCCTCCTATAGACACGCCTAATTCTATCTTTATAACATCCGTTTCTTTAATTGTATTATATTCTGAGTCTTTATTAGAATAATCATATATATAATTACCTATACAATTGTTAAGAGAAATGCTAACTGGGAATGCTATATTTTTATCCGTTTCTTTTTTATAAATAATATCAAGTTCATTTTTTATAAGTTGGTTACCATATAAAGATAGTATTAGAATATTTCTCTCATGTTCATTTATAATTTTATGTTTAATGCTATTGTACACTTTACCACAGATAGTTGCAGCCGTGTTATATTTTGTTATCATACTATCTGTTAAGACTCTGTCCTCTTCCATTATTATATATGTGTAATATATAATAATTATTTTTGTTTCACACGCGTTTCAAACTCAAACTAATTGTTGATATTTTTTGACCCATTTGCGGATATCATCAATATTTAACAAGATGGATTCTCCATCTCGAATAATGACTTCATTTTTATTAAATGTATCTGATGTGATAATATTATTTAAAATAAGTCTTTCTTTGTTATCATTTAATATTTCATTGGCTATTACTTTAAGTAATGTGATATTGTCTTCACTTTGTATTCTTAAATTATTAAATATATCCAACATTTCTATCATCTTGTCTGATTTTGACATATCTGTGCGTTTTATTAACTTTTCGATATATTCTTTTTGAGATGGACTATCACTTATTTTGTTACCGACTATCTTTTTCAAGTTAAATAGTTTATTTCGTAAATCTTCTGACGCATATATATAATTATTAAATGGTGAAGATGTTGTAGTTGTATCTTGGCCACTAAGTGTTGTATCTGCATCCAAGTAATACCTATAATTTAATATATTGTAGTTTTGTGTTAGTGTATCATCTGTTTTTTTATATGGAATAATATAATTAAAGTTTGTTACAATTCCTCCTATTTGGGGTATGTTACTAGTGACTAATCCGATTATTTTGATTTTGTTAAAGTCATTTGTGTTTTCCATAAGTTTATTAAATGTTTTGAATGAATTTATGTAATCTTTAAGAGTCAAGAGTTTATTATATTGTCTAATTAAACTTGTAAATGAAATTACTTTGATTTCCGGGTTATCAATAATACCAGTTTCTAGAATTGGTATAAGTATTCCTCTTTTAGTCATAAGTAAATTAACTTTATTAAAATCATTTTTTACCTGATATTTTATATTTCCGAGAAGACGAGCAAACGTATTTTGTGTGTTTAATTTAGAGATAATAAATGCGTGAGTGTAGATGGGTATGTAGGGGTAATTTTCTGGATATATATTTTTTTTGATACATGTTTTGGTATAATATTCAACTAAAAACTTGATAAATTTATCATTGTAAGAATAGTGTTTAATAATTTCATTTTTTTGAGATATTTTAAGTTTAACAATAATTTCGAATGTATTCTTTTTTTTTAGCAATACAATAAAGGGGCGATTGAACTTTTTAGGATTTAAGGGTATTGGTCTACACAAAATTCGTGTTTGTTCCGTAGTATCTATAATCAAAATATTGACCTTTAAAATACGTTCTAATAAATCAATTAATTCAAACCAATTTAAGAAAATGTCAGTATTATTTATGTAATTTATATAGTTTTGTATATTATTATATTTTATGCTTATATCACCATTATTCAATTTAGCAAATTCTTGTTCATGTTTAAAAAGATAGTCTAATATAATTTTTTTAAATTCATTATGATTATTTATGGTATCCCCTCTTATTTCATTATCCATTGCTAATAAAAGAATATTTAAAAATGAAGTATTATTTTGAACAATACCCATTCTATAGTGAATATCTGTTATTTGTAATATATCTTTTAATAGATTCGAAATGTCTTGTGGTAAGATACCTAATTGTTTATAATTAAGTATTTTATCTGCTGATTGAATAATATATTGTTTTGTGATATCTGCTTCTTTTTTCTTGCGACTAACATAAGGGTCTCTTTCTTTATCAAAACAACATGGAATTGATTTTGAGGTATATCCAAAGTAGTGATGTGAGTCATGTTCATTACATGGGTCATGTATGGATGTTCGATTATTTAAATTTGGTTTAAAACTACATTTATTTGTTGCAGATGGATAAATAATTTGAGATAAGGTGACGCGTTCTAGCCAAATATTATCTTCAAGCTCGATAGCATCAATTAATTCTTTGTTATAAATAGGAATAATTTCATTTTGGCTAGTTAATTTATTAGTTGTATTTGATAGATAGTAATATTTAGGTAGACTATTATTTTCATTGAATCCGGGTTTATAATCTGAAACAACTTTGATAATATATGTTTCAAAAGGTTTTTGTTTTGGTAGTTTAATTTTAATTTTAAAATTAGATGGTTCAACAAATATATTTAGACTATCTGGATCTACATTTTTGATGTAATTTTCATTACCACTTTGATTATATTTAAAACAGCATACAATATTATTTTTAGTAAATCCTGGATAAGGATAATCTATATTATCACAGCGATAATTTTGGTTATTAAATGTAATAGTGTAGCTATCTTTTGTGAGAGGGGGTAAATTTTCAAAATTAAGTTTAGGTTGTCGAAGAGATTGACATTCTCTAGAGTCAAAGTGGATACCTTGTTCTTTTAATTTTTTCTTGTTTGTTTTTTCTCGAATTTTACGTACAGTAGTAAAGTCTTCAAATAGACCACTAGTTTGAATTAATTCACTCATTTCATGCAATATAAAGATAGTCCATGTTATAATAAGTGCTTGATTATGATTATTTGCTCCAAATATTTTAATAATACTTGAATCTTCTTTGTATGGATTATCTCGAATATTTATTGTAATGCCTTTAATATCTTCTGTTGTTTCTTTCGTCTTAAATTTTTTATAGTATGCTGATAATACATCTAATGATTCCGTTTTTTTAAATTCCAATATATATTTAGATATAATATCTTGTTTTATTAGAGATTCAAATTTATTTTTATTGATAAATACACTAGTCTCTATGGTAGTATCAACAGAGTCTATTATTATTTTTGATTTATCTACTGGAGCGAGTCGTTTGGATTTAAGAAATACAGATTTGAGTAAATTAATAGTTTCAATAACTTGATTAACATTTTGAGATATATCATGTAAAATTTGTTCTAGTGTATTAACAGAGTCTACTTCAGCTATTTTAAGATTTGTATAAATCAGACCATTTGAAAGAATATTTATTGTTAAATAGGTATTTGTATCTTTGAATTTAGATTTGATTAATAATCCCTTTATGATTTTATATGTTGCTTCATTTAATTTTTTCTTTTCATTTAAAATCCAATTTTTAATTTCTTTAGCTCCTGAGGAGCCTAACGTATTTAATAAATTATTATATATTTTAAGTTGAGGTTGTTTATTAGTAGATGCGCCCTTTTTGCCTAATGCTATAAAAGGTATATTTTCATTTAATTCTAAAATATTAAATATTTCATCTAATTTAACAAATATGCCCTTTGAACCATATGTGACATTTTCTCCGATAAATACGAGGCTAATATCATTATAGGCTATTTTTTCAATATCTGGTACAAATTGTTTTGATAATTTATAAAATTGTTGCATCATTGTGTTGTTTTCTTGTTCTTCAATGTTGGACAATAGTGTATTTCTTTTATTTTGTATATCTGTAATATAATCTTGAATATCAGAAATAGCTAGATTACCAACATTCATATTTATCAAATTAAGTTTAATAATAAATAAAAGGTCATTTTCAGTTAAATCAGAATATTCATTTTTTAAATTTTGAAATGTAGATTTAAATTTAATTTCATCGGTATAAAGTGTTTGAAAATTAGTCAAGACATCTTGTAAATTTGTTATATAAAGTGTTGGTTGTTGAGGAATAGTATCAAAATATTCAAATACAAGCATATTTGAGTTTTTAACAATAATAAAATCATCTTTATCTGTTTTTATTTCTACTTTTAATAAATTAGGTACAAATTCTGGATAAAAAACAAATAGTTTTTCTTTAATTTTTTTAATAGAATCATCTAATAATATGTTTGGATGGTCGACGTTAAGTATTTGATTATTTTTTTTATTGATTAATATCACATTTAAATTTGACATACTTGATATATAACACTTAATATTAACATATATAATTTATTTTTAGTTTTGATTTAATAATTATTTTGATTTAAAAATAAAAATAATTATAATTTTATAATGAACGAATCTGAAAATAAGGGGCGTCTTTTTACTATTAAAACGCTAAAGGCGGTTATAATAAAGGGGTTATTTGAGGTAATTAAGCCGTATATTAAAGAAACTAATATTATGATTACTCCGGAGTATATTAAAATATCTACTTTAGATATTGCAAAGACGTCAGTAACATATGTGAAATTGGATGCAAAGAAATTTGAGAGTTATTATTGTAAGGAGCCTATTATTATTGGTATTGATACTGCTACATTTTTTAAGGCTATAAAGTCTGCAAATAGACGAGAAACGATAACGTTTTATATGGATAGTGATGATACTGATAAGCTGGGTATTGAGTTAGCGGATTTATTTCAAGGTAAAACGAAGGGATATAAAATTCCGTTATTGGCATTAGAGGAGAAGATGGTTCATGTTCAAAATATGGAGTTTGATTATATTATTAATATGCCGGCTGTGCAGTTTCAGCAAATTATAAAGGATATTCATTTATTGGATGGTAAGATTGTGGAGATAAAAAGTGTGGGGAAACAATTGATTTTTAGTTGTACGGATGGTATAGCTGATTTTAGAACGTCTATTTCGGAGATTGATGAGACTATGAATAAGGACCAGAAGGCGTTATTACAGCAGAATGGTGAGGATATTAGGTCAGTTAAATTTTCAAAAAGTTCTACAAATATTGTGCAGGGTAAATTTAAGTTATCATATTTGATGAATTTTATAAAGGCTTCACATTTATGTGAAAATATGAATTTATTATTAACAAATGACCAGCCATTAGTATTAGAGTATTTTGTAGCGGATCTAGGTGTTTTAAGATTATTATTGATGAGTACGAACAATGTATAATAAATGTTATTTAAATAATTAGGGGTATTTGTTTAAAAATAAGATTTTTATTATTGTAGATTAATATATTATGGAAATTGATAAATCGCAAACAAAATCGGTGTCGCGTGTATCTAGTCGCTCTATAAAACAGAAAAAAACGGATGTGATATCTGATGATATTAGTATGTCACAATTGGAATTATTAGCAAATAAGAAAAAATTAAATAAGAAAAGTGATGAGATATCATTAGAGAATGTGGATGTTATAAAGGAAAAAAAGACAGAAGTTGATTCGCGTAAGAAGAAGGAGAAAGTAGAGAGTGATGTAACAAAAAAGAGTGAAACATCATCAACTGATTCTTCTTCGAGTGATTCTTCGGTGCAAAAGAGAAAAAATAGGAAAAAGGTGGAAAAAGAGAATAAGGACAATATGATAAGAAAGGAGAAGAGTGAATTATTATTCAAGTTGTATAATATTATAGAAAAATCGAATGGTAGATGGTCATCAAAGTTGTCAATGGATAATACATTAGAGGAGATAAAGTCAGAATTTACGAGAATAAAAGCTGTATTAGATAATGAGGCAATGGTTAAATTTTGTAAACATGGTTTAGTGATGGGTATAAAGGGTGTTGAGATGATAAACAATATGTATGATCCGATTGGAGTAGATTTGGATGGTTGGAGTGAGGCTATGTCATATAATATGGCTACAACGGAGTATGATGAAGTGTTGTCTGAATTGTGTGAAAAGTACAAGGGGACTGGTTCGATGTCACCGGAGGTAAAGTTATTATTGATGATTATAATGTCTGGTGCGATGTTTTCGTTTAGTAAAAAGGCTGCAAAAGATCCAAATACGTTAACGAATTTGATGGGTGCATTTATGAAAAAGTCGCAAGCGCCCGTTGTTTCAAATCCAGTTCCAGCACCTATGAAGGTGCCTGTTCCGGAGTCATCGCGGCCGCAACCTCAACCCCAGTCTCAACAACAATTTTATGATATGCGGCCAGTGCAAAATATAGATATAGCGTCTAGGAGGTTACCGACAATGAGTGAATTACGTCAACAGAGGGGTGAAGATGATATTATGAGTGAAGATTCTGATGATATACCATCAAAGATGAGGGGTCCGTCGTTTGATTCGCCGGATTCAGCTAATATTGAAAAGATTATTCAGACAATGAAGCAAAAAAATATGAAAAAGGTGGATGAAGAAATTAAAATTAGTCCAGATATAGAACAAATTTTAAATGAAACAGAAACAAGTGATGATGTTATAAGAAATATTCCACCACCAAAGACGCGTGGTAAAGGGCGTCCAAAAAAGAATAATACAAAGGCGCAAACTAGAAATATTTAGTTAGTTGGTGTGGGATTGTCATTTGTATTTGATGGTGGTGGGATATTTGTTATATATTCTTCGTTACATTTATCGGATATGTAATTATCAATCAATAGTATATAAATAAAGAAGATAACAATAGTTAGTTTGACATGTTTTATGTTCATGTATAGAATTGAAAAAAGTATAATAAGTTTAATGAGTGGATTGCATAATAGGTCTGGGCGATTATCGTATAGGTCACTAATGACGTGTCGACCTCCTATAAATGCGAAGAGTGATGCGAAACCTAGGTCATATCGTGTATTAGGGCGATAATTAGGATTATTTATATATTCTAGTCCGATGACATCATTTTGTGAGGGTGAGGGTGAGGGTGAGGGTGA
>Ga0169931_10010529_pt1 | contig 13174 bp, 5 predicted proteins | sample Kivu_15m_20L_FD_129675 | JGI IMG/M metagenome (GOLD analysis project Ga0169931, IMG submission 129675) | Freshwater microbial communities from Lake Kivu, Western Province, Rwanda to study Microbial Dark Matter (Phase II) - Kivu_15m_20L... | ecosystem: Environmental > Aquatic > Freshwater > Lake ...
AGTTTTCAGCATTTCAGCTTTACCCAAATCCCCCTTTTCCCCCGCAACCCCCTTTTCCCCTTGCCAGAGCGGCTCCCCAGTGTATTCTCTGCGCTAGATGAAAAATCAAATTCCTAGCAACTTAGCCCAGCGACATTACCGTCCCCCTATAACTTATACACATTTTTCCCTTTCTATGAAAAACAAGAACCGCCGCTTCTCCAAGCTTTCCCTCATCGCCGCCGCCGCCGCGCTCGCCGTGTCCGCCGCGCCCGATGCGAAGGCTTATAACTACGTGAATTGGAACAGCGCCGTCGGTCAGACGGGGTGGTTCTACTCGCAGGCCAATAACTTCGGGGCTTTCGACTCCTCCTCGACCTGGAACATGGAGGACCTGATCAACCTAGACTATTTCAACGGGGCAATCACCGTGAGCAGGGCTCGCTCCGGCCTTTATGAGCTCGATTACTCCGAGATCGATTGGACCGACAATACGCACGGAATGGGAATTCAGGATGGTTACAGCGTAGGATTCACGGTCGATGGTGCGTCTTTTTACAGCGACAGCGGCGTCGCCGGATCCGGTACCCGGACTGCCTTGAACTCTTCCAACATCCATCTGCCGATCGACAACGCCACGTTTTCTTGGAACTGGAGCTTTGCCGGTGACAACGGCGTCGATGTTAATGCCGGTAACATCCAGGTCATCGAGCGCTCCTTCCAGGTAGCCCGCACGGGCCCGGGCCTCTCGGGAGACCAGAACAGCAGCTTCACTCCGGCCTTCGCCTTGGATAACACGGTCCCGGTCGACTTGGCCGCCATCAACTCGGTCTTCCAAGTCGCCGACGTCCTGGATGCGACCCCGCTCGGCAGGGTCGTTCGTAACGGCAGCATCACCCTCGGCATCGTCGGAGGCAATCCGGTTTGGGACGGCCTCTACGCCAAGGACGCCGGCTGGCTTGACATCCGTGGCGACCTGACCCTCAACGAACAAGGCACCCTTTACATCCGCGACGCGGAGGTCACCTCCAACATCTACCGGAACGACAACCTCGGCATCGGCGGCGAAGGCGAAGGTCTTTACGACACCCGTGGCACGCTCGCCTTCGACTCCGGCATCCTTTCCGTCCGCCAGCGTTTCGCGCAGGATATGGCCGTCAATGAAGGCCAGACCCTCGGCTTCCGTGATGGCGCGGTGAACTCCACCAGCTTGGACCTCTCCGGTGGCGGCTACTGGCAGACCAGCAACCTCATCGGCGGTACCGTCGATGGTGAGAATTTCTACAACCCGTTCGGTGGCAGCGGTTTCTTCAGCGGACTTGCCGGCCTTCTTGGTGTCGTCGGCGACCCCTTAGAGTCCGCCCAGATCTATGTCCTCCTCGGCGGCGGCGCCCTTCGCAGCATCACCGGCAACAACGTCCAGAACGGCAACATCACCATCGGGCAGATCGCCCCGGTCTACTTCGATGGCTCCTTCGGCGGCGGAGGCTTCACCGACATTACCTACGGACGCATCAATTCTGACCAGTACTTGAACGACCAGGGCAACCTGACGCGCTCCGTCCTCACCCTCAACGGGAACATCAACGGCGTCAACAGCCTCGCCTCCAACGGCGGCTCCCTCGCTATCTTCGGCGGCGACGGCGACATCATCGTCGACGGACAGATCGGCGCCGGTGTCAGCGTCGTCTATAAGGACGGCCGCGGTGAGCTCGTCCTCACCTCCGCCAACGTCTACGGCGAAGCCGGCGGCAGCACCACTTATGTCACCAGCGGCTCCGTCCGGGCCACCCACGCCCAGGCCTTCGGCGCCGGTGGCGTCGAGGTGACCGCCTTCGGCCTGAAGGAATTCATCGGCTCGGCTTACGGCGAAGGCGAAGGCGCGACGCCCATCGGCGGCTCCGTGATCCTCGACCCGACCTACAGCTCCCGCGGCAACCTCACCTTCGCGAACGATTTCCGCCTCGGCGGTTTTGGCTTGGCTGAAATCGACACCGCTTATGACGCCTTCGCGGCCGGCACCGGCGACGCCCTGACCACCGCCTCGCTCGTCAACCAGTCGGGCAACAACACCATCACCGGTGACATCGGAGTCGGTTCCAACATCTTCTCCCTCGTGGGCGTCGACCCCGGCGATGGCATCCAGGTCAACAATGCCTCCATCCTCGTCGCCAACGGCACGACCCTCACCGTCTCCGGGGACGTCGTGGCGTCGAACAACACCACCGGCACGCGCACGCACCTCTTCGTGGCCGCCGTCAACCAAGGCCTCAACACCGGCACCTTCCATGTGACCGGCGATCTCCTTGACGTCAGGGAAGTCACCAAGAACGGCAACGGTCTCGCCCGCTTCGCCCGCGTCGACGGCGCGCTCGAAGACGTCAACGTCAACGCCGGCACCCTGCGCATCGACGGCTCCGTCGACTCGACCGCTCTCGCGCCCTATGGCAGCTTCGACAAGTACGGTGCCGGGACCCTGGACATCAGGGGCACCCACCACTACGCCGACTTCGACTTCAGCGGCGGCACCACGAACCTTTTCGGTTCCCTCACCCTGCAGGGCTGGGATCGCAACGGCGACTTCGACCTCGAAGACGGGTCCACGCTCAACGTGGAGAGCGGCGCCTCCCTGGTTCACATCTCGACCGACGGAGAAGGCGGCAGCTTCACCAACGGCTTCGACATCAAGGACGGCTCGATTCTCAACGTCAAGTCCGGCGGCATCGTCAACCTCAACGCAGCGGAAATCGACCTCGATGACACCTCCTCCGTCATCGTCGCCGGCACGCTGACCACCACGGACGCCATCTACTCCAACGACACCTCCGTCGTCACCGTCCAGGCGGGCGGCGTCATCAACGCCGACATCGACCTCAACCACTCCTCCACCGTCCAAGTCACCTCCGGTGGCGTGATCACCGGCAATATCCAGGCTGATGATGACTCCGTCTTCACGCTCCGTACCGGTGGTTCGATCATCGGCAACGTCGAGACCTTCGACGCCGCCCAGTTCATCATCGAAGCCGATTCCACCCATACTGGGGACTACAATGCGTATGGTTCGGCCAACATCGTCGTCAACGGAACCATCGGCGAAGGTTCGCTGTTCGAGACCCAGAACTTCCTCCTCGCAGGAAGCGCCAACCTCAGCGGACGAGGCACCATCGTCGGCAAGGTCGAGCAGACCGGAGGCGTCGTCGCCCCCGGCAATTCGCCTGGCATCCTGAACTTCGGCGCTTACAGCATCAGCGCCGGCTCGCTCGAGGTCGAAATCGACGGTCTCGCCGGAGCGGGCGTGGCCTCCGGTCATGACCAGCTCCGCGTGGGCGGCGATATCACGATCTCTGGCACCGCGGTCCTCAACTTCGATTTCCTGAACGACACCCTCTCCCTCTATCAGGCTCAGCGTGGTGCGGTCTTCCAGGTGCTCGCCGGTTCCACCGGTGAGGCCAAGGCTTCGATCGGCCGGTTCGATACCGTCAAATGGGAAGATTCGACGGGACGCGTCCTCTTCGACCACAGCACCGGTCGTGCCTACGGCACCGGCCTGACCTACGGCCAGGAAGGCAACAGCTTCCAGACCTTCACCCAGTACGCCAACAATGCGAACCGTCTCGAGATCGCCCGCGCCCTCTGGATGGAGTCCATCGACTACGACAACTCCAACCTCGGCACGGTCGGCCCTGACCCGATCGTCGACGAGAACTTCGCCTCCACCGCGAACGACGTCGCGGCCGCCCAGGCGCAGCGCGGCTACAAGGCCTATATCCTGACCTCCGAAACCGTCGCCGCCCAGGCCGCCACCGACCTTGGTCAGGCCGCGGTCAGCGTCCTCACCGCCGCCGATGCGGGCGAAGCGCTCGACGCTCTCTCCCCCGAGGCCTACGCCGGCATCACCGATCTCGGCATCCGCGTCGCCCGCGGCTTCGCCTTCCTGCCGTTCAACCAGCGCCGCATGGGCGCCGTCAACGAGTGGGACTTCTCCGTCGGTTACAATAACGACGAAGTCGAGGCCGACGCCACCTCCTCGTACAACAGCTACAAGGTCCGCAGCAACCAGGTCAACGTGACCGCCGCCCGCGACCTCAGCCAGAACGCCCGCTTCATGCTGGGCGTCGGCAGCGACGAAGGCAAGGTGCTCGCCCGGAACTTGTCGGCGGACGTCGACACCCTCGGTCTCGGCCTGGGTCTCGCCCTCACGCCGGACTCGGACGCCTACCGTCTCGACCTCGGCATCGCGTTCACCTCGGCCGACTGGGATTCCACCCGCCAGGGCGTGTCCGCCGGTAACGACATGGACACGATGGCCTTCGCGACCCGCCTGACGATCAACACCAAGGCCCAAGGCAACTTCAGCTACAAGCCCTTCGCCGCCCTCTCCTACACGGACGCCAGCATCGACTCCTTCGTGGAAGGCGACGCCCCCGGCAGCGTGCAGCTGGGCGTCTCCGGCTTCGAGCGTCAGTCGCTGCTCGGCGAGATCGGCATGGACTTCGAGTACAAGCTCGGCGCCCAGACCTCGCTCACCGGCATCGTGTCCTGGCAGCATGAGTTCCAGGATTCCGGCGCCACCGACATGCGCGCCGAGTTCGTCGAGGACGGCGTGGACGACACCGCCTTCTCGGTGCGTTCCGCCGGCTTCGGTCAGGACTTCTTCCGCGCCGGTCTCGGCCTGCGCCATGAGCTGAATCCGACCTCCGCGGTCTCCCTGAGCTTCGACACGATCTTCGGTTCGGACATCGGTTCCGGCCACCAGATCCGCGCCGGCTACAGCATCCGCTTCTAAGCGGACGCCGTTCCCGGCACATGACAGGGCCGCCTGCAGGGCGGCCCTTTTTGTTGCCCGGATCTGGCGGATGTGGGCGGCCGAGGGCAGGGATGCGATGACCTCGCGTCGGTCCGCAGCGGCTTGCCGGCATCATCGGTCAGCATGCTTTCCCGGAGCGATGCCGAGCGCCCGCGTACGCGACGGTCCGGGCGTCCTTACTTCGACTCGAGGCCGACGGAGTTCACCGCGACGACCTCATACTTCGCATCAGGCCGTCCGTCCTTGTCGACGAGGCGCATCGCCGCCAGCGGCTGCGTCGGCGTGTCGCCATAGCTCATGCCCTGGAAGAGCGGTCGGCCGAAGGGATTGACGAGCTTCTCGGGCACTCGTCCGACGACCTGGCCGTCCTTTTTGATCAGGAACTGGCGGAGGCCGCTCTCGAAGTCGGCGTGCGCGTCCCAGGTGAGCTCGACGCCCTCGTCGGTCTGGCGCGTCTTCAGGCCGAAGGGCGCGGGCGGAGGCGTGCGGTCCTCGGTGGCGCCGGTCCGTACATACTGCTCCCAGGCAGGGACGAACGCGGCGGGCAGCCAGCCGGCGGCGAGGTCTAGGCCTTGCCATACTGCGCTTCAAATTGCCGGTTTTCTTTGAAAAGGTATCCTTCGCCTCTGCCAATGTAAGGCGAATGAATCGGCGGCGGGCTCCGTTCTGGGGGGCCGCGGCGGCTACACCACCACGTCGAGCGCCGGTTGCCAAACGCTCCACCCAAGCGACTGGGAGGCGTTCCATGCGCTGGTCTACGTCGAGCTGCGTCGCGCCGGTTTCAAGCGCTTCTGGTACATTCTCATCGACGGACCCATCGTCTGAAAGGTAAGCAAAAGTTAGCCTTGGCCATCGCAGGAGAAGCAACGGTTTCGAGACCGAAGGCAGGCGGTGGAGTTGTAGCGGGGTTGGGTGAGGGGCTCAGAGCGGGTAGGGGATATGGATTTTGCAGCGGTCCGGATCAGAGTTTAGGCAACTTTTCCGCGGCCTTCTGCAACGCTTCCTGTCCGACGTTTACGTAAATGCTGTGAATGTCCGCGCTGTCGTGCCCGATCAGTGCCATGGCGACACTTTGGGGTACGCCGGCCTCATGGAGATAAGTGGCGGTGCTGCGGCGGAGTGAGTGGAAAGAAAGACCGTTGGTATCGCGCTTGGCGCTGCGGCCCTTGCCGGTGCTCTTGTGGGTGGTGATCTTGCGCAAGCCGGCTTTTGCCAGAATCGCACCGAACTGGTTGGAGAGGTGGCCGGTTTTTCCCTGGGCCGTGACGATTGCATGAGCATTCGGGTGAATTGGCTGCTCGTCATTGATGGGGGAGGGCAGGGACATCAGGTGGTTGAGCAGCTCTTTAGGCAACGGTATTGTCAGCGCTTTATCGGTCTTGGAAGTGATCAGGGAAATGGTCTTGCGCTGAAGATCGACGTTCCTCCACTGGAAGCGTGCGATGTCACCGAGCCGCTGGCCGGTGTAGAGGCCGAATAAAACCATCGAGCGCCATTCAGCGTTGCAGTGCTCAAGAACGGATCGGATTTCATCCATCGTGAACGGCCGGCGTTCTAGGACCTTCCGGTTTTTCACCGTCTTCACAAACTCAGTGGGGTCGTCCACCAAAAGAGCGCGGTCGCGAGCATCGCGGAAGAGCATCCGCAGGACTTTCATATGGTGGTTCACAGTCTTCGGCGCAAGGCAGCCTGCTAAGTGGTCGCGAAAGGCTTCGATCTCCTCACGGGTAATCTGGCCGATTTCGTTGTCGGCCCGCTCGCCGAGATGCCCGAAGACCTTCTCACAAACGTCCTGGTAGAAACCGAGAGTTTTAGAAGAAACGGAGGTTTTCTTGCTCTGCAGCCATTGGTACACGTGTGTGCGCATGGTGACGTTGGGCATGTCTTCCGCCGTCAGTTCTCGAAAGAGAGTTGAAATGGTTCGCCGGACTTGCTGAGCCGCCTGAATGTTCCTAGCGGCACCTTCATACTCAAAGGCAATCTTTTCGGCTTCACGACGGTTGCGTTCCTTGGCCAGAACACCGGTGGAACGATTGCGGCGCTTTCCCTTGGAATCCCTGAATCCGGCGATCCAATTCTTTGAGTTCGGGCTCTTGAATACGAAGCTCATTGCTTATACTCCTGCTTATACCACAGCCGGTATTTTCCGTCAATGTCAATAGTGTTCGGATTTACGTAAATCCTTGTAAATCAGTCTAAAGTTGAACAGTATCGAACACTAAAAAACGTGAAATTCGAAACAGGGGTTCGACTCCCCTCGCCTCCACCATCTGTTCACGACCCCGCGACGACGCGCAAGCGGATGAAGCGGCGGCCGGATGACGAAACAGGCGTGCGATCGCGCACGACGAGTTGTGTCGAGGTGCTCTGGAGAATCTCGACGGCGATCTGTGGATGGGAACTCCACGAGCCGGGCGAGAGGTCGGACGACACTTCGACGAAGTATTGAATGCCGGTGGCCTCCGGGTTCTTCGGCAGGGTCAGCGTGGCATAGCGCGATCCGCTGATGCTTTGCAGCGAATGTGCGAGCGGCTGGAGCTGGCGCTGCAGCGGGTGGGTGCCCAGCGCGTATTCCATCAGGTTCGCCAGCCCGTCGCCATCGGGATCGGCGCTTGCGGGATTCGCGCCGACACCGGCCGAGCCGAAGACCGTGGTTTCCCAATCGTCGGGCATGCCGTTGGCATTCGCATCAGGGTTGGGAATGGAAATCGTGACGTTGACGTCGGCGGTGGTGCTCGCCGAGCGCAGCGGGTAAACACCGTCGAGCCCGCTGTCCTGGGCGGTGATGTTGAGGCGCGTCGTGCCTGCGGTGAGCACACCGCTGTTCGCGATGCTGAGCACGCCGCTCACCGGATCGAGGGCGAACGCGCCAGCGGTATTGCCCGCAGTGATCGCGTAGGCAACCGGTTCGCCATTGAGTTCGGTGGCGCTGATCGTTCCGACCTGCGCGCCGGTGACGTCGCCGCTGGCGGTGAACTGGAACTGGTAGGTGCTCGGGCTGCGGAACTGCGGCGCGGAGTTGATGTCGAACGGCTTGAGCATCGACCCGGGAATCACCGTCCGCGTGGCGACCCCGGGACCGGTGTAGGCGACGGCGAAGTGGTCGTCGCCGATGTCCTGCTTGTGAAGCACTTCCAGATAGACCGACTGTCCGGTGCTCAAGGTGTATGTCGAAGAGGTCTGGCCCGTCGATTGGGTCCATTCGCGGGGTCCGGTGCTGCCGGAAACCGTCGCAACGGTGGAGAGGCCGGATCCGCTCGAATTGGCCGAGTACATCAGCTTCGTCTCGTCGTCGCCGGCGATCGAGAATGCGTAGCTGCCGCCGGTGGGCGCCGTAAACAACGCGCGGACCCGCGAGCCGTACGACTCGCCCAGACCTGCGGATGCCTCGAAAGAAGAGAGCAGGAAGCGGGTGTCGGGTTTGTGCGGATAGTTCGCGCTGCGGGTAAACCCGTAAGTGGTGGATCCGGGCTGACCGTTCCAGACCTCGCGGTGCACACCGCTTTGTATGACACCCGTCGATGCCAACACCGCGACGGTGACAGTCCCCGTCGCACTCATCGGCGGCGTGCCGTTGTCGGTCGCGCTGATGCCGAGCACGTGGGTGGTGCCCGCGACGCCCGGTGCCCCGGCACCGGTGTAGTTGAGTCGGCCGCCTTGAGCATTGATGGTGAAGAGTCCCGCGGTGTTTCCAGAGACAATCGCGAATCCTGCGTGCGTGTCCTCCGGGTTGAGGTCGGTCACCGGGACCTTGGCGAAGGAAAGTCCCGCGAGCGAGTTGGAGCGGAGGTTGACGGTGCCGCCGACGATCGGCGGATAATTGTCGGGGTATGGGACCAGGTAGAGGCCGGAGATGATTTGCTTTTCCGGAAAGAGCGGTCCGGTCCACGCCACCGACGCATGATCGCCGCCCGACGCCTCCTTGTGGCGGACTTCGATGAAATACGGCTGTCCCGCGGTGAGTTGGATCGCGGCGGATTGCTGCGTGGTGGATTTGTCCCAGACGTAGGGATCCGTCCATCCGCTGACGTAGGCGATGCGCGTCGCGCTGGCCGGATCGGCCGATGTGCCGAAGCGCAGGTTCGCCGAGTCATCCGAGGCGATCCAGAACCGGTAACTTCCGGAAGCGGGCGGAATGAGCAGTGCGCGCATCGTGCTGCCGTAGTTGTCGCCGCGCGTTTTCCCGTCGAACGACTGGAGGAACTCGCGGCTGTCGGGAGGCAGAAGGTACTCCGGGCTTCCCGTCAAGTCGCCCACCGTGCTGCCGCTGATTCCGTCAAAATGATTCCGGTAGATGCCGCCGGGCTCGTACGAACCGCCCACATCGATCACGTCGATGGTCACCGGAATGACGCCAACCAACGACGCGCTTTTCGAGTCCACGGCATGAACGACGAGGTTCCATGTGGTTGTGGACTGCACTTCGATTTTGGTCGCGACGCTGATGCGGCCCGTCGTCGGGTGGATGGAAAACGCGCTCCCGGTATTGCCCGAGGCGATCGAATAGGATGCGACCGGCAGCGAGAAGCGATCGGGGTCGGCGGCGTTGACGTTCACGACGGGTGTGCCGACGCGCGTGCGCTCGAGCATCACGACCGGCGGCACGACGGCCGATGGTGCTTCGTTGATGTCGGTGACGGCGACGACCACGCGGATCACCTCGTTCAACGAAGGGTTCGTGGCGTCGGTGATGGCGACTTGAAATGAAAGAGTCGCCGGATCGTCCCAGCGGGTCGAGAGTGCCTCGAAGTCGAGTGTGGAGGCATCCGCCACTCGCAGCGCGCCGCTGGCGGGGTCGATCGCAAAGGCACCGCCGGCATTGCCGGAAAAGATCGACCAAGACAGCGGGTTGTTGCCGTGGGCAAGCCTCGGGTTGACGTTGCCGAGCATCGTGCCGACGGCGGTGTGTTCCGCGATCGTGAAACGGTCGGGTTTCACACCGCCCGCCACTGATCCGCTGATCGAATACGCGCCGATCGACCCATAGTTGGTGTAGCCGTCGGTGAGCGGGTCGCCACGGCCGGTGCCGCGCACGCGGAGCAGGTATTCGCCGGCCGCGAGCGAAGTGGAGAAATTCGCGTTGATCCCGGTGTCAGGATTGCTTGTTGCCACGACGGCTTGCGTCGCGGTGTGGTAGAGATCGGCGTCGATATCAAGGTTCGGGTTGGTCGTGACAGTCTGAACCTGCAGGTTCAGACTGCCGCCGCTGGTCGAAAAACGGAACGCGTCGGTGTCGCCGGTTTTCTCGATGATGCCTTCGTTGGATACCGTGTTGTCGGCGAAGATCTCCAGCTCTGCTGCGGTGGCGAGAGTGCTGCCGGCGTCGTCCGCGCGGTAGGCCACGGCGTTGTTCGACGTGGTGATGATCGCCAGATCGTCCTCCTTGCGGTTGGCGTTGAGGTACTGGCCCTTCGACCACTGCGAGAGTTTTTTGTAATATCCCACGCCCATGATCGGCGCCCAGGCGGTGTCGCCGCTGCCGTGTCCCTGATAGTACTCCTCGGCGGGGCTGGTGCGACCGTCGTGGCCGAGCCCAAGCGTGTGACCGATCTCGTGCGAGATCGCCTCCGCGGCATTCTTGCCTGTCAGCAGAAACGACCAGCATGGCCGGCTGTCGGACCAGTTGAACGATCCGATGTAGGCAACGCCTCCGGCACCGGGGGAGGCCGTGTTGGTCGGCGTGATGATCACCTGCTGGCGTTTCCCGGGGCTCGCCCGGTCGAACACGGCACGGTCGGTGGTGATGTTGATCGTGAATCCCTGAAAATCCTCGCAGACCATTTTCCACACATCGAAGACTTGTGTCAGGGTCGCGCCGGATGGCTCGGCATTGAAGTCGCCCCAGCCCGGGAAAGGCCCGGGCTCGCCGTCGAAATCGAGGTACACCACTGCCTCCACGCCGGGCAGGCTCTGCAGCGGAATGATCGTTTGATAGGAAGGAATGGGAATGTCGGTCGGGTGGTTCTGCGGCAGCAGTTGCGGGTCGTCTGTCGCGGCAGTGACCTCGGGTGGCGGTGCGCCCAGCCGTACACAGAGCACGTCGTGGATCGATCGCTCGACGAATCGTGATGAGGCGAAATCCGCCGACGGTTCGAGTTTCCATGCGCGAACGCCATCGTCGAAGCGCACATGACCGACGAAGGGTCCGGCGAGTCCGTCCGTCGTCTGGCGTTGCAGGAAAAATACCGCTGGTGCGGGTTGTGTGAGATGCCCTTCGACGAAGAGCAGCCCGTTGCGGTTGCGGTCCTGACGCTTGATCACGCCCGACGCGGTGCTGCCGTCGGGCAGTGTGAACGTGATGCGTCCGCCATCGACACTGCGGTCGAGGAAGTCCCGGGGCAGCGCCTCACCGACCCGTGTCGGCTGGTTCACCGGGATCGACCGATCGGGTGTGAAACGCGCGGTTGCATCCGATGTCGGAGACGGTTCGCCGGGTACCGGGCGCGGCGCGGCGGCCGAATTTTCCGCGCCGGTGTCGGCAGCATCCGCTGCACCTGGTGATGCGGCGATGGCGGTTGGGGCGGCAGGGTCGAGCGGATCGCGGAGCTGCCAGACGACGAACGCGACCAGCACGGCGAGTGGAGCGATGAGCGCGGACGATCGCCAAGACATCGGGTTGGGTGTTGGGCAATCGAGTTGCCGTGGAGGAATTCATGTCCGAGGCGCGCACGAGATCGGAGCACCCACAGGTTCACCGCATCGGCGCCGGATGTCCAGCTTCTCCGCGCGATTGGGCTGGAACCCGCGGTCGGTGGTATGCAGATTGCCTCATGGACCTACCTGGATTTCATCCTGCTGACGCAACTGCCAAGGCGCTGTCGGTGACCCAACTGCTTCGCCGGATGAAACGGGTGCTCGAGACCCAGGTGGGGGAACTCTGGGTCGAGGGTGAGATTTCCAACTTGCGCAAACAAGCGAGCGGTCACTGGTACTTCACGCTCAAGGACGATGCGGCCCAGATTTCATGCGCGATGTTCGGTGCGAAGCGGCGGGCGGGATCCGAGGTGCTTGCCGACGGCACCCAGGTGCGCGTCTTTGGCGAGGCGACGCTCTATGAGTCGCGGGGACAACTGCAGCTGGTCGTGGTGAAGGCCGAGCGCGCGGGTTCGGGCGACTTGCAGGCGCGCTTTGAAGCGTTGAAGCGCAAGCTTGAGGGCGAAGGGTTGTTCGATGCCGCGCGCAAGAAGCCGATTCCGCGATTTCCACAACGCGTGGGCATCGTCACCTCCGGCACCGGCGCGGCAATCCAGGACATCCTGCAGGTGCTTTCGCGCCGCGCGCCGTGGGTCCAGCCGGTGCTCTATCCGGTGCGGGTGCAGGGCAGGGGAGCGGAGTTGGAAATCGCGCGTGCGATGCGCGAAATGGGAAGCCCCGAAGCCCATGGCATCCCGCGTTGCGACGTGATCATCGTCGGACGCGGCGGTGGCTCGATTGAAGATCTCTGGAACTTCAACGAGGAAGTCGTCGCACGCGCGATTGCCGACTGCCCGATTCCGGTGATTTCCGCCGTCGGCCACGAAACGGATTTCACCATCGCCGATTTCGTTGCGGACCTCCGCGCGCCCACACCCAGCGCGGCGGCCGAGCTTGCGGTGGCGGATGGTGCCGCGCTCCATGAGAGGTTGCGCGAACTGGGATCGCGGTTGAGACGTCCGGCGAACGAGCGACTGCGGTCGGAGCAAACCGCGATCGGCGCGCTGCGGCGTGGGGTTCTCGGGCGCGACGCCGCGAAATTGTTGGTCGAGCCGGTGATGCGCGCCGATTCACTTGCCGCGCGGCTGGCTGTTGCCGCGCGCGGCTCGCTCGACATCGCGAACGCGCAGTGGAGCGACGCGCGCCAGCGCCACCGGCTGCAACATCCGTCGTTGGTCATCGAGCGCCGCTTCGCCCACCTCGGCACCATCGGCCACCGGCTCGCGGCCGCGACCACGCCGGCGCTGCATCGCATCGACGACCGCCTCGCGCGCCTCGCCTCGATGGTGCGCACGCTCGGTCCGGAGTCCGCCTTTCAGCGCGGATTTTCGATCACGCTCGGCCCGGACGGCCGCGTCGTGACCTCGGCTGCCACGCTGCAGCCCGGCGACACGCTGCGCACCCGCTTCGCGCAGGGCGAGGCGGAGAGCACGGTCGCCCGGGTGCCACCGCCAATGTAATCGACCAGCCAGTCATCATCACGCGCTCCGCGCTTCCTTGTGCCGTTGGAAGATGGCGAGCGTGCGGTCGCGCTCGACTGCATGGTCGAGGCAGGGCGGCTCGTATCCCGGTGCGATCGGCCGGCCGTCCTGCGGGGGTTCGAGCAGCTTCGACGGATGCACGTCCTTCAACTCGGGCACCCAACGTTTGATGTAGATGCCGTCCGGATCGTATCGCGCGGTCTGCGACCACGGG
>Ga0169931_10010532_pt1 | contig 13172 bp, 15 predicted proteins | sample Kivu_15m_20L_FD_129675 | JGI IMG/M metagenome (GOLD analysis project Ga0169931, IMG submission 129675) | Freshwater microbial communities from Lake Kivu, Western Province, Rwanda to study Microbial Dark Matter (Phase II) - Kivu_15m_20L... | ecosystem: Environmental > Aquatic > Freshwater > Lake...
GCCGAATGGCCCAAAGTGATTCGTTCCAACTTGGTTCGAGAATCTGCTCAATTAGTACCGTCTTCCGTGAGTGTAGGCGATTGGAAACTGAGGCCACCTGGAATTAGGTCCCAGTTAGTGCATCTGCCTTCAGGTAATCTAGAACAAGATTTCGTAATCCGAGAGAGGCTCAATTCAATACATATTCTGAACGCGGTCTCCCCAGGCTGGACATGCGCACTTCCTTTTGGAACTTGGATAGTAGAGAAATACCTATGACGGTATCCAACAACCACCAAGGTCTCAACCCGAGGGAGGAGCATCTAAGCAATGCCTTTGTTGTTTTTGACAGAGATGGAACATTGATTGAACATGTGCACCACCTATCCGACCCAGACTTGGTCCACTTCAAGAAAGATTTAGTGCCTTCACTTCAGGCGCTTGGCCAGGCAGGCTACAAATTTGGAATCGTTAGTAATCAATCTGTTGTTGGAAGAGGAATTGCAAATCGTGACAGTGTTGACAATATAAACAACAAGATTTTGAATTATTTGAGGCCTTACGGCATAAATTTTGATTTTGTCTATTATTGTCCTCACCTCCCGCAAGATGGATGTGACTGCAGAAAGCCAAACATATCCCTTGGTTTCAGAGCAGTAGTTGAGCACCGAATGGATCCACTCAAGAGTTTCATGGTTGGCGACGAAGAAAGTGACTTACTGTTCGGAAAGAATCTTGGATGTACAGCGGTACAAATCACGGGCAGGGTAAAGGTCAGTCCTTGTGCCGACTACTACGCTCAGACCCTCCTGGATGCCGCTAAGTGGATACTGGCCAAAGGGAATAGGATTCTGCCATGAGTGTGCTATCAACACGGTTTAGAGAGCTTGCAGATTTGATTTACGACTTCGAATTGTCCGCGAGATCTTCAATTATTTTGGCCACAGACGTAATTTCGAAAGCTTTTGAAGGAGGAAACAAGCTTCTAATTTGCGGGAATGGAGGAAGCGCTGCTGATTCTCAGCACTTTGCGGCCGAATTTGTCAATTTGTTCTCAAGGGAGTTAGATCGAAGAGCATTGCCAGCGATTGCCCTTTCTACAGATTCATCCGTATTGACTTCCATTGCAAATGACTCGAAGTTTGAAGATGTGTTTGCAAGACAAGTGGCTGCCCTTGGTTCACCCGGGGATGTCCTTGTATCCCTTACAACCAGTGGAACTTCAAAGAATTGCCTTAGTGCAGTTCAGATAGCGAAGAGTAAACAAATGGTCAGTATAGTTCTTACCAGAAAAGGAGGGGAGATTGGTTCAAGAGCAGACATATCAATCGAAGTGCCCTCCGACAATACACAGCATATTCAAGAGTGTCATATGCTTGCTTATCATGTGATCGCAGAACTTGTCGAGGACAAGCTGTTCAGAAAACAGGATCTTCAATGAACATTCTAGTAACTGGTGGAGCTGGTTATATCGGTTCCGTATTGGTTCCTGACTTGCTCAACCAAGGACATGATGTAACTGTTGTAGACAACTATATGTACAAACAAACAAGTCTCTCGTCTTCAATCCGAAAAGACAATCTAAGGTTGGTGTTTGGCGATGTGAGAGATCAAGCCCTGATGAAATCAGTTCTCAGGGATGCGGACATTGTTATTCCTCTTGCAGCTATTGTGGGTGCTCCAGCATGTGACCGTGATCCCATTACGGCTCAAACAATAAATAAGGATTCAATATTGTGGCTCCTAAGCAATTTGAGTAGAGACCAAAGAATCATCATGCCTACGACCAACAGCGCATACGGAAGTGGAGGGAGAGATCATCTTTGCGATGAATCCTCACCACTAAATCCCTTATCGCTCTACGCGCGAGATAAGGTCACCGTAGAAAAAGAACTCATGCAGCATCCGAATGCCACCAGCTTGAGGCTGGCAACGGTATTTGGTATTTCTCCACGAATGCGAATTGATTTGCTTGTAAATAATTTCACTTTTCGTGCGATTACGGATGCATTTGTCGTTGTGTTCGAAGGAAACTTCAAGAGGAATTACATTCATCTTCTAGATGTCGTGCAGGCATTCAATCTAGCCATAGATAGTGAGAAGGACTTTCGTGGGGAAATCTTCAACGTTGGACTTTCAGACGCAAACATCTCAAAAATCGAACTCTGTCATGAAATTCAATCGATTGTCCCAGACTTTACATTCATTGAAGCACCCTTGAGAAAGGATCCAGATCAACGAAACTACATTGTCTCAAACAAGAAGATTGAAGAGCTTGGTTTCAGACCCAGTGTATCGCTTGCAAGTGGACTTCGAGAATTAGTGAAGGGTCTTAAGATGTTTGATCACAAACCTTTTGCGAATAATTGATCCAATGATAATGACTAAGACTCCGTATCGGATTTCTCTCTTTGGCGGAGGAACAGATTATCCAGCATGGTATCGCGACAATGGCGGAGAGGTGATTTCATTTTCAATCGATAAATACTGCTATCTCACTACAAGAGTTCTGCCTCCATTCTTTAGTCATAAATACAGAATAGCTTACTCGCGAGTTGAAATCACAAATACAATCTCGGAAATTCAACATCCGGCGGTTCGCGGCGCATTAGAGAAATTTTGTCCTGATTTGAATCTAGAAATTCATCATGATGGTGACTTGCCAGCACGAAGTGGTGTCGGCTCTTCGTCAGCTTTTGTTGTCGGCTTGATTCATGCCCTTTCGGTCTTACAAGAGAAGAAAATGTCAAAAATGGATCTTGCGAACGAAGCTATTCGTTTTGAGCAAATGGATTTGAATGAGAATGTTGGTTCGCAGGATCAAATTGCTTGCGCAATAGGAGGTCTTAATTATATTACGTTTGGTGGAACTAGTGAGTGGGTTCATGAGCCCTTGATTCTGAGTGAACAAAAAAGGCAGGAATTGGAGAGCCGAATGGTTTTGATTTACACAGGCGTTCATCGGTCTAGTTCCGCTGTGCAAGCGAACTTGCTTGCAAACTTGTCGAGAAAATCGAAAGTAATGAATCGAACAATTCAGCTTGCAAGGCAGTGTCGCGAAATTCTATTAAGCCATAGAAATTTGGATGAGATTGGTGAAATGCTTGTAGAAAGTTGGAGCCTCAAGAAGTCCATGAATTCCCATGCAATTACACCGGCCCTTGAGGAAGTCTGGGCCAGATCTCAGCAAGCAGGAGCCCTGGGTGGAAAAGTACTTGGTGCAGGTGGTGGTGGGTTTTGCATGTTTTGGGTCAGGGAAGGTGGCCAGGATGAATTTGTCAAACGATTCAACCTTGGAACTCACGTCCCCGTACAAATTTCATTTGAGGGTTCAACCTGCGTGCTCAAGTGAACGACTTGATGGAAAAGCAATATAGTCTACGACCATGACCCAATGGTCGAGCGAAGCGCTAATTGCTTTTGAAGCCACGATTGCGAGTTTGTTCAACAAGGGTGAAATTCGGGCTCCAGTCCATCTTTCGAATGGAAACGAGGCTGCTGTCATCGAAGTGTTCAAAGAGATCAAGGCAGATGACTGGGTATTCTGTTCTTGGCGAAGTCATTATCAAGCTTTGCTGAAGGGTGTCCCTGAGCAGAGAGTTGTGGATGAGATCGTGGGTGGGCGCTCCATCTCGCTATGTTTTCCGGAGTATAGATTTTTTTCTTCAGCAATTGTGGGTGGACAAGTACCTTTAGCGACAGGCGTTGCGCTGTCTATACGTAGAAGTCAACAATCAAGTCACGTCTGGTGCTTTATTGGTGATATGACGTCAGAGACAGGAGTAGTTCAAACTGCAGTGAGATATGCAGAGAACCATAACCTTCCAATGACTTTTGTAGTTGAAGACAACGGATTGTCGGTGCTAACTGAAACGCGTAAGGTTTGGAATACGACCTCGCTTAGATACGAAGAAAGACACAGTGATAAGATTCGATTTTACAAGTATTCGAGCAAGTATCCTCATGCTGGTGCAGGCGTAAGGGTCCAATTCTGACCATGGGCAAGTACTTTGATGAACTGTTACGAGCTATGGACTTTATCGGTTGCCAGGCGGATGCTGTATTTCTAGGTCAATCAGTTGAAGTAGAAGGTACGGCGATGCGCAACACCTTAGTAAACGTGAATCCGACCAAATTGATGGAATTGCCGGTTGAGGAAGACTTTCAGTTGGGTTTGTCTATCGGCATGGCCCTTGCTGGACTTGTGCCTATTTCTATTTTTCCTCGTTGGAATTTTCTCCTTTTGGCAACTAATCAAGTAGTGAATCATCTTGATAAATTGAAAGACTTAACTCAATTAGAAAATCCAGGCAAAGTAATCATCAGAACTGGAATAGGATCAATAAATCCACTGCATCCAGGCCCTCAACATACTGGAGATTTTACAGATGCATTCAAGATGATGTGTCCAAATATTAACGTCGTGCGTTTAGACACTAGTGAAATGGTTTTCAGCGAATATCAAAAAGCATATGAAAGAACCGATGGCGTCTCATCGTTACTCGTGGAATGGAGTGATAAGTACAGTGACTAAAATCTTCTGGCCACTGATGTACAACAACATTGTTCGCTCTGACCTGGACAAAGTAATTGAGTATTTGAAGCAAGATGATCCGAAACTAACTCACGGACCTCTAGTCATGCAATTTGAAAAGGAGTGGAGTAAGTGGCTTGGAGTCAGGCATTCGGTGATGGTCAATTCGGGTTCCTCTGCTAACGACTTGACATTGATTGCATTGAGACAGCTTTACGGACAAGGTGAGGTCATAGTCCCACCACTCACATGGGTATCGGATATCTCGTCAGTCTTGCGTGCAGATCTCACACCAGTATTTGTGGACATAGACGCGCAGTCATTGGCGCTAGATGCCGACCTCGTGTTGAATGCGATCACCCCAAAAACCAGAGCGGTGTTCTTGACGCATGTATTGGGCTTTAATGGGCTAGCGGATAGGCTGCTTGATGGGTTAAGGGAAAAAAACATCCCACTAATTGAAGATGTATGTGAATCTCACGGCACTACTCATCACAATCAAAAAGTTGGCTCATTTGGTTTGGTATCCAATTTTTCCTTCTACTACGCCCACCATATGACTACTATTGAGGGTGGAATGATTTCAACAGATGATGAGAAATTTTACGACATGATTCGGATGTTGAGATCTCACGGGCTGGTGCGAGAAAGTTTGAATCCAGAAACTAGAAATGACTTCCTGGTGAAGCATCCGGACTTGAATCCTGACTTCATCTTTGCATATGCCAGTCACAACATGCGACCTACTGAGTTGAATGCCTTGATTGGACTCGAGCAGCTAAAAAGACTTGATGACAACAACATTGTCCGAAGTAGGAACTTCAGGAAGTTTATTGATGTCTTAGATCCAAATATTTTCCAAACGGATTTTATGATTGACGGTAATTCAAATTATGCATTTACGCTTATTCTAAAGGAACCGAATCTCGATAGACGCAACAAAGTAGAGGGGTTGCTTAGAGAAGCTGGAATAGAATTTCGGCGCGGTTTATCTGGTGGGGGAAATCAGTTGCGACAACCGTATCTGAAGACGCAATCAGGATTGCCCACGCCAGAATCGATGAAAGTAACCGACCATATCCATCACTATGCGTGGTATATAGGCAACTACCCCGAATTGAACCCGCAAAATATACAGCTCTTGGGTGAAATACTGCAGAACGTATAGTCAAACAGAATTGGTGAACCCAGCGAATGTAATCAAGATGAGGGAGCCAGGGAAATGAACCAGAAAGAGCTGGCTTGTCGCTAATGGTCCAATGAAATGCAAAGTGTCGAAATCAACAAATAAACATCTCCTTGGAGTTCTTGCTATCAAGATGGTTTCTTAATGTGCTGAGCTCAAGTTATTGTTACTGCACAAAATCTGATGGATACCGATGCCAAAAACTTGGAATGTGATCAATAAACTCTCCATCGAAGGCTTTGTAGTAGGGATTCGGAACGACGACGCGAGTCTCTCTTCCTGCCATCCAGCTGGCCCACCATGACCAGCTGGAATTTGAAGAAACAATGGCTTGCGACATACTTAGCAGTAGAAGATTTTCTGCACTCGTAGATTCAAACGGGGGGGAAACCACAATAACTTGTCCCTCGTAACCATTTGCAGATAAGAGCTGCCTGCCTTCTTGTGCAAGTTCAGTAGCCGCAAGTAGAGAATCCGAAAAAATCCAAACTTCCGGAATTTTCTGATCCCTTTTGTCCAGAATCTGCATCAAAGCACCAAGATAATACTTGTAAGAGAGTAATCCTAATGAGGAAGCATAATTTGCGTAATCACCTCTTCTCAAGTGAATCGCAATCGGACGCAGACTTCTCGCCCTTTTTGACCAATCCAGATACCAAGCAGTCGGATTCTTCAGGCTAAAGCGAATCTCAATCCCAGCTTCTACGAGAGCGATGGGATATCTCCACGATTGATAGTTTCCCCAGACTTGAATCGGAGTCTCGAGAGAACTGAGCTTAGAGTCAAAACCATATGTGATTGACCTGTACTGTTTCATCAACTTGCGAGTGAACTCAGTCCTCTTGAAAACTTTGTGAATTGAACGCTCCGCAAGATTCTGGAAAGAGGATTTATGCCTCTTTTTCCATTCAATTTCGAAAGGAGCCCCCGATATTTGAATCTCAAAATCGTCGATTCCTGACGCCCTTGACTGCTTTTCAACTTGAATTCCAGACATATCGAACTGAACCAACTTTGAATTTGAAGCTAGGCCCAAGTACAACCCGGCATGAAAAGTAAAGAGTTGATTTCCTAGACCACGATCAAGGTTTACTGTGGTCGTTGACATTGTCATATATTAGGTCAGACTTGCTGGAACTTGAGTAACTTTGTTGGTAAATGGGATGTCCTTTAGGCAAATAATTAGCTTCATAAAATCTTACTCCGGAAAGTTGCCACTTACCTCCCCAGCCCCTGCTTGTAGAAATTGGATAGAAAACCTTTCGGTCTTGTGCAACTAGAAATGTCAACGCGAATTGCGAGACAGTACTCCACGGACAAATAACGACACTCGCCGTGGACATCAAGAACAAGTCGTCCCATAGACTACCTCCAACCGGACTCTTGGCCGCCCTAATCCCCACGCCCAAAAGCAATCTTTGAGCTTCTTCTGGCTCGTCAGATACGACAAGAATTTCATGGTCTCGCAACAAGTTCTCATCTTCAAGAATCTTCTGAAAAGATCTTGGATCAGCAATTCCATCGCCCATTATTCCTGGGTGAGAATACGTTGTTCGCTTGTCTCCTATTCTGTAGTGGATTACAACTCGATTATGTCGTAACTCTTCATTCTGAGGGGAAAAAGGAGACCTAATTCCTCCGCGGACAAATCTTGCGTGCATTTCTTCGTTAACATACGTGTCGACAAACGGAAAAAAGCCGCCAGAAACCGCTTTGATCGATACTGGAACTGCATTGAGTCGAGCAGCCGAATAATTCACATAGAACTCGTTGCGCAATCTCTTTCCCAGAGTTTCAAGGTGAAGTTTTCTAAGCGTACCTAAGAATTTCTCATAGGTGAATCCCTGCTTCAATAAAGGATGGTTTTCAATGATACTTCCGACTTCCAAACTCTCGTCGAGACTCAACCCCCTTGTTGCAACCGCAGCATCCAGTATTTCCTCTGAAGCCAAAAGAGGTGTGATGGCCAATGGATAGTAACCACCGGTACTAAAAGGAAAGTGGCGAACAAGAAAAGGACGATCAATCTGCTTTGCGATGAAAATTCCCGTCATCAGCCCCAGACATTGACTTGCTGCTCCACCTGCTGTCTTTAGGACAAATGGACTCGTTGACCTAGCTTTCCTCTTTTTTTTCGCGATCATGTTGCGTGCCCAACTGTAGAAGAACTTATTCGGGTAGTTTCCATCAAGAATCTAATGAAGTGCCAGCATACAAGTTAGCCTAATCATGCTACAACTCGCATTCCAAGAAACTCCCCGTACTTCTTGTGCCCTTCCCGCTAGAGCGTCAACTTGACAAGGTTTGAGGTATCACCCCGTGACTGTGACAAGGTTCCCTCAGTGCTATTCGACCAATTCCACAGATGCAACTAGGGAGACTTGAACGGTTACGTCGACTGCAACAACGATTATGAAACCATCTCAAGTGCCCCTTCCGCGTATCGATAATTTGTCCTGCGATTCATCTCTTGCCTGGCTTCAATTTGAAGGTACGCAAGAGACTTTTAGCACAGTCTTTCGACTTCTCACTTCTAAACGAACTAAAGCCAGGGTCAAAATCTCTGAACCAAGAAAACCCTCTAAAACTGATTTTTCATTCAGATAGAGATTCACGTCCGCTCCACATCATCGCCTATGAAAAACTCCTTCGTAGAATCACAACCCCACGACACTTTCACTTATGCACAACTATCCATAAATCCTCAAAATGGCAACACGAACGTGCCTATTCACCGAAAACTATTGAATTTCATCCCTGACACTCTCCGCAAACCATGAGGCTGTGTTTCTAATCCCTTCTTCAATTGATGTGCGGGGTTTCCAACCCAAGGCCAAGGACTCACTTACATCCATTAGCTTGATCGGCATACCTACAGGTTTTGACAAATTGGGGACTATTTCACCTTTATAGTTCATTTGATTCGAAACTACTTGGTAGAACTCCAAAATTGATAGATCTCGTGGCTCACCAAGATTGAATGTGGTAGGAAAAAGTCTCAGTTTAGATAACGTAAAAACCAAGAAATCAGCGACATCATGAACATAAGTGAACTGTCTTCTCGCAGTCCCATCACCCCACATTTCAATACTGGTGGCATTGGCTATCTTTGCGTGATGAATCTTTGCAATGATTGCGGCTAAGAGATGGCTGCGTTCAGGTTCAAAGTGGTCATTCGGACCGTAGAGATTTGAGAGAACCACTGTCTTCCAATTTAGGTCGTTGCCGATGATTCGAACCATCTTCCAACCCACTAGTTTTGCCAGAGCGTAACCTTCATTCGTGGGCTCAAGGGGGCCTGTAAGCAAGTCTTCAACTCTCATCGCCCGCGAGATGTTCTTGGGATACATACAAGAGCTACCCATGTAAAGGAGATTTGGGACCCTAGTTCTTGCAGCAGCCCCAAGTAAGGACGAGTCAATGCGGAGATTCTTGACGAGAAATTCAAGAGGACTGGCAATATTTGCTGCAATACCACCAACCTTCGCCGCGCAATGGTAGATTGCGTCGGGTCGCTCTTGTTCGAGATATTTCAAAGTACTTGCCTCATCTTCAAGATCGAGAGCGCGATGCGTTGGAGCAAGAACCACGTGGCCCGCAGCTAGTGCTGATTGTTTGAGGGCAGCGCCTAACATGCCGGACGCACCTGTAATGAGAATCTTCATAAGCCCAACAATACTCGGAATATCACAACAAAGTGAGCCACTTCCTGTCGTAACCCGAGCAATCATCTATACCAAACATCATTCATGCAGAGCTCTCCTCCAGTTTGAAGCATCTTGTTACCACATCTTTTCGAGACAACAAGAGCAGAGCAATTGAATGGGGATAAAGGATTGAAACTCTGATTCTTTCCGTTGATGAAAGGGTGAACTTTAGCCACAGTGAACCTTCGAAGGACAGGAATGTGTCTTACTATGAAGAAATAATCTTGGGCCACTGCTTACAAGAAGCCGGTAGCAAGACCTCCAATTTCTCAAAAAGCAATGTGCAAGACTTCAGACGCACTCTTTACAATACTAGAATGGTGCAAGTCGGACCCTTCGTTTGCATAGTTGGTAAAAGAGCACCAGACTAGTATCAAAGCACATCAAGAACGAGTTCTATTGAGAATGAGAATGTCTATTGAAAAGCACCGAATGTCTTGGATGACCAAAGCTACCTGCAATCAACAGACGGTTCATGAACTGCCGGGAATGACCTTCTTTCTTGATGTGTACTGCTCTAGGCCGAGAGACAAAGCACCTACTAGGTGTCAATCTGCCACCAGATGTATCGTCAAGCGGTAGAAAGCACGGAGCCATTCCATGATCCTAAACTTGTAAGCCCTTACGCTACCATCTAATTCTAGTTTTGACTTGTCTACTGAATTTGTACTGCAAGAATTTCTCAAAGGGAATTCTCTGCAGTACTTTGTAGAAAAGAAATGAGAAAGGAGTGTACGACCGTAGAAGAGATTCCGAAATCAACGCATTCCAGGACAAATAATGTTTTGAATCTACGAGAATGCTTCTGTCATCTTGATGCTTGTCTCGAGTGGAATACAAGTGAATTCTATAGAAGTTTGTCCATACAAAGTTTCTGAGTGAAGATCGTCGTTCCTTATCATTCTTGCTGAAGAGAAAACGTTGAATTAGATCACCAGAGAAGCTATGTGCATAGTTGAAGCCATTGACAAACAGTGACCTTTCTTTTTGGAGAAAGATTTGGCTTTGATCAATAAACAAGGCATTCAGGGATTGGTGGAATCTTAAGGCCGCATGGACGACAGTCAATTGACTCCAACCAGTCCATGGAAAGAATGGAGCGACATTGAAAAACTGTAGGAGGCGTCTTGTTCGATAGATTACCCCACTAATTACGCCATTGACGGCATTAATGTCCGTTAGAGTGCGCAATTGAGAATCTTGACTTGGACATGTGATTATTAGGTCAATCTTCTCGTTCAATTCCATTTCTTGTAAAGCTCTGACTATCGAACCCTCTATTAACATGTCGTTTGCGGAGAGGATCCAGAAGATTTCTGGTTTTCGTTGTAGTGCAATCAAGTAGCCCTGCGAGATGTTGACGTCGGCAAGTAAGGCGTCACCATAAATGATCACTTCGTCACATAGCTCAAGTGCCATTTTTGTTTCTGACAATTTAGGGACGAACGAATTAACGGATAGGATTATGAGGAGTTTCTTGAACGGAGTATCAGGTTTGCTTGAGTAAGCCAAAAAATCTTCCCGCAGTCTTTTTACCTGAGAGAGGGCGTGAAGAAAGTCGGTGTGACACGGAATGTAAACCAAGACTTCGCCATTCTGGGGATTTGACATATTCATTCATATCCAATCTCAAGCAGGGAAGATTCTTGTGCAATTTTTTGCTAGAATGGAGTTGAGGACCCAAATTTCTTAGTTATTCTTTTGCTACAACACATCTTCAGGAGAAGAAAATTTGGAGACTTGTTTTTCATGAGAAATATAGTAGTGCTTTATGAAGTGGCGCGCTGTGAATTCCGCAACTTTAATCGTGACGGAATCATGTCCTCGGTCCCTGAATGTTGAAAAGGAACGGAAAGTAAATGACAAATCCCTTTCAACCATTCTAGAGTTTCTGTCAACGAAGTCGGTACCTACCGGGAAGTCATGGTCCACTGAATCAACGGCTTCTGGCAAGATCCCTGAATGTTTGTTGCGAGGGACGGCCTCTGCAGATTTGGTGGAGATCAAAATCAACTTCGTTTTTTGTCAATGATTGCAAGCGTTTAGAACTAGTAAACTAAGTGAAGTAAGGTCGGGATTGGTATGCGCCATTTGAGTGGCGGTTATCGGTTACGATTCGCATAGGAAGTGGGGCCCTTAGCTCAGTTGGTAGAGCAACGGACTTTTAATCCGTGGGTCGTCGGTTCGATCCCGACAGGGCCTACATGTAAACTTCACAGCCAAGGGGCCTGTGAAGTGTCTTTCTTCCAAGAGAGCGAGTTCTCGCGCGGATGGATTTCAAATGGTGTTTACAATTGGACTAATCCTCTTTCTTGCGTCCCTACTCCTTGTCCTACTGGGCAAGATTAGAAAAGTCTATGATCGTAATCGCCAATCCATAAGGCGTGATTTCTTGCAGCAGGCATCACTCCGTGCCAGCACCAGAGACTTAGCGAAAATTGATGTCTACCTAACCGCTTGGAATGACCAGTTGTCTATTGGCCCGGTCGTACAGGAGTTCAAAACCTTGAGTTAGTCGATCGTGTGATTGTGATTGATAACGATTCAACCGATCAGACTCGCGAAGAAGCTCTACGGGCGGGAGCCCCGAATACGTTGAGTTGGATAAGGAGATAGGCGCTTTCCCCTATAGGTTCTCGGAGGTCTATATCCGAAAGAAACGATAGTTGATTTTGTCTTCTCGCTTGAAGGTGGGTACCTCGTTCATGAGGCCCTCTCACCGAGGCAAGGCGTCAAGCCACTCAGCCCTTATAGTTAGCGGTGAACAAGGTTACCGCTAGGAGGAAGAAGTGAACGCCACTTTGAGGCGAACGGCGACGGCTCTACTTTTCGTCGGCCCCGCTACTACGCTTGCGATTTCCCCTTTCTCTAATTTTGATCCGATCAATTTGATAAAGATGGTCTTTGTAGCAAGTTGCGCATTCGGATTATTGTTCCTTTTGATTCTAGGTATCAAGAGTCATCTTGGAAGACTGCCAAAGGGTGTTCGAATGGCCGCTCTTTGCTTCATACTGTGGATGTCTCTGGTGATGTTTGTGAGCGGTGCGCCGATGAACCAGCAGTTTTGGGGAGTCTTTGGTCGAAACAATGGGTACTTGGGTTACCTGTGTCTGGTAATCATCTTGCTTGCCACTGCGATGATTCAAGAGAAGACCTTCTACCACAAACTGGTTGATGTTTTGGTCTTGACTGCAGTACCCATGACCATCTACGCGATGCTTCAGATTGCTGGAAGAGACCCAATTTCGTGGAGTTTTATGGCTCCTTTTGCCACATTGGGTAATGTCAACTTCTCATCGGCATTCTTTGGACTAGCCTCAATTTGCGCAACTGTGCTTGCGTTTGCTCCGAAGCAGAACTTCTACCTAAGGGCACTTCTGATTGCGATGGTCGGCATTGATCTCTTTATCATTCTCGAGACCGGATCAATACAGGGCTTTATGATTTATGTCGCAGGTATGGGCTTTGTTGGCTTCTTATTTCTTCGTTCATACAAACCACTCAGAGTCTTGCAAGTTCCTTACCTCTTGTTCGGCTTGTTTGGTTTTGTCCTTACCGCCATGGCGCTCAACAATGTCGGACCATTGGCCCGATTTGTCTTTGGCGAAAGCATTCTCTACCGATTTGATTATTGGTATGCAGGCTGGGCAATGACTCTCAAGAATCCCATATTTGGAGTCGGACTGGACTCTTATGGAGACTGGTATCGAGAAGTTAGGGGTGAGATAGCCACCCTACGCACCAATCCGGATCGAATCACCAATAC
>Ga0169931_10010533_pt1 | contig 13171 bp, 10 predicted proteins | sample Kivu_15m_20L_FD_129675 | JGI IMG/M metagenome (GOLD analysis project Ga0169931, IMG submission 129675) | Freshwater microbial communities from Lake Kivu, Western Province, Rwanda to study Microbial Dark Matter (Phase II) - Kivu_15m_20L... | ecosystem: Environmental > Aquatic > Freshwater > Lake...
AGCCGTCAACCAACACCTCATGACACTACAGGCCAATCCGGATAGGGTCAAGAAATTCTTCTTGACAACCAATGTCAGATACGCAGCTTGAAATCCGATCCAAATCGTTCCGAAGCAATAATATGGAACATCAATCAGCTGGCGCCCGATTCGGCCATGAGCTGAGCGGCATTCGCTAACGCAGCTGCGGTAAGTTCACCGGCACTGAGCATCCGGGCAAGCTCGCAAGTGCGTTCGTCTTTACTCAAGTCGGTAATAAGGGTGTTTGTTCCTCGCTCATCCTCTGTCTTGCTCACATGCAAATGGGCATCGGCCCGAGCCGCCACCTGAGGGAGGTGCGTGATGCAAAGCACTTGCATGGTGCGCGCCAATGCGGCTATTCGTTGCCCGATACGGCCGGCCGTCTCTCCGCTCACCCCGGTATCCAGCTCGTCAAGTACTATGGTTGGAAGTTCGGCTTCTTGCGCCAGGTGACCTTTGATCACTAGAATCAATCGGCTCAGTTCGCCACCGGATGCCACTTTGCCCGCATCAGCTGGTTGCATGCCCTTGTTGGCACTGAAAAGCATGCGAACGCGATCTAGACCCGTGGCATTGGGCTCGCCCTGGACATCAATAACTACCTGCACCTGTGCACTGGGCATGCCGAGGTATTGCAACCCTTGGGTGATCGTGTCGCCCAGACGGCTTGTCACTGCATTCCGTGCCTTGCTCAGCTGGGCCGATAGGGTCAATAGTTCTTGTCTATGTCGATCGGCCTCGGTGCGAAGGGCATTCAGGTCGCCCTCGCCCGATTCGATGGCCGCCAACTTGCTGCCCAATGCATGGTGCAGTTCCAACAGTTCAGTATCGGTACGTAGGCGGTGCTTCACCAACAACCGTTGAATCGCATCCACCCGTTGGCGCACCACTTCGGCCCGCTCGGGATCCACCTCGGTGGCAGCCATGGCTTCGGCTACGGTCGCGGCCACATCGCGCAGCTCAACATGCACTGAACGCAGGCGGTTGCGCAACTCATCGGCCCCGGGCAGGTGCCTACCGCTCTGGCCGAGCAATGTGATGGCCTGCGCCAGTCGCTGTTCAGCGTTATCGTCCCCATCGGCCAATAGGGCACTCAGTGCAGTAGCAGCCTGCCTGGCCTCATCGGCATGTTCGGCCAATGATAGCTCTGCCGTCAATGCATCCAGTTCATCGGCCTTCGGTCGGAGTGCCTCCAGTTCATCAAACTGAAATTGCAGGTAATCGCGCTCGGCCATGTCCCTTGCTGCCGCCTCTTCGGCTTGGCGCACGTGGTCGCGGGCCTTTTCCCATGAAGCGAACTGCTGACGGTGCTGTTTGGCCTGATTAGCAGAACCAGCGGCAACATCAACCAGATGGAGAAGGAAATCGGGCTCGCGCAGTTGCAGAGAGGCATGTTGCGAGTGGATATCCACCAGCAATGATCCAACCGAGCGTAGGTCCGTGAGCTTGACAGGCGTGTCGTTGACAAAAGCACGGGTGCGGCCATCGCGCATCAGCTCACGCCTCAGGATCACAGTGCTATCCTGATCGACACCGATCGAGACTAGTGCATTCTGAACGGCCAGCCCAGCTTGCGAGAACTCCGCTTCCACTATGCAGCGGTCGCCTTCGGGGCCAATGACTGAGGTATCGGCCCGCTCGCCAAGCGTGAGCGCCAGTGCATCGACTATGATGCTCTTGCCTGCTCCAGTCTCACCGGTAATTATGGTAAGCCCATTGCGGAGGTCCATCTCCAGCTTACGCACAATGGCGTAGTTGCGTACGAGCAACCGGGCGAGCATGGCAGCTCAGTTCTTAAGGATGCGGTTGTACTTAATGGCGTTACCAGGGTCCATTTGCGTAAGCTCGTTCACAGCCTTGGTCTTCTGGTCAGCCATAGACCCACTGAAAATGTTCACGAACTCATCGGCCTTGCTCGAGAAGAACACCTGTAAAAGAAAGCTGTTAGGCTGATCGCGCTTGAGCAGACGCAAAGGTTCAAGCTGGTTGAAAATAGCATCGCGGCCACGGTTAAGGTCGCTCCCCATTACATCAAGGCCCATTCGGTGTATCTGGTAATACATGGAGCGGAACTTATCGAAACGAGGATTGAGCATGTTCTCAACCAACCAATACCGGTTACTGCTTCCTTCAAACGCTTTCCATCCCCTCTCAGGCTCACCTTGAGCATTGTTAACAATGGTAAGTGCCTTTTGAAAGTAGGGTTCACCGCCTTTGGGCGAGAAACTATCGTAATCGAATCCTAGAATCATGTAGGCGTAGTAGGCCAATGTGCTGGAAAGTTGCGACTGGTGCGAACCTTCCTGCCAAATGATAGGGTCGTTCTCCACATATCTGAAAGTGAAATCCTGATCATTCACATTGAGCAGCACAGAATTGTATGATGTCTTGAATGCCGGACGGCTGGCCTGCACTTGAATGCTGGCACGGAACTGCTCGTTACTGACACGCTCGGCCACTGTGATGAGTATGCTGCACTCGATCCGCTCATCAGGTTGGAATTGATCCTGTGTCCAACGGGTGGAATTGACGAATTCGCGGATGTCGTTCTGCAACGTCTCGAAGATCCGTTTCTCGGTATTCTGCACTTGCGGGCTGATGACCGACACGGTGCATTTCAATTCCTGTGCAGCAGCAGCAAGCGGCAACAAAAGGGCTAAAAAGGCGGTGAATACTGACCTCATCTATGTTCTATCCGTTCGGCAATGGCAGCCAGAATATCGATGGCTACCTCGTATTTCGGCTTCAGGCCAAAAGTAAGTAATCGGCCTGTGCGATCGATAATGGACACCTGATTCGTGTCGTAGCCGAATCCGGCACCAACGTCCTGCAGCGAATTGAGCACAATCATATCCGCGTTCTTGCGCTGCAACTTGTCGGTGGCGTTCGCCAATGCATTATCAGTCTCCAAAGCGAATCCTACAAGGAACTGACTCGTTTTCAACTTTCCTAACGAGGCAAGAATGTCAGGGGTGGGCTCAAGTTCTATTGAAAGTCCGCTCTGGCTCTTTTTAATCTTTTGAGATGCGATGCTCTTTGGTCTGAAATCGGCTACGGCAGCCGAAAGGATGGCCACATCGCAATTGTTGAAACGCTCCATGCAGGCATCGTACATCTGTTGCGCAGACGTAACATCGGTGCGGGTTATTGCCTTATTCTCTGTTCTGACGTACGATGGCCCCATCACCAACTCAACGGAAGCACCCGCCTTTGCTGCGGCCTCGGCCAATGCAGCGCCCATTTTGCCCATACTGTGATTACCGATGAAACGCACCGGATCAATGGCCTCGTAGGTCGGCCCGGCCGTTATGAGTAACCGGATTCCGCTAAGGTCAAGCATGGCCCATTATGCCGTGCAGCGCTTCAACGATAACCTCAGGCTCGCTCATGCGGCCCTCACCGCTAAGGCCGCTGGCCAGCTCTCCGCTTTCGGGGCCGATAATATGGATGCCATCGGCCCTCAGAGTTGCCACATTACGCTTGGTGGCAGGTTGGGCCCACATGTCCAGATCCATGGCGGGCGCCACAGCAACCGGACAGCGTGCGCTAAGCAAAGTGGCCATCAGCAGGTTGTCACACAGGCCGTTGGCCAATTTCGCCAGAGTGTTCGCTGTGCATGGCGCAACAACGATCACATCGGCCCACAGGCCCAACTCCACGTGATTGTTCCATTGGCCAGAAACAGAATCGTGCGTACCGCTCAGCACAGGTCGGCCGCTGAGTGTAGAGAGCGTGAGCGGAGTGATGAAGTCCTTTGCGCCTTCGGTCATCACCACTTGCACTTCGTGTTCTGCCTTACGAAGCAGCCGCACCAGAACGGCACTCTTGTAGGCAGCGATGCCCCCACTGATGCCGAGTATGATCTTCTTGCCTTTCATAATATCGGGCTATGATACGGTTTTTCTGATTTCAACGATTGAAAAAGACAGGTGAAAAGGTCTTTAGTTCGGGAATTCGCGTTGCAAGGGAAGGAAATTGTGCCGCATCAGTCTCAGAAAATGAAAGTGTTCCCATTCTGCCCAACTTCTTAGTGTCATATCGACAATCAGAATTTCCTATATCCATTGGGCTGAATAATGCTTGACATCACAAGATACATCCCCCTGAGAACCTCAGCGAACTGAGACGCAACAATTGCTACAGACCTAAAACGAATCTCAAAAGACCGAACATGGCGCTCACGGCAATCCAAATGAGCATTGAAACGGAGAAACGTTGCAGGGCCACGAACGACACAATGGCCCAGCAGATGGCCAGGAAATCGGGCTGAACTAACTCAGGAAATCCAGGAAGGAAAACCGCCTTAGAAAGGTAAACCGCCAAGTTGAGTACAACACCAACAACTGCCGCAGTCACAACTGCCAGTATACGCTTGAGCGATTCGTTGCGGAAGGTCCGTTCAACAAAGGGTGCCCCGGCAAGGATGAAATAGAAACAAGGGAGGAAAGTGTACCAAGTTGTGATGAGGAGGCTCAATGCACCCATCGGTAGTGAACCGTTGAAATGGCCATGTCCAGCCATGAAACCTACGAAAGCGAGCACCATGATAAGCGGGCCAGGTGTCGTTTCGCCCAGGGCCAGTCCGTCTATCATCTGCGGGCCAGAAAGCCAATGGAATTCCTCTACACTGACCTGTGCCACATAAGGAAGCACCGAGTATGCCCCTCCGAATGTGACCAGAGCCGCTTTGCTGAAGAAACCGACCAATAGCCTCCAGAACATAGGGTCAGAGAAGTACATGAGCAAACCCAGAGGCAGCAGCCATAACGCAGTGACCACGCCTGTTTGAAGCATCAGTTTCTTGGGAGAGTAGTCTGTATGAGGCAGTATTGTTGAGCTGTTGATTACATACTGCGTTAAATCGGACTGCGTTTTCTCCGATTCTGAGAATGCTCCTTTTTTGGCCAAATCCGTGAAAAAAAGCATCTGCACCAATGGGATAAGGGCCGCGAATAATATTATGAGTGGGAAGGGTACATTGAAGAAGAAAATGAGAATGAACGAAGCAGCAGCCACCATGTATTGATAGGCACCACTGAGCGACCGCTTTCCGATCTTGACCAAAGCCACCACGATAATTGCGATAACGGCTGGTTTGAGACCTGCGAACATTGCTGCTACCGCAGGCAGAGCACCGAATGTGACATACACCGCACTCAAACCAAGAAGAATGAACATGCTAGGCAGTACGAACAACAGTCCCGCAGCCAGACCACCAATGGTGCCATGCATCAGCCAACCCAGATATGTGGCAAGTTGTTGGGCCTCGGGGCCAGGCAGCACCATACAATAGTTCAGGGCATGTAAGAACCGTTTCTCGCTGATCCACTTCTCGCGCTCAACCACATGCTCGTGCATGATGGCTATCTGCCCCGCTGGCCCTCCGAAACTGATGAACCCCAACTTCAGCCAGAATCGCAGGGCGTCAGACAATGGTATCTGTCGCGCAACTGAGCGGTGTGCGCCCCGATTGTCATCATTCATCAATACTACCCTTATCGCCCGTGAAATAATCTTCCCGTTCCTTGAAAAGAGTATTGAAGGTGGTCAGACTGCCATAGCATCTTGTCACATATTGCTGAAGATGCAGTCGTTCAGCATCATTAAGGCTCGGATGGCTGTTGATGTTCTGTTCTAGCACCCGCAAGCGGTCGCGCAGCATCACGATCTTGTGGAAGAAAACATCGATTGGCACTTCCTTCTCTTTCAAAGTCGGGTTACCGGGCTGCATGACGAGTTTTCCTCCCAACCACTTATCGTGGATCTTCACGGGCTCGCTGATTCCGAGATATCGGTCAAGCAGCTCAATAAGTGCATCGCCCACAGGTCCAAGATCATCAGATGTCACAGCCTCCTCGCCACTCTCAGTAAGAGGGTGCATGTCAGGGAACTTTTTGCTGACGCTCACATCGCCTCTTTTGAAGCGGATGATATATGTGTATTCCTCCACAGCCATCACCGTTCCCTCGCCATACTGTCCGTGGCGGACGCGGTCACCTTTTCTCAAGTCTGCCATGATACCTTGTATTAGGTCGATTCAGTTCAAAGAAACCAATTGAAAACCCTGATTAATCGAATTCTTCAGTCTGCGAATCTCCGAAGAACGTTGCTATTTATTGCGATTCCCTGATTCTCCAGATTAAAACCCGTAGGAGATAATTACAGCAAAATAGTGATTATCAGCAGAATAAAAATTCACCTATTTAGCCGAAAGAACACCTGATAGGCATCATATACCACTAATAATCAACAATCTAATAACTGAATCAATTCTCACCAAAGGACTACAGCAACATCCTGACCCACCCGATTGAAAGGATATGGAAACGGTACACTCTCGGTGCGACTATCAGGTAAGACGGTTCCGAAGTAACGCGCGAGGGTGCGTTGCAATGCAGAAGTATCGTCAAACAAAGTCGAAACTCGGACTTCAGTCTTTGCCGGATCTATACCTGCCGCTTTTGCCGAGCTCAGGGCAAAATAGAGTGCATCATCATCGCCTGTGGTCTCGTAACGGTTGATGAGACTCACTCCTTCGGCTCCCACAGCACAGATATCGACCCAACGTCCTACAACCATGACATGCAAACTTGGCCCCTTCCCTACCCTTTCGCAATGCCGCATGAAAGAAAAATGGATTCCATTTAGCTTGCAGCCTGGCGCCCAGCTATTCAGTTCATCGACCAGTGCACTAGGAATTCTGGTCAGACACATTAAACCGCCTTCGGCATGAGCCATGGTCCTAGCATCGTCAGGCTCATGGTGAAACTGTTGGCGAAACAACCCGCCTCTTCCCGACTCAGTATCGAGACCCTCGGGCATCAGGATCTCATCGGCTCCATGTATCAGAACTGAGACTTGCCCAACTGCCCTGCCTAGCATTGCCAACGTCTGGCCCACACGTTGCGCCCAGCGAGCATTACCTACTGTCTCAGGGAATTCAATTGAACGCAGACTCACCGGCCTACGGGCCTGGTCATGGCCAAGAACAAAAACGCCCTTCCTACAGATGAGGACGGCCGTACCTGATGGGGCACGGCCGTCTTCTGTGTGCAGGTCGAGGCCGTTATGGCCAAGAGCCTCTAAAGCTTTGGCATCATTCCCAGTTGCCACTGGTAGACGGATCGTCCATTGATCCGACCCTGAGTTCCCTCTCCGGGTCATAGTACACCGCTTCAATGCCAGCGAAGATGTCCTTGTACGAGGCCACCACTTCAAACACGGGAACCTCAACTGCACCCTTCATCACTTTGCCACAGCGCATGCTGAAAGGTACTTTCTCGCTGTGCGGTATGAAACGGATTCCTTGCAAGTCGCTACGTCCTTTGAAAAGACTGTCGCGCACGCCCACCAGTATTGTGTCCCGCTTAATGATGCCTGCGGCTAACGCCTGAGCTTCGGTGAGGCTATCAGGTACGCGACCAATGGCCTTCACCACTTTGAACTGATCGCTCTCGATGAAATGGATGAGGCTGTCAAAATCAGATGTGTAGCGCTGATGCTCAGAACGATACGCCATCTGGGCAGAACGCAGGTCCTTCAAGGCCGCTATTACGTCAGTTCTCCTACTCTGCTCCATAACATCGAATTCGATACGATCCATGATGCTGCGATAGCAGAAGAACGCACTTACCAACGAAAGCGGTAGGAATACGAACAGCAACAGTTTCTGCGCGCTTCCACCTAGCACCTCGAGTTTCATTAGAAGCATGAACAGACTGACCAGCAGCACCAGGGTGCCACCGAACAGCCAATAGCCATTCTGACCACCGAACAGGGCCATGTAAATGATGAACAGGCCACTCAGACCGAAAAAGACCGGCCAGAAGTAATCGCCAAGGGTCTTCAAGATGTTTCCCATCCTGGTTTTCTGTGTTATTAGGTGTTTTGATTATCCCTTATCGGGGGCGTGCAAAACTAATCGTGATTCGGATCATTGCCTCATTACTTTACAACTGTATGACAACCTGTGTCAGAGATATTTTTGCGCGACCAAGAAATAGGACAATGACACGCGCAACGGCACTTGTGTGCCTGTTACTCTTACCAGTACTCTCTTTCGCACAGACCATCAAGGGTAAAGTGGTGGATGGCGCCACTGGCGAGACCTTGATAGGTGTTAATGTCACCATCTCAGAAGGTCGAGGTGCGGTTACCGACCTCGATGGCCGATTCGAGATAAATGGGGATGTTGGACTTAATACCCTGTCGATCTCATTTATCGGCTATACCAAGAGTGAACGCAAAGTGACTCTGAAAGCCGGTGAGACTCAGAGTATTGAGGTCAGACTTCAGACCGAATCAAAAGAACTTGAGATTGTTGTAGTGACCGGGAGCCAATACGAGAAGAAGATAAATGAGGAGATGGTGACCGTTGATGTGGTGAAGAACTACCTCATTGAGAACAACAATGCTCCTGACCTCAAAGCAGCCGTGGACAAGGTGCCCGGTGTAACTGTGCTTGACGGACAAGTGAGCATAAGGGGCGGCAGCGGCTACAGCTACGGTGTAGGAAGTCGGGTACAGATGGTGGTGGACGATATTCCTATTCTTAGCGGTGACCTAGGCGATATTCACTGGGGCTATATGCCCATTGAGGTCACTGAACAGGTCGAAGTAGTTAAGGGAGCAGCCAGCAGTATGTACGGTAGTAGTGCTCTCAATGGGGTGATTCACATACGCACTGGGTGGGCCGGAGAGAAACCCGAGACTGATGTACGCACCTACATGGGTTTTTACAACAATCCTGGTTTTAAAGGTGCCCGCTGGTGGGACGAGAGCGAGAGCCCAATCCTAGCAGGCGCGTTTGTATCGCACCGACAAAAGTTCGGAAACCTGGATCTTGTAGTGGGCAGCCACGTGAGTTCTGACCAGACCTACCTCAAGACTGGACATCGCCAAATAGGTAGATTCAATTTCAAGACAAGGTACCGAGACAAGAAAGTGAAGGGCCTCACCTATGGCATTGGCGCGAATATCCAGTACCAGCAGAGCGGTCGCTTCATACTCTGGGCAGATGATACTACCGGTGCATACGTGCCAATGTCAGGAACAGATAACCGCGACAAATACTATTTCCTCAACATTGACCCATATGTGAGTTATGCATCTGAGAAATTTGGCAGCCACACATTGCGCAGCCGGTTCTTTCAAGTCGCCAGGCATGGTTCTGATGGTGGTTTGACAGCAACTTCAAATGTGATGTATGCCGATTACAGATTCCAGCACGAGTTCAAGTACCGATTCCACCTGATAGCAGGGGTGAGTTTCAGCCACACCTGGAGTTTCAGTTCCCTCTACCCCGATATCACACTCGTGACCGAGAATCCCGCTTTATATGCGCAATTGGAGAAGAAACTAGGTAAGCGTTTGAACTTGCTTTTCGGTATCCGTGATGAATGGTTTGTGGTTCATGGCCTCGGCACAGAGACTTCGGATCCCATTTTTCGCGGTGGTATCAATTATCAAGTCGCCAAGAAGACCAACATTAGGGCATCGTTCGGGCAGTCGTATCGATTTGCCAGTGTGGCTGAACGTTACATTGAGGCCAGTTTGGGCAGTGTCATACGTATTCTGCCAAATAACAGCCTCCAGAGCGAGCGCGGTTGGAGCGCAGAATTGGGCCTGAAACAAGGGTTCAGGATCGGTAAATGGAACGCCTTCGCTGATATGGCCATTTTCTGGATGGAAATGAAGGATATGATCGAATTCTCGCCAGGTATTTACGATATCGATAATGGATCCGGGGTTCTTGAGCCGACACTCGGTTTCAGAGCCTCAAATGTCGGACATGCCCGAGTAGCGGGTATTGAGCTTGGCTTGACGGGCGATGGGCGCATCGGACCAATTCCACTGCGCATATATGGCGGATACACTTTCAACTACCCAGGCGATCTAGAGTCAGATACCACACAGCGCAATGTTGGCGTGTTTCTTCAGAACATGTTCCAGAGCGGGAATTTCCCTGATACGCTCACATCGTTGGAAGACACTACACAATATCTGAACAGGTTCTTGAAGTACCGCCTGCGAAATGTTTTCAAGTGCGATGTAGAGTTTGATGTGGGCCGTTTCACCATTGGAGGTGCTGTGGCCTATAACAGCTACATGGAACGGATAGACGGGTACTTCAACGTGATTAACAGTGGCATAGCCCATTACCGAAAATTGAACGAGCGCGGCATATGGACCTTGGATCTGCGCCTCACTTTCCGAGCCACCAAACGCAGCTCCTTCACCGTGGTGGGCAAGAACGTGACTAACGAGTTTTACAGTCTGAGGCCAGGTGTGATGGAAGCCCCAAGGAGCTTCACCATTCAATATAGGTTGAACATCTGACCGAAAATACCCATATCGACACCCCATGTGAAAATGGTGCGATAAGCCAGGACAATAACACCTAGAATGGCAAATGGAATTATCTCCCATGCAACATTTTCCGTTGATTTGAAAAGCCGAATACTCTCTGCACTCGGTAGTCTCCAAATGAAAACTGAGTGGATGAACATGAACATAAATGCCCCACTCACAGGTAATGAGTTGTAGGGCAACTGAACAACTATACTGACAAGCCATGCGAAGGCTATAGGCAGGCTCAAATTCATGAAAAGGAAACTCCTGCGCGCCCGAGTACCAGCAATCAGTTCTTTATTGGTCGCAGTTTGAAGTAATGGTTTTATGTACAGAAAAGTGGACGCGATATACACCATGGTTCCGAAAATGGTGAATGCCCATGTGGTACTCTTGCTATAATACATGTAGGCAGCGAAGTAACCGAGGTTGTAGTTCCACTTAAGCGACATCATCCCTATTCGATGCATCAACAAAGCACCACTGACAAGGCTGGTTACAAGAAGTAATCTCCGCCAACTTACAGTAAGCTTTTTGCGGAACAAGTAATAAACAAGTAGGGGTAAAACATATAATGCGGCCACCAAGATTGCTCCCGAGATGAAGGTACGCTTCACAGCGTGGGCATACCATCCATCACTATTGCCCCATTGTATCTTTTCGAAATGGAGAGTAGTGTCTATGAGGAAGTGCTCTGCGGCCAAGGCCGTAGAGAAATCGTATCCAATGTAAAGAACAAGAAAAATTCCAGCGAAAAGAGCAGTAGAACGGGCTAGTTCAACATAAGCCCCTGGACGCGACCACTCCGACTTGAGTTGCTCAACTTCCTGACGCCAACCAGATTTCATCGTGGTCCGCTGACAATGCGGAGCTGTGCGAACTTGAGGAGGAGCTGCTTATTACCTGCACCCTGAAAGAACACGGTGGCCTTCACATTTGGTGCGACACCATCCAGCTGAACCACTTTGCCCTTGCCGAACTTGTCGTGAATCACATCCATGCCCACGATGATCTTCTCCACATTGCCGCTATTGCCCGCTGTGCTGTCAACTGGGCCCGTAACGCGGCTGTCATCGTATTTGCGCAGGTTGCGCTTGGGGGCTGGTGCGGTAGTGGCGAACATGGATTCTGTCGATTTCGGCTTAAAGAGTGTCTGTTGCGAATCAGCCTGCAAATTTATACTTTTCCTTCTGAACTCATCTTGCGAATCAAGCATTTCTACATGTTCCTGCGGCAGTTCATCGATGAAACGGCTCGGTTCGCTGTAAGTCATGTTGCCCCACTTGAATCTGCTCAGGGCATAGGTGATGTTAATCTTCTTCTCAGCACGGGTCAAAGCCACGTAAAACAGCCTGCGTTCTTCCTCAAGGTCTCTGCGGTCAGCAAGGGCCATCTGAGAAGGAAAAAGGTTCTCTTCCAACCCGACAATGTACACGTACGGGAACTCAAGTCCCTTGGCCGAATGGACGGTCATAAGGGCCACTCTATTGCGGTTCTCGGGGTCCTTATCGTTATCAGCATCAGTAATAAGGGCTATCTCAGCAGTGAACTCTGCCAAAGTGCGAACTTCACTTTCTCTAATCTCGCCAGCTGCGGGAGCATCTTCTACAAACTCCTTGATCGCATTCAACAGTTCCTGGATATTCTCATATCGGCTCACTCCCTCGGGTGTGCGATCCTCGTATAGGTCCTTCAACAGGCCACTGGCATTGGCAATGCGCGATGCAAGGGTATATGCATCATGAGTTGGCAGCTCGGCCCTGAAACTCATTATCATGGTAGCGAACTCGTAAAGCTTACGGCCCACGGCACCTGCGAAAGCCTGATTCAGTATCTCCGGATTGCTGATCACTTCCCACATACTCACCCCAAGACTGTCGGCAACCACAATGATCTTATCCATTGTTGTGCCGCCTATGCCACGTGCCGGATAATTGATCACCCGCTTCAGTGCCTCTTCATCCTTTGGATTCACAACAAGCCTGAAATAGCCCATAAGGTCACGCACCTCTTTGCGGTCGTAGAAGCTGAGCCCACCGTATATCCTGTAAGGGATGTTCATCTTTCGCAGGGCCTCTTCAATGGCCCGGCTCTGTGCATTGGTCCGATAGAGGATCGCGAAATCACTATCGCGAGCCTGCTCATTCATCTTGGTCTCGAAGATTGAACGTGCCACCAACATTCCCTCCTCATTATCAGTCAGGGCCCTGATCACCGTTATAGGGCTCCCTTGGTCATTATCAGTCCAAACGGTTTTCTTAAGCTGATCCTGATTGTTGGCGATGATACTATTGGCCGCACCAACGATATGTTTGGTACTGCGGTAATTCTGCTCCAGTTTGAACGTCTGGGCATCGGGATAGTCCTTTCGGAAATTGAGAATGTTCTGAATGTTGGCACCGCGAAAAGCGTAGATGCTCTGAGCATCATCGCCCACCACGCAAATATTCTCGAACCGGGCCGCCAGACGCTTCACTATGAGATACTGAGCGTAGTTGGTATCCTGGTACTCATCGACCATGATGTACCTGAACCTGTTCTGATACTTGTTCAGGGCTTCAGGAAAATCGCGCAACAGCACATTGGTGAAATAAAGGAGGTCGTCAAAATCCATAGCCCCGGCCTTGAAGCACCTACCTGCATACTTCTTGAAGATTATGCCCAACTTGGGTTTCATCTGTTGCCGGTCCTCCGAGAAAATGTCATCATTCTGGAGGTACTCGTTGGCAGATATAAGATTGTTCTTGGCACTGCTGATGCGGGCATGAACTATGCTCGGTTTATACACCTTATCATCAAG
>Ga0169931_10010535_pt1 | contig 13170 bp, 12 predicted proteins | sample Kivu_15m_20L_FD_129675 | JGI IMG/M metagenome (GOLD analysis project Ga0169931, IMG submission 129675) | Freshwater microbial communities from Lake Kivu, Western Province, Rwanda to study Microbial Dark Matter (Phase II) - Kivu_15m_20L... | ecosystem: Environmental > Aquatic > Freshwater > Lake...
CTGGGACTGCCACACGCCGTTCCCGGTGCACGGCCTCGACCGCGCCATGGGCATCCAGCGCACCATCCTGCCGGTGCTCGTCTTCTGCGCCGGCGCCGCCGGGTGCACCACCGGCCTGCTGCTCCAGCTCTTCACCAACTCCTTCGGCTTCACGCTGTGGGCGCTGGTGTGGGTCACCGGCTACCCGTTCCTCATCAGCGGCAAGCCGGCCCTCAGCATCCCCGCCTTCATCCCGGTGATCTTCGAGCTCACCATCCTGTTCTCGGCGCTCAGCACCGTCGGCCTGATGCTCCTGATGAACGGCCTGCCGCGCCTGCACAACCCGCTGTTCACCAGCGACCGCTTCCGCCGCGCCTCGGACGACCGCTTCTTCATCTCGATCGACGCGCGCGACCCGCGCTTCTACCGCTCCAAGACCGAGCACTTCCTGAAGTCGCTCGGCGCATCCGCCGTCGAGGCGGTGGAGGACTGACGTGCCCAAGCTCCCGCGCATCCTCGTCTACTCGCTGATGATCGCCGGCTGCCTGGCGCTCATCCCGCCGCTCGTCTTCGCGCGCATGCGCGCGGTGCCGAGCCCGAACCGCCCGATCCACATCTTCTACGACATGGACTTCCAGCCGAAGTTCAAGACGCAGGTGGGCAACCCGCTCTTCGCCGACGGCCGCGCCATGCGCCCGCCGGTCGAGGGCACCGTGGCCCGCGGCGAGTCCTACGTGGACACGCACATGTACGAGGGCGTCTCCGGCGGCCAGTGGGCGGCCACGCTCCCGGCGCCGATGAAGCTCGACGCCGCGACGCTCGCGCGCGGGCGCCAGCGCTTCGACATCTACTGCTCGGCCTGCCACGGCTACGCGGGCTTCGGCGACGGCGCCGTCAACCAGCGCGCGATGGAGCTGGTCACCAACGCCAACGGCCCGGTGAACGGCACCCAGTGGGTGGCCGCCAAGAGCCTGCACGACGAGACCACGCGGAACCAGCCGGTGGGCCAGCTCTTCAACACCATCACGCACGGCATCCGCAACATGGCCGGCTACGCCTCGCAGATCCCGGTCGAGGATCGCTGGGCGATCGCCGCCTACGTGAAGGCCCTGCAGCTGAGCCAGGACGCCGCCGCCGCCGACTGACCCCGAAGGACCTTCCCTCCCCATGGCCCACCACGACCACCACGCCCACGACCTCACCGACGCCAACCTCGGCGGCTCGGTGGCCGCGGGTCCCGCCCGCGCCATGCTCGGCACCGGTGCCGCGCTCGTCGCCGCCGGCGCCTGGCTCGGCTACCGCTCCGGCGATCCCTCCCACTTCGCGCGCCACTGGCTGGTGGCGATGATGCTGGGGCTGGCGATCTGCCTGGGCGCCATGTTCTTCGTCGTCGTGCAGCACCTGACGCGCGCCGGCTGGAGCGTCGCGGTGCGCCGCCCCGCCGAGGCCCTGATGCAGAACCTGCGCTGGGCGTGGGTGCTGTTCCTGCCCATCGCGTGGATGGGCTTCAACGGATCGCTCGACGTCCTCTACCCGTGGGCGAACCTGGAGGAGCTGGCGAAGGTGGCGCCCGCCGAGGCGGAGCTCGTCGGCAAGAAGGCCGGCTACCTGAGCGAGCGCTTCTTCTTCGTCCGCGCCGCCATCTACTTCGTGGCGTGGGCCGCGATCGCCTCGTTCTTCTGGGGCGCAAGCGTGCGCCAGGACCGCTCGGGCGACCCGGCGATCAGCGCCTCATGCCGCAAGTGGTCGGGCCCCGCCATGATCGTCTTCGGCCTCACCATCACCTTCGCCGCCGTCGACTGGATGATGAGCCTCTCGCCCGCGTGGTTCAGCACCATGTTCGGCGTGTACTTCTTCGCCGCCTGCGCCACCTGCGGCCTGTCGGCCATCGTGCTGCTGACCAAGCGGCTCCAGGGCTGGGGCCGCCTGCAGGGCATCGTGACGGCCGAGCACTACCAGGACCTGGGCAAGATGCTCTTCGCCTTCGGCATCGTGTTCTGGGCGTACATCGCCTTCAGCCAGTTCATGCTGATCTGGTACGGCAACCTGCCCGAGGAGACCACGTGGTACCTGGCGCGCCAGGTCGGCGGCTGGCTGCCGCTCAGCTGGGCGCTCCTCGTCGGCCACTTCATCGTGCCGTTCGTGTTCCTGATCTCGCGCTGGACCAAGCGCTGGAACGCGACGCTCGCCTTCGGCTGCGGCTGGATGCTGGTGTTCGGCACCGTCGACCTGTACTACCTGATCGTGCCGCACGTGCCGCACGACCTGGGCACCTTCTCCACCTACGCGGAGTTCGCGGCCAAGCACGCCGACTCCGCGCCGCACCTCCTCGACCCGTCCTTCCTGTGCATGGCGCTCGGCGTCCTGGCGCTGGTGGCGGGCGGCGCGCTCAACGCGCTCCGCTCGCACGCGCTGGTGCCGGCGCGCGACCCGTCGCTCGCCGAGAGCCTCGCCTTCGAGAACATGTGATCCCTCCGCACGGAGCACCCATGAGCACCGCAACGCCAGACAACGAGTTCGTGACGCCCGCCGGGGTCCTCTGGGACGACCCGGAGCCCGGGCAGACCTGGACCGTCTCGCTCGTCGGCATCACCATCCTCGCCGCGCTGATCATCGCCATCAGCGTCATCTACTTCCGCACCGAGCAGGCCGAGGTGAACGCCAAGGTCATCGAGCCGGAGTACCTCGCGCTCAAGGACCTGCGCGCGGCGCAGGAGTCGCTGCTCGCCTCGACCGGCACCTACACGGCCGAGATCGGCGGCACCTCCGTCGAGCGCCGCCGCATCCCGGTCACCGAGGCGATGCGCCTGATGGCCGCGAATCCCGCCCTTGCCGTGCCCCCGGCGGCCCCGAAGCCGGCCCCCGCCGCCCCGGCGGCCGCAACGCCCGCCGCCGGCAACTGACCGCGCCTACCGTTTCCCGATGGGCTCCGCCCGAACCATCCTCGCCTCGCTCGCCGCCGCCCTCGGGCTGTCGGTCGCGGCGTCGGCGCAGGTGAAGGTCGGCGGCGGCTACGAGGCACCGGCACCGACCGTCGACGCGGCGCCGGAGCTCGAGGGCGTGGACATCATCGACCGCCTCGATTCCCAGCTGCCCCTCGATGCGACGTTCCGCGACGAGCGCGGCAACCGCGTCGCGTTCCGCGACGTGCTGCCGAAGGACCGGCCGGCGATCCTGCAGATCGGCTACCTGCGCTGCCCGATGCTCTGCAGCCTGGTGATGAACGCGCTGGTGCGCGGCATCCAGGGCGTGGACTGGACGGTCGGCGACCAGTACGACGTGATCTCTCTCTCGGTCAACCCGGCGGAGGGACCCGAGCTCGCCGACGCGAAGAAGGCGGGCTACGTGGCCGAGTACGGCCGCGCGGGCAGCGCCAGGGGCTGGCACTTCCTCACCGGCGAGGAGGCCGAGATCCGCAAGGTGACCGACGCGGTCGGCTTCGAGTACCGCCTGCAGGAGAACGGCGAGTACTCGCACGCCGCGGCGGTGTTCGTGCTGACCCCGCAGGGCCGCCTCAGCCGCGTGCTCTACGGCGTGAAGTACGAGCCCGCGAACGTGCGCATGGCGCTGCTCGAGGCCTCCGAGGGCCGCATCGGCACCACGCTCGACCGCATCATCCTCTGGTGCCACATCTACGACGCGCAGGCCGGCGGCTACGTGGTGCTCGCCATGCGCGTGATGCAGCTCGGCGGCGCGCTGACGCTCGCCGTGCTCGCCGGGGGCCTGGGCTGGTTCTGGTGGCGCGAGGCCCAGTCGCGCCGGCTCGCACCGCAGGCCGTCCCCGCGCCCCACGCCGAATAGACCCGACGAGACGATCCCCATGGACACCCCCACGCCACCCACCTTCTGGATGCCCACGGGCGCGTCGACCATCGCCCCCGGCGTCGACCACACCCTCGACGTCATCAACTGGATCTGCTACTTCTTCTTCGCGGTCATCCTGGCGCTGATGGTGTACTTCGTCGTGAAGTACCGCCACCGTACGGGCGAGCGCTTCCGCACCGACTACCCGCACCACAACACGCCGCTGGAGATCGGCTGGTCGATCCTGCCGACGATCATCGTGATCGGGATCTTCGTCGTCGGCTTCCGCAGCTACCTCGACATCTACACGGCGCCCAAGAACGCCTTCGACGTCAAGGTGACCGCGCAGAAGTGGGGCTGGACCTTCCAGTACCCCAACGGCGCGCAGTCGGACGACCTCTACGTGCCCGCAGGCCAGCCCGTGCGCCTGGTGCTGCGCTCGAGCGACGTGCTGCACTCGCTCTACATCCCCGACTTCCGCGTCAAGCGCGACGTGGTGCCGGGCCGCTACACGTACGCCTGGTTCCAGTGCGACTTCCCCACCGGCCAGCCGGGAAAGGAGCCGCGCAACCCGAACGCCGCGCGCGTCGAGGGCGACCTGGACGAGGCGCAGCGGCACGCGCTGTTCTGCACCGAGTACTGCGGCACCGGCCATTCCAAGATGAACCGCTACGTCTACGTGCTCGACGAGGCGTCCTTCGGCGAGTGGATGCAGAAGCAGAGCCGCTGGATCGACGACATCCCCGAGGACCAGCTGTGGTTCAAGGCCGGCCCGAAGCTCTTCGCCCGCTGCAGCCAGTGCCACTCCCTCGACGGCACCGACGGCATCGGCCCGAGCTGGAAGGGCATCGTCGAGCGCGTGAAGGCCTACCCCTTCGTGGGCGAGGGCAAGAGGTACGGCACCTGGGAGGACTACGTGCGCACCTCGATCCTGGTGCCCGGCGACTACGTGGTGCCGCCCTACGCCAACGCCATGCCGACCTTCAAGGGCCAGCTCAACGACCTCGCCATCGACGCGGTGATCGGCTACATGCAGCACCTCGACCAGCTCGACCCGAAGACGGGCAAGCTGCTTCCCACCCTGGATCCCGAGACGGCCCAGCCGCGCGCGGCGGGCGCGACGAAGTGACGCACCCGAACCCGACGACCACGCACAGGACCCCGACGCCATGACCACCATCCCGCTTCCGTCCGCCGGCCCCGTCCGCGACACGATCGAGGCCCGCCCCGAGCACGACAACTACCTCACGCACACGCGCGGCGTGCTGTCGTGGGCCTTCACCCTCGACCACAAGCGCATCGGCGTCATGTACCTGTGGTCGGTGCTCGGCTCGTTCCTGCTCGGCGGCATCTTCGCCCTGCTGGTGCGCACCGAGCTGCTCACCCCCGGCCCGACCATCACCGAGAGCGCCGACACCTACAACCAGTGGTTCACCCTGCACGGGGCGATCATGGTGTTCCTGGTGATCATCCCCAGCATCCCGGCGGCGCTGGGGAACGTCGTCCTGCCGATCATGCTGGGCGCGAAGGACGTCGCCTTCCCGAGGCTGAACCTCTTCAGCTACTACCTGTGGGTGACCGGCGCGGTGCTCTGCATCCTGTCGCTGGCCATGGGCGGCTTCGACACCGGCTGGACCTTCTACACGCCGTACTCGACCACCACCGCCGCGGGCGGCGTGATCCCGGTGCTGACGGCCGTGTTCATCCTGGGCTTCAGCTCGATCTTCACCGGCCTGAACTTCGTGGTCACCGTGCACAAGCTGCGCCCGCCCGGGATGACCTGGTTCCGGATGCCGCTCTTCCTGTGGGCGCTCTACGCCACGGCCATCATCCAGGTGCTGGCGACGCCGGTGCTGGGCATCACGCTGCTGCTCCTCATCGTCGAGAAGACGGTGAACGTCGGCATCTTCAACCCCGCGATGGGCGGCGACCCGGTGCTCTACCAGCACTTCTTCTGGTTCTACAGCCACCCGGCCGTCTACATCATGATCCTGCCCGCCATGGGCATCATCAGCGAGATCATCGCGATCAACAGCCACCGGTCGATCTTCGGCTACCGCTTCATCGCGTTCAGCTCGATCGCCATCGCGATGTTCAGCTTCATCGTCTGGGGCCACCACATGTTCACCTCGGGCCAGTCGGCCCTGCTGAACACGCTGTTCTCGGCGATCAGCTTCAGCGTCGCCATCCCCAGCGCCGTCAAGGTGTTCAACTGGGTGGCCACGCTCTACAAGGGATCCGTGTCGCTGACCACGCCCATGTGGTACGCGCTGGCCTTCCTGTTCCTCTTCACCATCGGCGGCCTCACCGGCCTGCACCTGGCCACGCTCAGCACCGACGTGCACCTGCACGACACGTACTTCGTGGTCGCCCACTTCCACTACGTGATGATGGGCAGCGCGCTGATCGCCATGATCGGCGGCGTGCACCACTGGTGGCCGAAGATGTTCGGGCGCATGTACGACGAGCGCCTGGGCACCATCGCCTGCTGGATCATCTTCATCGGCTTCAACGTGACGTTCTTCACCCAGTTCATGCTGGGTTCGCACGGCATGCCCCGCCGGTACTACGACTACCAGCCCGAGTTCCAGGTCTACCACGTCATCTCGACGGTCGGCAGCTACATCATGGCGTTCGGCTTCGTGCTGACGGCCGTGAGCCTCTTCGGCAGCTTCTTCGGCGGCCGCAGGGCGCCGGCGAACCCGTGGGGCGGCCGCAGCCTGGAGTGGCAGTGCGCCAGCCCGCCGCCCTTCGACAACTTCGCGAAGGCGCCGCGCGTCGGCGACTGCTACGACTTCAGCGTCGTCCACTGGGACGAGAAGACCGGCGGCTACTGGGTCGACGAGCCCGCCGACCCCGAGGTGAACCCCTCCGCGGCGCCGAAGGCCGCGCACTGACCGAACGACCAGGGAGCCACACGTGACCCAGACCATCGCCCACGCCCAGGACAGCCACGGCCACGGACACGGCCACGACGGCCATGGCCACGGGCACGACCCGCACCTCGCCCACCACTTCGACAGCATGGCGCAGCAGTTCGACAGCGCCAAGCTGGGGATCTGGCTGTTCCTCGCCACCGAGGTGCTGTTCTTCGGCGGCCTGTTCGCGGCCTACGCCATCCTGCGCATGCGCAATCCCGAGGTGTTCAGCTACGCGAGCCACTACCTCGACACGATCATGGGCGGGATCAACACCTGCGTGCTGATCGCCTCGAGCCTCACCATGGCGCTCGCGGTGCGCTGTGCCCAGACCAACAACCGCAAGGGGCTGATCCTCGGCCTGGTGCTGACGTTCCTGGGCGCGGTCGGCTTCCTGGTGATCAAGTACTTCGAGTACTCGCACAAGATCCACGACCACCTCGTCTGGGGCAGCACCTTCTACGTGCCGCCCGAGGGCAAGGAAGGCGACGCGGAGCGCGAGGCGCTGAAGACGGCGCCCACCGTGTCCACCACGCTCGTGGTGCAGGACCCGGCGCCGTTCGTGGTGCCGGACCTGGCGAAGAAGCCTGCCGTCGACGCGTCGGCGGTCAAGCAGGCCTCGCGCGGCCCGACCGGCATCGCGCGCGCCTCGGGCGAGCCCGCCCCGGCGCCGGCCGCCGAGCCCGCGCCCGGGAAGGTCGAGGAGGCCCACCCGGCCCTCCACCTCGAGGACCCGGCGATGCCGCCGAACACGCACCTGTTCTTCGCCATCTACTACGCGATGACCGGCCTGCACGGCATCCACGTCGTGGCAGGGATGGGCATCCTGGCGTGGCTCACCTGGCGCGCCGTGCGCGGCGACTTCTCGAGCAGGAACTTCACCGCGGTCGACACCGGCGGCCTCTACTGGCACATCGTCGACCTCATCTGGATCTTCCTCTTCCCGCTCTTCTACCTCATCCACTGAGCGACCCCCGAGGACCACGACCATGGCCCACCACGCCGACCACGCCCACGGAGACGAGGCCCACCCCGAGGTGGGGCACGTCGTCCCCGTCCGCTACCTGTACGCCGCCGGCCTTGCGCTGCTCGTCCTGACCGTCGTCACCGTGGCCGTGCGCTACCTCGACCTCGGCGAGGCGAACATGCCCGTGGCGCTCGGCATCGCGCTCGTCAAGGCGACGATCGTCGCGCTGGTCTTCATGCACCTGCGCTGGGACCGTCCGTTCAACCTGCTGGTGCTGGTCGGCTCGATCGTCTTCGTGCTGCTCCTGATCGCCTTCACGTCGATGGACGTGCACCAGTACGAGCCGTCGATCTTCGGCGGCAACGCCCCCGAGGCCCAGGCGACGCTCGACGCCAACGCCCCGGGTGCCCCCGTGGCGCAGATGAAGTCCCCGGACATGTGAACCCGCGCCGGCCGCGCGGTCCGCGGGCCGTCCCACGATGGCCATCAAGACCGCCACGGTCGTGGATCCCTTCGACAGCGCCCGCGAACGCGGCGGCGCCGGGGTGTTCGGCATGTGGGTGTTCATCGCCGTGGTGGCGATGATCTTCCTGGCCACGGTCCTTGGCTACGTGGTGGTGCGGGTCGACCGGCCGCCGGGGAGCGAGTGGATGCCCCCGGGCACGCCTGGGCTGCCGCCGGCGCTCCTCCTGTCGACGGCGATCCTGCTGGTCTCGAGCTGGACGATGCAGTCGGCCGTCGGCGCCGCGCGCGCCGGGCGGCCCGCGCGGGTGGTGGCGTCGATCGGCACGACGCTCGCGCTCGCCATCCTGTTCCTTGGGATCCAGGTGCTGGCGTGGGCCGAGCTGTGGCGCGCGCAGGCCACGATCGGAAGCGGCCTCTACGCGTGGACCTTCTACGTGCTCACGGGCCTGCACGCGGTGCACGTCCTGGGCGGCCTGCCGCCCATGGTGGTCGCGCTGCGGCACGCGCGCGCGGGGCGGTACACGCCCGCGGACCACGCGGGGCTCGTCCTCTGCGCCATGTACTGGCACGCGCTGGACGCGATCTGGCTGCTCCTCTACGCGACGCTGCTGCTCGGGTCCTGAGCATGCCGTGCGCGGCCGCGGCGCGTCACCAGCGCGCGGCGTTCGCGAACCAGAGCATCGGCACCGCCACCACCGGGCGGCCGTCGGTGCCGCGCGCCATCGCGGCAAGCGGCACGGCCTGCACGCGCAGCTCGATGTCGCGCCCGCCGACCGTGACCGTGACCCGGTCCGCCCCGGCGGCACGTGCCGCCAGTTCCGCAAGCGAGAACGCCGCGCGCTCGCCGCCCTCGCGGATCTCGATCACCGCCGTCTTGCGCGTGCGCGGCGCGCCCGCCGCCGCGGCCTCGAGCGCGGCGGCCGCGGTCTGCGGCTCGGGCGCGGTGTCCAGCAGGCCATCGACCGGGAAGTCGACGCGCGGCGTCAGGCAGTAGCGCGCGTAGCTCAGCTCCTTGTAGCGGCTGGCCATCGCGGGCGTTCCCAGGGCGACGGTGGTGTCCGGCCACGCCGCGAGCCACATCTGCCACGAGGCGATGTTGACGTCGGGCAGCGGCTCGAGACGCGCGCCGCGCGCCGCCTCGGGGCCCGCGATCGCGCGCATGCCAAGCTGGCTCCAGAGGCTGGTGGCGGCGCCGGCGCCCTCGGCTGCATCGCCCGGCGCGCCACCGGATGCGCCCGCGGGACGGTCGTACATCACGAGGTTGCTGTTCAGCAGCAGGCCGCTCACGTGGAACGTGCGCTCGGTGCCGTCGATCCGGCGGTCGAAGGCCACGAGGCTGTCGGTGAGCGGCGAGAAGGTGATCGCCACGGGCACGCCGCCCACCACGTCGTTCACCACCTCGTGGGCGTTGAGGATGGAGAGCGGATAGGCGCGTGCCTCGCCGTTGATGACGATGCCGGCCACGCGGTCGGTGGGGACCACGAGCTTTCGCCGGTGCTCGGCGTTCCAGCGCAGCACCTCGGCGCCGCGGATGGTGTCCGGCCGGTCGAGCGAGACCAGGAAGTCGCGCGGGTTGCCGCTTCCCACCAGGTACGCGCGGTCGGCGAGCATCGGCTCGAGCACGAACCCGTAGGTCGACGGATCGCTGCCGCGGCCCACGGGGCGCTCGGCCATGAAGACGCCGCTCGTCGCCCAGAGGAGGAACGCGCCGATCACGATCGCCATCGCCACCAGCACCCAGCCGCCGCCGCGCAGGGTGAGCGTGGGGTGTCCGTCCGGGCGGGCGTTCACTGCGGCTCCTCGAACGCCGAGGGCGGCACCTCGAGGATCACGGCGCCGTCGGCGGGCGTCGCCACGGTGACCGCGCGGGTGCGGTCGGCCACCATCGCACCCAGGACGATGGGCAGGTACGCCAGGCTCGCGAGGAACAGCCGCCGCGCCCGCGCGTCGGACCGTTCGCGCAGGAATCCGAGCGCCAGCCACGACATCCAGAGCCCCGCCATCAGCGCCACCGGCGCGTACCAGCGCACGCCCGCCACGCCCGTGAGCACGGCGAGCAGCCCGACCGGCACGAGCGCCAGGCTCGAGAGGAGCGCCGCCTGCGCGGTGGCGGTGCCCGACGGGTCGCGCACCGGCAGCATCACGAAGCCGCCCGCCGCGTAGTCGGCGCGGTAGAGCCAGGCAAGCGCCAGGAAGTGCGGGATCTGCCATGCGAAGAGCAGGGCGAAGAGCGCCCACGCGCCGGGGGCCATCGTGCCCGTGACCGCGGTCCATCCGATCACGGGCGGGATGGCGCCCGTCACGGCACCCACCAGCGTGTTGAACGTGGTGCGCGGCTTGAGCGGCGTGTAGAGCAGGACGTAGAGCAGGATGTTCGCCGCGGCCAGGGCGCTTGCGAGCATCGTGGTGCCGAAGGCGAGTGCCGCGCACCCCGCGTATCCGGCAAGCACCGCCACCACGAACACGGTGCGCGGGCGGGCGTGGCCCGCGGGGAGCGGCCGCCCCGCGGTGCGGCGCATGCGCGCGTCGCGGCGGATCTCCGCCAGCTGGTTGAGCATCGCCGCACTCGTCGCGGCCAGGCCGGTGCCGAGGCACGCCCATCCGAGGCGGACCCAGTCGACCGCCGGTGCCGGCGCCACCAGGAAGCCGACCGCCGCCGTCAGCAGCACCAGCGCGCTCAGGCGGGCCTTCGCGAGCCTCGACCACACCACGGCCGCGCCCGGCGTCGGGGCGGCGCCTTCGGTCGGGGCGGTGGCGGGAACGGTGCTCATCGAATCAGGTTCCCGTGAAGGCAGGCTGAATAGCATAGGTCTCCCCCTTCCTTCCCAAGGATCCGCATGCTTCCCATCGCCGCGCTCCAGGATGCCGTTGCCGCCCCCGCCCCCACCCCGCTCGGGCTGGGCGCGCTGATCGCACTCTTCGTCGTTGGCTCGATCGTCGTCGTCTTCTGGTCGCGCTGGGTGCGGCCGATGAACCTGGCGCTCGGCTACGCGGCCACCGTGGCGATGTGGGCGCTGAGCTACGTGGCCATGCTGCAGCCGGGCATCGTGGCGGGCGAGGCGCTCTTCGCCGGGGCGCTCGCCTGCGTGTTCGCCGCCGGGTGGGTGGCCGGCCGCCGCGCGCCGGGCGAGGCAAGCGGCATGTCCGTCGGCATCGTCTCGGCCACCATCAACCTCATGGTGATCGGCGCGTTCCTCCGCGACGAGCAGGGCGGGTCGGTGGTCCGTCCCATCGCCTACGTGGCGGGCCTCTACGCGGCGAGCGCCGTGCTCGGCTCGCTCGGCGACCGTCTCGGCCGCCGGTCCCCGCCGTCTGGCGCGCTGCCGGCACCGGCCACGCTGATGGGCATCGTCGCCACCGCGAACATCCTGGTGATGATCGTGCTCGGCGGGCTGGTGACGAGCTACGAGGCGGGCCTGGCCGTGCCGGACTGGCCGAACAGCTTCGGACACAACATGCTGCTCTACCCGGTGAGCGAGATGAAGGGCGGCATCTTCTACGAGCACGCGCACCGGCTGTTCGGCATGCTCGTCGGCGCCACGGTGCTCTCCTTCGCGACGCTCGCCTTCCGATCCGCGGTCCCGGCCGCGGCGCGCGCGCTGGCCGTGGTGCTGGTGGCGCTGGTCGTGGTGCAGGGAATCCTGGGCGGCCTGCGCGTCACCGGAAACGTCACCGCCAGCATGTCGGCCGCAGACCTCGCCCCGGACACGCGCCTGGCCGTGGTGCACGGCATGCTGGGCCAGTGCGTCTTCGCCATCGCCATGATCGCCACCTTCGCCTGCGGCGGCGCGCTGGAGCGCGTGCGGGTCGCGGTGTCGGGTGCGGCGTCGCTGCGCGTGCTGCCCACCATTGCGCTGGGCGCGCTCGTCATGCAGCTCTTCCTGGGTGCCTCGATGCGCCACCTGCAGGTGCCGCCGACCGCCGAGGCGGGCGCGAAGATCCCCGCCTGGGCGCTCCACGGCCACATCACGATGGCCCTGATCGCCTTCATCCTCGTGTTCCTCGCGGGCAGCCGGTGCGCCAAGGCGTCCGACGTGCCGGTGCTGCGCGTGACCGGCAAGGCCGCGATGCACACGGTGGGGCTCCAGCTCCTCCTCGGGATCGGTGCGCTGGTGGCCGTCCTGCTGCGACGCGGGGCGGATGTCCCCTGGTGGGAGGCGGTCTCGACCACCGCGCACCAGGCGCTCGGTGCGCTCCTCCTGGCGATCGTCGCGACGCTTGCGGTGCTCTCGCGGCAGGTGCGGCCCGCGCCCGATTCCGCCGTGCCCGCCGGGCGCGTCAGCGCGAGCGCGTGACCGGCTTGATCGCCTCCTCGAGCGCGAGCACGGCGTAGATCGTCGCCAGCTCGGGCTGCCCCTCCATCCAGCGCTCGACGGGATTCTTCCAGCTGCCGTCGGAGTGCTGCATGCCGCACACGGCGTCCACGAGGTCGTCGCGCCAGTTGCGCGGGGCCGGTGACTCGCCCGCGGCCGGGGTCACCGTCACCTCGTTGGTGGCAAGCAGCGTGCGTGCGGCGGTGTGCAGGTAGTAGTAGTGGCCCTGCGCACCGAGACCCGGGTTCTCGGCGAACCCATAGTGCATGCGGATCCACTCGAACGCGGCGCGCACGCGCGGGTCCGTGGGCGTGAGGCCCGCGTAGAGCATGCTCTTCAGGCCCGCGTAGGTCATGCTGCCGTAGCTGCGCAGGCTGCGCGTGCCCTCCGGGAGGTTCTCGCCCTTTCGGCCCTCGCCGGCGCCCTCGCTCGAGAAGCTCTCGCCGCCCCCCGCGGGCGTGTAGACGAAGCCGCCGTCCTTCGATCCCTTCTGCGCCCATGCCTCGGCGTTGGTGGCGATGTTCTGGGTGCGCGCCACGAAGGCGAGCGCCCGCTGCACGGCGGGGTCGTCGGTCGAGACGCCGGCATCGTGCAGCGCGTCCAGGACCATCTGCGTGTTCGAGAGGTCCGGTCGTCCGCGGTTGCCGTAGCCGTAGCCGCCGAACCAGTCGGAGCCGGGCGCGTACCCCTCGGCCTGGTCCCACTGCACCTCGCGCAGCCAGCC
>Ga0169931_10010536_pt1 | contig 13169 bp, 3 predicted proteins | sample Kivu_15m_20L_FD_129675 | JGI IMG/M metagenome (GOLD analysis project Ga0169931, IMG submission 129675) | Freshwater microbial communities from Lake Kivu, Western Province, Rwanda to study Microbial Dark Matter (Phase II) - Kivu_15m_20L... | ecosystem: Environmental > Aquatic > Freshwater > Lake ...
ACGAAGATTTAGTTTAGCTCAAGAAAATTCAAAACTTAAAACTTTAAAAACAGTAGCTAACCAATCTTCCTCACAAAATGTCCTAAATGACTCAACTTAAAACTCTTTCTTTGGCTTTCAATCGCTTTAAGACCTTACCTTTAATACTCCATAGCTATCCTCAACTTTACTAGCTAAATGTTAAAAATAATCAAATATAGTCGATTCCTGACGATTATTTTATCTAACTACCAAGGCTGTAAAATCTTTTCCTCGATAACAATAAGCTTACTACTCTTCCGAATTCTTTGCGAAATCTACTAAAGATAAAGAAGTTTACATTTTAGAACAATCCACTGATTTAAAAGCCGCATTGGGTTGAAGAGATCATCCATTTAGTCGATAAAACCCTTAAATTATGTAAAATTTTATCTATTTAGAAGACGAACCTGCTAAGAAAATTAGTATTCGCGATGCAAGATGATAAATCAATATCTAATCTAATTCAAATCAATACATAATTAAATAAATATCTTGAAAAATATATACTTTTACTATTCTACAGCAATATTTTGAAAAAATGTCTCCTGAATTTTATTTAAATATTGATAGCTATATAAGATCGATTGAAATATATGATAAGATCTATTCATCGATAAGCATTTCTCGTTTTTTAAGCTTTTCTTCTTAACTATTAAGATTTGATAAAATCAAGAACTAAATTTGCAAAAATATTTTTACTTCATATAAACTCCTTTTATTTTGAAGCAAAAACTTGTGAATCATAATATTTAGATCATATAACTCCTCAAATGAGCACTCCAGCTTAAAAAAGACTGATTCGAGATCTCCAAAAACTCAGCAAATAACACGATGATAGTATTAACGCATCTCCATAAGAAGGTAACCTTCTTAGCTGGACTGCTGTGATATAGGGACCATAAAGCACCGCATGGGATGGCGGATTGTTCGAGCTCAAACTCACGTTCTCACAAGAATACCCCACCAAAGCACCCAGCGTCAAATTTGTAACAAAAATGTTTCATCCAAATATTTACGCCGATGGTAGCATCTGTCTCGATAGTATTTCTATTCTTACTAAGTTCTGGCTAATCAATGGAGCCCCATATACGACGTTTGGGCAATATTGACCTCAATCCGATCTCTTCTTGCAGACCCCAATCCCAATTCTCCAGCAAACAGCTAAGCTTCTCGTATTTATTCTACAAACAAAAATGAATATTAGAGAAGAGTGCGCTAAATCGTATAGAAATCACTAGAATGATTCCAAAACTTATCAAAAAGATTCATTTGCATAAATATTCATAATTTGACAATACTTAATTAGAAAATATTATGAAAAAGAATATAATATAACATTTTTGAAGGGTAATAACAATCACTAACTGTTTAGTATTTTGTCAGTCTACATCTTTACTTATGCAAGATGCTGACTGTTCGCTAGCTTTTACTAGCTAGACAAAGTTTTAATAAAATGTTTCATATTATCGATTTTTGAAGCCTCTTCTAGTACCTTTTATTTAGTACCTACATCCCCTGTCTTGCTAACTCTTTTAAGAAACTCGATAAAGTGTTCTTTTTAATTCGCAATAGCCTCTTGTCTGTCTCGCTACCAATTATCGATAGTTTTTGAAAACTATTAAACTCTATCTAATATCTGTATGATTTACTCTTCGGTCTCAGGTTCGAACAAACTTGCAGGGAAATTATTGTTTTCTGGGATGTTATTAGATATTTTATATAGGGATCTTGTTATTCTTTATCTTAGTTTAGGTTCGTTAGTTATGTTGCTTTGATCGTAGCTGAAACTACTTTGATCTCTTTATAGTTATTTTATCCTTTAAGAGAGAGAATATTTTTATTATTCTAACTTGCAAATGATTTGATTCATTTATTGATTTTTCTTTTAGATTCGATGAATATTTTTGACAAGTTCAGCTATAAGTCTCTATTAATTGTCTTTTCCTAAATTTTACTGACCGGTTTTTTTTTATTACAACTGCTTTAATAGCAAACTTATCGTCAGTCTAAATTGATAGTTCTACTACTAAGACTTCATAAGTCCCTATTTTATTCTTGAGTTTATTTTTTGTTAAAATTCTATCTGAGATTTCAACTTTTTGACTTCTCTTTTGAGTAATCTACGATCTTTATCACCCGTATAAGCATTCATATTAAGTTGAGAATATGTGCTTTATGCCATTTAAGTTGTATCTAAAGGTCCTTGTTAGACATCATATTCCAAAGGATAAACCGAAGATTTAATTGGAATTAATGATTTGATTTCTTAACCGTTTGGTGTTGTATTTCTCTCATCATTTTTTTCAATAACTGGTAGTTAGATAGGACTATAAGCTATCTTCTTAGGAGTAGTATCTAAAACTGGAGACAATCCAGATGAGTTCAGATAAAAAGGTTCATAAAAATTATTAGAATCTGATGCAGTTTGGTTATGCTCTTAATTGAAAGTTTGCGTCGATGAAGTAGTAAGTAAGACACATCCTTTCCGATTATTTTTATTTGTGTGAATCAGATAATTACGTGTTCTTTCGCATATTTCTTTCTACAAGTCCTGGATCCTCTTTTTTAGCTAGAATTGACTCATGATAAAATAATCTGGTTGATATCGTAACTTTATTGTATTACTTTAAAATCGACAAACTTATATTAAATAAATTTAAGTGCGATGAAGTAGGTCTAAGGTACATCTAACCTCATATAGGCAGCAAACCAAGAAAATTTATCACTAGAACTATACTCACCAACCCCTCGCTGTACTCTCAGTCCATCACACAAATATTAGACCCCGAAAATTAGTCTCTGAATAAACTTCAATCTGCCCTGTTAACAAAAAAACAGCTTATAGCCCAGTAATAATAAAGAGTCCGATGTTTCCAGCCTTAAAAATACACAAGAAGCACTTCTTTTAGAGAAAAAGTACAACTTACTCAAAAACAAAGATTGGGTTTTGATAGCTTACAGTAGGCTTAAAAACAGTTTGTATAAAAGAAAATAGTAGCTAGCGATTAAAGACAAAAACAAATGAGACCAGTTTCTCGAGGAAGTAGATAATTGAATTAACTAAAAAAATAAAAAAGTGGATTGATCAGAGGATCAAGCACACCTTCAATTCTGTTCCACGATTTCAGCTATAGACAGCCCAACTTTAGATAGACTAAAGAAATTAACTACGAGATAAAATTGAAGCAACTAAAGCCATATAATATCATAAGCAATATCGAATGATAGTTTGTAGCCTTTAATTTCGATTAATCATCCAAATCGTATTCTTAGATCTTTCAAAAGCTACAAAACTGTTAAATAAGATCTATCTTATTTCTCACGATATGCCTACATACTTTTATTTTGTGCCAGCAGATTTATACTTTACTAATAACAAATATGTGACATTCCTTCGATGGGAAGTCCTACTTGAATTAGATCTCCATCTCTCGAAGCTGGTTTATTTATTATTTGATTCAGAGTTGTCTTTTTTGCTGGCTTTTTTTTTCTAGCTAGGGATTTTCTTATAAAATAGGCTGACTAGGAATCAATCGACCTGAAAACATAATTACTTAAATCAATTTGTAAAACAATAAGAGGAATCTAATCTAAATTGTAGTAAACAAGACTTTTCTTTCCGATTTCTAAGCTATCAATCAACTCTCTGATAAAATTATTTTGAATTTAATTAGTATTTTAAGTTGGTTGCTCATATTAATTGCTTTAAATGTTAGTGTTAATGATATTTTTAAGCTTAGATTCAGCCCATTTTCTATTTTTTACATAACTTTGTTAAGTCAAAAGCTGCAAATATTCCACCACTTGATTCTCTATTTTTTTATCAAAATATTTTTACTACAATAATTTTTTGAAAACTCTTACTTTGCGTTTAGTAGTAAACAAACTGTCATCTTATTCAACTATCAAATCTGCTACTTTTACATCGGTTTACTGTAGCAAAATCTATATTTATCTGATTTTTCTGATATTGTTTTTGAAGTTATGGCCAAAATGGTTCATCATTCGTTTCATGTCATCTATATCAGTGCTCTTTGTTTGCTATAAATCATCGATTGTTGTGGGAAAATTGATAAACTTTATAGAATTAGGGTTAGTTTTAGATATACTGATTCTCTTTCTACTGTGTAATGTATTAATTCGTTTACGGCTTTTCTACTATTAGAGAAGACGCTATGTTTTCTTTGCTTAAGAAATCATTTATTACTATTTAGATTCTGCAAATCTGCTTGGCTTAGACTAGTTTTTGTTTGAATTATTTTGATTATTGTTTTATAACTGAGATTGTTTTTTCACTCTTCTGAGTCTTTCTTATTACCTAATATAATCGCTTTATTCTTAAAGCATCTATTATTTTTAGGAAATTTTGTTATCATGACTTTATTATGATTCATTTTACAATTATTCTTGCTATTATTTCTCTATTTTTTTATTCATCTTTTCGAAAAGACTATTCATCAACGTTTGTTTTCTTTGCAAAGATTTTATCTTTTATTTAATTTAATCTATATTCTCATTTTGTTTTTAATCTTTGTTTTCTTGACAAAATGGCGAAAATTAAACTATTTTTTTCTTAGAATCATCAGATTCTTGTTTTTATTTGGATTAAATTTATGGTTGAATCTATGTTTTTCGAATTTTTTTCTAAAGTTAAGTTATCTAGTTTTATATAGATTATTGTACTTTGACAAGAACTTCTTCTTTAAGTTCGTTCAAAGTATCAACTTATAGTTTTTTAATCTTTTTCTTCAAAAATTTAATATTTTCCTCAAAAATTTACTAATCCAAAACTCCAATTTTGTGCAGTTGGTTTTCTTGAATTTACTAACCTTCCTATAGATCTTTTAAAATGATCTCCATAATCAATTTTTTAGACTTGTACCTAGATTGTTTTCGAGAACGCCCCATATTTCCATATGTTGTTTCTGGAATATCAACAAATTGTGTTTTTCTAGTTCTAGTATTTTCAAAATTTCCATCTTTTTTAATATTGTTACCTAATGTATACTTATTATCTGACTTTATATTTTGATAATATTTCGTAGGCTTTTATTTTCTATGAATATTCGGCTATTGAAGCCATTTCGTTTTTAACTAATCGTAACGCTACAAATAAAAATCAGTAATATCTCTATCTTTTTCTGTGTCTTATATATATTTTTTGATTTCTTAACGATTTAGATGCATATTTTAATATATATATTGAAAAATCTGTCCTACCGAACTCTTAGCGATGCTAGATCTAGCTAAACTAAAACTTTGGCTTAGTTAATTAGAGTTAAACTAAAAACTCCACCCCATAAGTTTATAAAATTAATTTTTAACAGCATCTATCTTACTTTTTCTTAAAGGATTTAACATCAACTGCCTTTTAAGTTTTTAGTTCTTTTCATTTATTTTTAAAAGCTTATGAGAAAATCTACCTGTAGGTTATTTGTTTGGAGAACTGGCACATGTCAAATATGCTTCAGGTCGTACTGTAAATCTTGTAGGGATGTTCTATTTGATTTTCTTGTGATAAGGGCAGTGACAGTTTTTAAGTTTGCATACTTTTTATCGATCGTAGAAAGGAGAAACGACATGTAGTTCGCGAAGATTGTCGATCAGTTTTATTTTATCTGAAGACGTTACTTTGTTTTTGTGTTTGTTTGTTATTATTTTTTGAAGCTAAGCCACAGAATGAGTTTGGACTAGATTAGGCAGTCCTAAATGACCTAATGCCAAATATTCTTTTTTCATATATCGAAATTTTCGAAAGAATATAAATGTAATTTCAAAAAGACTAACCAACTACCTTATATTTTAATTAAACCCAAATACCAATCACAAATTATATGAAAGATAGTAGAGAAAGAGTTAATATAATTTTGAATAGATATGTACGATAGTTATTTCATAATCTTTTAATGTCCTACATAACCTATAGTCCAAACGACGTAGTATACATTCGAGATGTGGGCTATGCCACTCTACTCAGCTGTGGCTCGTTTAAAACTATCACTCAAAAAACAGCTGTGACTGAATTAGATAAAAAATAGTCGATCATTTTTGATCCTGATCTCTTCAACAGCGACAGTGATCGTAGCAAATCCGTTTAAGAAAAGCTGTAAAAAAAAATATCATAAGCTGTAGCAGCTAAAAATGTTTAAAAAGAATCTTCTCCCTCGAAAAAATAAGCTAGTAGATAGAATATAGAAACACAAATCAACATCGTAAAAGCAAAAATGTAAGGAAATTCAGTATTCGTTTACACCTCAGACAAAAATCTATCAAAAACAGTGTTTCTGAGAATAAAACCTATGTTAGTGACAAAAAGATAGCAAATCACAATATAGGTGTAGATCAGCAAGACCATAGATACACTTAGAAAAGCGATTTTCAATCAATTAGGCTAGCCTATTGCGAATTATTATAATATAAAGTTAGGAACAATCAATCCAATATTTTCGGAGTTTCAGACTCATTCCAAAACAATTGCTCAGTGTCTGATTAAAGATAATTAACTTCTTATCCTCACGGCTTAGTATGCTTTTACTTTTCATCCTGTAGTTAATCAACCTCAGTGCTAGCATAAAATTAGTGTCACTAACGCTCTAACTCTCAACTCTACTAAAAAAGTAGCAGAACCTTTAGTGGCGGACAGCAAGGTAGCAATCGCTTTACCTGCTTCTACAGATGTCTAAAAACCTGCATAGTAAAACAAACCTCAAGAGAACTAAAAATAACCTAAAAAATAATAGAAAACAGTATAGTAATCATCTAAAAAGTAATAAAAATAGCAAGGAAACTCAGAGCCATAAAACGCAAAAAAGGGTCCATATCATGCAAAATGTACTTCATCATCCATTCAGGTACAGCCTAGTACTCTTCTGGGCGCAAATACTGGGAAATAAAAATAGATAAAACTCCATAATAGACATAAAATCTCTTAGTAGGGGTATGCACCTAGATTTCCGGAAACAAAGGTGAGCTTTATCACGAGTTATGGGGTTACCAAGTTCTTTCTGGTAAAAAAGTATCACATGAAAGAGATCTATAGACTAATATTTTGGAATAAGATGATTAACCTTATGGATATATCTTGAAACAAAATGATAATGTCGGTGTACTACTGTCTTTTTCTGGAAGAAAAGCTATTTTGAGTTTCTATAAAAATTCAATTTTTTGTGGAGAAGCTTTTGTAATAGATTAGAGTCACTTGAGATAGGGTAAAAAATTGATTCCTTTTGTGAGTATAGGGGGAGAGGGACAGGTCACACTTGATTCAAAAGCGCACTACCCTCTTGACTCATATCGGCACATGTGAGTTGATATAATTATGGTATGCTTTATGACTTTAATAATCAATTAGTCATACATATTATCATTCAAATCTAAACAGTAAAATAAACAGTATAGCCTATAAATAATCTTAAAGATTTGTTTACTATGAATCATATTCATTCGATTGATTAAGAACGTCCTTTATTGATTTTATTGTTATTTCTAATGTCCCAAGGCGCAATAGTCCTCAAAAAAGCCAACGAGGACCGCTTCATCCAGATCTGGGCCTACTTTGCCAAAGCCGAGCTCAACGGCATGCGCCTAAGCTAGTACGTCCAGCTCATAATCTAACGAGGCCTGGTGAGCAACAAAACCACAATGAAACATTTCTACAACCTCTTCCTCGCTGCAACATAAAAACGAATTTCCCTCTAACCGCCCTCAACCAACCCCAACATCGTCACATAAAAAATCATAACTAAACCATAGTTCATATTTCTAATGAATTAACTCGGCAAATACATCTACCACAACGACAAAAATCACCAGGATAAAATCTACAACGATCTACTAAAATAAAAATCCCATGCTTAAAAGTAACATATTTTTCCAGCACGTCAGATGAATCTAGATGATATCAATCGTAAACTAATGATGTAAAACGCAGTCAAATGCCTAGTTGACTACTAAGATTAACTCAAAAGCATTTTTGTCATGTATGTCGATTAGAACTACTGGACACTCAAACGACAAAATCGTTTGTTGTTGTAAAAAAGGTAAGTAGAGCTACAAAGTAAGAAGATGACTGCGGTTTCATTTATTAGATTTTTAAAAGAAGCTGATATCTTACCTCATCTTATCAATGTGGAACATGTCTAAGATATTTTGAATAGGACAGTACCACCTATCGGACCATTGTAGACAGAGTTTTACTATAAACATTTTTTGGTAGATGTCTACTCAAAAGATTTATAAAATCCATAGATAAAAAGTGAAGGAGATCCAGGACTATTCTTGTTCTAGTTTATATTTGCTCTAGCTAGAATCGCAGTTGAAACTAACAAATAAATCGATGCAGCCAAGAAAGCTTATGATGTTATTCTGAACAAATTTATGAATCAATATCTGATGCTTCGTACTAATCAGGAAATAAAATAGAAAGTTGAGCTTGCCAGTACTCAAAAAACTTTTTTGAATAAACTTAAAAAGTACTATAACTTGACTGATCCCTAGTATGACTCTGATGATAATGACAGTGAGGATTAAGAATAGTATAATCCTTTTGAAGATCTAAAGGGTAGATAAACTCAGTTGTAAAAGCTATAGCCTCTTACCTTAAAACTACCTAGTATAATCAAATCTTTATATGCTGACCTTCCGCCGATGCCAGCTGAAATATAAGTAAAACAGTAGCTTCCACCACCTTTTGCTAAGAAATTCAAAGACATTCCTAAAGTAACGATGGGTCAGCAGCCACCAGCCTAGAAAGCCGATAAAAAAGGAGGCGCAAAACCACCCCCAAAGAAAAAACCTCAACTAAAAAAAGGATAAAAACCGCCTCGAGTATTCTTATTCAAAGACCAATAACAACAAACCAAAAAGATACTTGGGTCATAAGACTATCTTCAGAAACTGGCTACAGATCTGGACTACTCTCTTAAACCACTTTCCTCTTTATAGAGAGGCAATATCCCTTTAGACCCCTTCCCTTCGATCATTTCATAAATCCTCTATCCCCCATAAGTCCCATAATTCGTGATCCCATACATATAAGCAGCCATAAACGCCCACAACGACGGAGCTTTCGCCCTCGCACTCTAAAACTATAAAAAAGCTCAAGATATTTGGAGAAACTAAACCGAACTATCACCATCTCTCTAACTTTACTTTTAATTTTCATAGGGAGGTGTTTATCTATCAGCCGGAAAAGATGATTATGCGTTCAATAGTTTCAACAATTGCAGAAATTTGATTGAAAAGATACCGTATTTGAATCCTGATAGGGCTTTGCCTTATTGTGGATTGGGGTAGTCGCTTTATAATGCTTAGGAATATTAATTGGCTGCTAGATGTTTTCTTAAAGCTAGATAGATCCGTTAGAGTTTGTTAGGAGTTGAATCAGTTGATACTGTGACGACATTCAACAATATTGGCTGTTGTTTCTTTATGGTATAACGACCCAAATAAGCCCTTAGTTACTTTAAAATAGCCCGTTAGGTATTCATAGGAGAGTTGGGTTAGTTCCACTAACGATCTCAGACAGCCAGATAGAACGTCAATCTATGCAACAAAGCTTTCTACTAGAACCGACCTGAGTTCAGAAAACTTTGGTAAGTCTTCGAGGCGGATAAATTCGGCAAGAAGAAAAAGAAGAAGAAAGGTGACAAAAAAAAGAAATGATTAGTTGATGGTCAATATCTCTAAATTTAAATATTTTTTAATTCAAATATTTTACAAATTATGATAATAGTATTCGAGTATTGAGATTATAATATACGATCTACACATGTCAATTTAAGAAAAACAAAAATATCTCAGATAAGTTATCCTTTAAAGCGGCATCAACCCTAATGATTTTTTCGAATACTGGCAGGAATTTAATCTAGGTAAGCAATATGTCAATCAGAGCTAGAGGACGTCGAAATTGATGAATTGAAACAGGTTGTCAATCAGTTTATTATCGCACATCCTGTCATAAATCATACAGAAATAGCAAGAAAATAAGGCAATTAACTGGAATAATAGTAATTTTCGGATTTTCAAGACGCCGAGCATAAGTAAACAAAACACGAATCTACCAAATAAATCAAAACAGATTATACAGATTTCAACTGGGATTTTCTAAGTCCTAAGCATCAACATGCAAACTAACCATCTAAACCTCAAATATAAAAAAAAATCGTATCCGAAAAAGAGTAATAAAAAAGCAAAGTATCGAAGCAAGATTAAAAAATAACGAATAAAAATGATAGCAAAAGTAGAGCAGCCGCATCTCTATTATAGTAATTGAATTAAAGCTAACGTATTGAATAAAATTACAAGCAATAAGAAAGACAAAATGTAAGATAATAAAAAACTCTTACAGTTAGATAGGTTCTATAGGGATCTAAATTGACACAAATAAACTGTCTAAAATTACAGGAAAACGTATTAAATCATCACCCAAATGTATAGATAAGCATCACAAAGTAATATCATATAGATTCAGAGTCACCTAAGTTGAAGATAAAACTGCAAATTTTATCAATAAACTCATCAAAAATACTTATCTATAGTTTACACTGAAAACAGTAGCAAGGCATAAGAACAGAACAGTAGGACTCAGCTGGTAGGTCAATAGAAAAATATCAGATTTTTAGTGGCTAAGGAGTATGCTCATCAAGTTCTATCCTGGAGTCGTCGTGCCACCTCTCCCCTCGCAACCGAAATCTTCGATCAAACTTACAGGATACCTTAAAAAACTATAAAATTTTCTAATAGACTGCTACAGATGTCCAGAACTGAGAAACTCAAAATATTACTAAATCTTTCTATCTTATTCCAATCACGCTTAATTCTAAAAATTTATCAAGAAAAGCGAGACAGTAACAAAACCTAAAACTTTATCCCATATTCTTAACATGTCAGGAGTAGTATAGACTCTTTACAGCGACAACATTTAAAAGTACGGAATTGGACTTCAAAAATATTTATCGACATCTTCTTACCACCTCAAACAGTAAAAATGAAAAGATTTAGAGTGAAGCAAATTCTCGCTTAGATAAATTAGCTCTACAGCAAGATCTCATAATCCTACAAACACCTAGGAAGCGTTTTCATGCAAATGGCAGAATAATCCCATTCTTTTAGCGACTAAACTTGCTACTAACGACTTGCCAACACTTACAAACAAATTGCAGTACTATCAGGCTAGCACTCAACCTTCTGCTAGAACTAAAAAGATCTAATAGATGCTTTCATGACCAGCCACTTCTCATACTAAAAAGACAGGCTTGATAACATGCAAGGTCTCATCACTAAAAGAACTCTTTTTGCTAGTTAGCTAGCAAAAACACATAAAGATCAATAAGGACCGGGAATGTTTGGTAAAATAGCTAGTTTTTTTGGCGATAAAAGTTAATACGTAGACACCCCATCAAGCGCATACTAGACCCTATACGCCCAATGCGGGTACTACAACAACCAACTTCTAAGATAAAGCGTCAGATCAATCGACGTTATGATATAATCCCACGTTTAACATTTTTCAGGCTACGGCATGACAAGAATAGACAATGTCGACAAAATGCAACAAACTTGGTCACATATTTTAGTCTAACTTAGCAAACTTAATCTCGCAAAGATAGGTTGATATGTTTGATATGTATGATTGTTATGTATGATTGTTAGTGATAGTTAGATATTAAATCATTTTAAAAAGATATATTAGTCTAGTTTTTGGGAAAGGATTATGTTTAGAGATGTTATTAGTTTTTATTTTGATATTGCTAGGAGTTGATCGACTGCGGTTTGGGATTAAATGTGTTAGAATCTATCTGAGTAAAATGTTGTTTTTAGTTATTACTGGTATTGTCCAAGCACATATTATTGGTATTCCATAATGTTTTGATGAAATTATAATTCTCCACGTTTGATGATATCTTTTTTCTAATTTTCATCCGCCCATTAATTCAAAAATTAATCGCCAGGAGTCTCCAAAATATTATCTTGAGCTTTCTTTATTTCGTTTAACTACTCTACCATCTATCTCTACTACTCTCCATATTCCTATTCTATATTGTTCTCTAGCTATCTGAACATATTCCTAATCAAATCGACCCCTAACAGATTCTAAACTTTACTATTAGTCATTTGCTAAAGAGAATATATCCCTCCAGGTTGTCTCTTGTCTAGTTCATCTTTTACTCTTATATAGTAGTTTTACATTTATTGTTATTTTTATATGCGATATGCTTGAGCATTCGTTTGGCATCTAGCCGATTCTTCCTTTATTTATGACTATAGTTTTTGGAGGATGCGATCTAGAAATTGTTTGTTTTTTTGAGAAATTATTAGCTTGCTGAGCTACATGTGGTATTTGTGACGTAACTGAATGTATTTGTCACTGCTGCAAGATGCACCCATTATATAGTTTTATAGATCAATCAAAACTCAAATTATTTTGTATTTTGTGAGTAATTTCAAAGATAGAGAGAACAGAATCAACTTTTTATCATTCTTAGTTTTATTCGATCTACCAAGGACTTATAGAACTTTTTCTCTAAAGAAGAATTGGTTCATAAAATAATTCACCTTTCTTTTCAACTGTAGCCGCTCTCGATAATTTTTTCAGAGGAGATCTTCGCCTTTTTTGCATTGAATCGATTTCTTGATATAAAACCATTGTGTTTTTGGTTCTCATTCTGAACGTTTTAAGCTTTTTTGCCAGATTCTATTGCTTGTGCTATTCCTTTTCCTTTTATGACGGATAGTGTCTCAGAGAAATATTCATAGTTCTTGCCATCATTGAAGAGTCATTTTCAAGTATTTCCGATGTGCTCATCATTGTTTTGAAAGCAGATAATTTCGAAGCGCCCAAGGATTTTAAAGGCTACCGAGAGGTCAATCTGGGTCTTTAATTTTTGGTCAGATTTTCCGAAATAATAGAATTTTAGCCTCGAAAATATGATTAATAGACTTCCTCTTATAAAGGAGTGATCGTAAAAAATGAATAATTTTTTGATTATTCATGTCTCTGAGAATCAACATTCTCTGGTTTGCTCGAAGTCTTGCAGTGCTAATCGTTAAAAGGCGATACCAGCATGATCGATCGTCTCTTCGTTCTTAAAACATTGTTCCTGATACGTTTGATAGTCTACATCTTGAACTCAACAAGCGTTTTATTA
>Ga0169931_10010538_pt1 | contig 13164 bp, 14 predicted proteins | sample Kivu_15m_20L_FD_129675 | JGI IMG/M metagenome (GOLD analysis project Ga0169931, IMG submission 129675) | Freshwater microbial communities from Lake Kivu, Western Province, Rwanda to study Microbial Dark Matter (Phase II) - Kivu_15m_20L... | ecosystem: Environmental > Aquatic > Freshwater > Lake...
CTCTTGACACTGCTAAAATTAGAGTTATAATATAATTAAGGAGGAAAACCTCCAGACAGACGTACATCACATATTAGTAGTATTAACTTATACATATATGAGGATTCGTAATTTACCAACACTAAACACTTTTGAACTAAGTCCAAGTAGGCTATTCGATGAAATATTCGAGACCTCCTTCCCAAGTCTTACAAGATCCATCAATGATATGGAAATGTATCAAGAAGGATCTGAGCTAGTGGTCAGGCTACAAGCTCCAGGATTCAAAGAGGATGATTTAGAGATTACCCTAGATAATAGAGTCTTAACCATAGAAGGTAAAGTCTCATCCGAAGAGGAAAAAGAAGACAAAGATAGACATTATTACTTCAAATCAATTTCCAAAGAATCTTTTAGCCGGTCAGTCCAATTGCCAGGAGACATAGATGAGGACTCAGTAACAGCTGACTATAAAGATGGAGAAATTACCATCCGAGTCCAGCAAAAGTCAGACTCTAGTAAGAAGGTAATCAGCCTAAATAAAGGCTAAAATAGGTGTCAAAAGTCTAAACAAGAAGAGGGAGAGCATTCCTCTTTTTTGTTTTTACTTCTATTATGTCCTCCTCCATCACCTCCTAAATAAATATAGGAGGGAGTACAAAAATACAAACACAGTCCACACCCGTCGACTTCGTCGCCACCCTCGCCTCCTCCCAAGGCGGATTAAAAAGCGAGGGACAGGTTTTTTGTCCTCCCTTGGGGGAGGTGCCCGTAGGGCGGAGGAGGACATACCATTACAATCTATTTTTCACTATATCCTCAAGAATTATCATAACTCCATTTATAGACTTTAGAACTTCTTCGTCAGTAAATCTAACTACCATAAAACCTAAATTCTCTAAATATTTTTGCCTAATAATATCATTATCATAAATCTCTGGATGATTATGACTTTCTCCATCTACCTCTATAATTATTTTTAATTCTAGACACACAAAATCTACAATATATCTACCAACCGGTCTTTGTCTTCTAAAAATAACACCTAGTTTTTTACTCTTTAAACCATATTTCCATAAACAAGCTTCAGCTTTGGTCATAGAAGATCTTAATTTGTAAGCAACTGGCTTTAATCTTTTATTATAACTATTATTTTCTTTCATATCGAAGAGTATATAATATATCTATATACTTTAGTACAGTCCTCCTCCGTCCCCTCCTAAATAAATATAAGAGGGACCACCTCCCCCAAGGGAGGACAATATCTCAAGGGACCAAATTCAACATCTCACCCTTGATTTGAGCCTGTATATTATCTACCGTAGTCTCAAGTATTCTCAAGATAGCCTCTTTTGAGTTAAAAGCATTATGTGGGGTCACAATCACTCGCTTGTCTTGAATTAAGAGATGATCTTGTACCACTGTTTGTAAATCACAAGTTTTCAAAAAAGCCTGAGATAATAATTCTTTTTCTTCTTTGATAAAACACTCTTCTTCTAGGACATCCAGCCCAGCTCCAGCCAAAATACCTTGTTCTAAAGCCATAATTATAGCTGAAGTATCTACCAAACCACCACGAGCAGTATTTATAAGATAAGAGCCTTTTTTCATCAATTGGATAGACTCTTGATTAATTATATGATGTGTCTCTGGTCTATAAGCAGTATGCAAGCTCACAATATCTGCATCAGATAATAACTCCTCTAAACTCACATATTCAAAACCAATCTCTCTAGCCAATTCATCTTTTACAAAAGCATCATAAGCTAGAATTTTCATATCAAAACCTTTAGCCATTTTAGCTACAAAGCTCCCAATTCTACCCATACCGATAATTCCCAAAGTCTTACCTCTCAAATCAAAACCCTCTAGTCCAGCTGGATTAAAATCAAAGGTCTTAGTCCTCTCAATTGACTCTATCAATTGTCTAGAAAGAGCTAGAATCAGAGCAAAAGTATGCTCCGCCACTGTGTTCTCACCATAAAAGGGGACTGAATGCACAGTAATCCCACGAGCTCGACAAGCCTCTATATCAATATGGTCATAACCAGTAGACATAGTAAATATGGCCTGTAAATTAGGCAATTTATCTAATACCTCAGTATTTACCCTAGAGTAGACAAATATCACCAAATGAGTCGTGTCTTGTTTATTATCTAAAGCCTCGATTGAAAGAGTATCTTCATAATATTCTTGACTTAAATCTTTAGATAAATTCTCTTGTAAATATATTTTTTCAGTAGAATCTATTTCAAAGGCTAATAATTTCATAAGCAATCTAATTAAGCAATAATCTCTCCCGCATATTCAAATTTCTCACTAGCATTATATGTCAAACTTGTAAGTAATAAATTTAGAACAGTAATCAATAATACTAGAAGTACTACCAAATCTACATTAGATAGCACTAGATACATAATATTAGCAATAATAATTGTTCCACCCAAAGCCAAGCTAGTAAAGGTTAAACCGGGTAGGGTAGTAGATAAAGTCTCAGGGTCACTAGAAAACCTATTAGGATGTGCAATAGACAAATAGATAGCGAGCAATACTATTAGAATTACAGATAAGCTAAATACAATCCAATACAATAGAGCAGGGAAGAATCCAAAACCTAATATCACAAAATTAGCAATCAAAATCGGACTACCTAAGAACAAGAATATTCCAGTATAAATCAATAATTTACCAACCGCAATGTTCCAAGGAGAAATTGGAGCAACTCCTAGAATCCAAGCTACTTTTCTCTCTGCACTAAAAGTAGGGAATACGAATCTCAGAGCCAGTGCACTAATAAAGTATAGTCCAATAGCTAGAATCAAAGCATATACAAAGTCAGGAAAAACATAACCATCACCATAATTGTTAGCATTAGCAGTAACTCTCCAGCTAACCGCCGTCTGAGCCAACCATAATCCAATTACAATTACAAACCAAAGTAGATTTTTTTTATCTCTCCATATTAACAATAATTCTTTATCAATAATATTATGAACTGCATTGACAGCCAGGAAATTATAAGATTTATAGGTATTGATTCTCTTATTATCCTGTCCCGCTATATAATTACCCTCCTGCAATAATTGCCACATTATTAGATAATTTTTATCTAATAAAACATATGTAATTATTAATAACCCCAAAGTCAAAACAGTAAAAATTATAGTATAAGTAGTCCCAAATATATTAGAGCAGAATAATAAGTCATCCAAAACTTGAGCTATTCCAAAGGTAGGCAAATAAATTAAGTGCTCCTTCATAGTTTGCATTTGGACAATATAATTCCCATCAAAGAATTTTACAAAATCTTGAGGAATAGCAATTCTCCAGAATAAAGCAATCATCAAAACAGAGCTAATTACAAGCAAAATGATAGCCAGAGATTGAGACACAATATTTCGCCCAAGTAGTCTAGAAAAATATCTTAGCAAATAAACACTAAGCATATAAGCCAGAACTCCACAAATGCTACCAATAATAATCAAAGCTGTAGTCAATACAAAACTCAAAAATAATTGCAATCCATCCACCCCCATAAATTGAGCAATTCCCACTAAAACAGGAATAATTACAGCAAGAAAAATCCAAAGGCTAGAAGCTAATAATTGAAATAAATTCACAAAAGCCATAATAGAGAAAGAAGGAGTAGCCATAATCCATTGATGAGATTTACGAGCAAAAGAAGCCGCAATTACTAAGATACTATTCCCAAAACTTAATACAAAAACAAGCAAATAAAATAACTGAGCTATATAAAAGTATAAAGCATCTCTGATTTCTATATCTCTACTAATAAAATTAAGCCCACCAATCGTAGTGGCATAAATAGAAATTCCTACAAATAGAATAATCAGTAATAAGATAAAAATAGCAAAAATACGAGTGAATTTCTCGCGAGCCAAGTACCTTTTGATAACTTGTCCGGGATAAGACAATAATAATCCAAATGATTCTGACATAGTATTTATTTTAAGCTAAATAATTTTTATAAATATCATCTAGGGAAGTCTTGGTTGGCAAATGAGCTTTATCCAATAATTCTTTATAAGTTCCCTCAATCTTGAGTTTCCCCTTTTCAAATAATCCAATTCTAGTTGCCAGTTCCTGAGCCACAAACAAAGTATGAGTCACCATTAGTACTGTTCCACCTTCTTTTACAAATTCATCCAAAATATGCTTAGTAATATCAATACTAATAGGATCAAGACCAACAATAGGCTCATCAATCAAGAGAATCTTAGGACTATGTAAGAGAGCTGCTAGAATAGAGTATTTTTGTCTAAAACCACGAGAATAATCCTGATACAATTGATGCTCCGTACCTTCTAAACTATAGATTTTAAGCATTTTTTGAATATCTTTTTTTCTCTCCTGAGCGGGGATATTATATAAAGACCCCACAAAATTCATAAATTCAAAACCAGTCATACCATCCCAGACAGTCGGTTCATCAGGAATATATCCAATCAAAGCCTTAGCCTCTTTTGGGTTGTCCACAATATTAATTCCGTCAAGAAGGATTTCTCCCTTAGTAGGTTGTAATAATCCAGACAATAATTTGATCAAAGTACTTTTACCAGCTCCATTAGGACCAATCAAAGCATAGAATTCACCCTTTTTGATAGACAAATCCAAATTATGAATAATAGTTTTATCTTTGAATTTTTTGGACACACCTTTGATTTCAATCATATATTTGTATGTTATTTTAATTATATTTATATTATATCATAGTTTGACAAATTTGTATAGTACAATATATAATAATTATGTATAAGCTATATATTTTAATTTATGAAAAAATATCTTTCTGTGATTATAGCTCTAGCACTTGTATTGAATGTACAATCAGCCTCAGCCTTAATGTTAGATGCCGGAGAGGTAATTAATATAAAAGAAAGAGTAGAGGGAGACGCCTATTTAGCTGGGCAAACAGTCAGAATACAAGAAAAAATAGTAGGAGATGCTATCATAGCTGGAGGAGTATTGGATATAGACGCAACTATCACTCAAGATGCTATAATAGCGGGAGATAAAATCACTATCAATCAAGAAATTGGGGATGATATTAGAGTAGCAGGATCAACAGTCATAATCAAGGCAGATGTAAAAGGAGATATTATTGCCTTTGCTGAGACTTTAATCATAGACAAAGATGTCACAGTTTCAGGTAATATAATCGCTTTTGTATCAAAATTCCAATTAGATGGGCAAGTAAAGGGGGATATCAATATTGCCAGCGTAGAAAGTACAATCACTGGAACAGTTTTGGGAGATACCAAAATTAGAACAGCAGATTTCAATTTAGAAGGAACTCTAGCAGGGAAAACAGAATTTGTAGCCGAGAGAGAAGTTGTAATCTCTGACTCAGCAAAATTCGGGGACACAGTCAACTATGGATATACCACAGAATTAGATTTGTCTCCAAACTTATCAGAAGGAGTAACTGCTAATTTTGACTCAGAATTATTAAAGGCACAAAAAGAGAGCAAAGAAATTATGCCTAATATGTTCTCAGGAATGTTAGTCTTTAGAATTCTCTCAGCCGCTTTAGTAATTCTTTTGGTAGCCTGGTTCGCTGGTAAATTCATCTCTAAAGCTGTCAAAAACCTAGAAAATGGTAAAGATTTCAGACAAGCATTTTTCTACGGGGTATTATCATTCTTTCTCCCAATTTCAATCATCATCTTATTATTTGTAAGTTTGATAGGAATCCCAGTAGCCATATTCGTAACTTTTGCATATCTATCTATGATATTCTTCTCACAATCAATTACTAGTTACATAGTGGCTCAGTGGTTGAATCACAAATATGACCTCAAACAAGGTAAAGCACAAGTCTTCCTAGTAGCTTTGGGGGTGTATATTGTAATGTACCTATTGAAATTTATCCCAATACTTGGAGTAGTTATCGGACTAATCTTAACCTATATAGCTTTTGGAGCTCTAGTCATAGAATATAGGAAAAGATAAATTAATATGCTCAGTACATCCCTTTTAGTTGGAAGTTTAGTTGCAGGGATGCTAACATTTTTAGCCCCCTGTACCTTCCCATTAATCCCTGCCTATATTGGCTTTATAACCGGAGATGGCAAATTAAACAAAATCCAAACTATCCGCAATGGAGCTTTATTCGTACTAGGATTTATGGGAATATTCATAACTTTAGGAGTATTTGCTAGTAGTCTGTCTAATTTATTCAATCCCTACACAAGATTACTAATTAGTCGCATCGCAGGAGTTCTAATACTAATCTGGGGGCTAGAAATGATAGGAGTATTCAGGTATAAAATTTTCCAAACCACTTGGACCCCAAGAATCACAGGACTCAAAGCCGGCACACCACAAAGCTCAGTCTTGCTCGGAGCTTTACTCGGAATCGGTTGGACACCCTGTGTAGGCCCAATACTTGGGACAATTCTAACATTTCTCATAAACAAGGGGACGGTGTTAGACGGAGTAATATTAATGTTTATATTCTCAGTTGGACTTGCCATCCCATTTTTACTCACCGCCATATTACTAGCCCAAGGCAGACAGTTATTACAAAAAGTTGAAACCCTAACCCCAATCATTAGTATTATCAGCGGAATATTCCTAGTACTAATCGGTATACTATTCCTCACCAATAGCCTCGAAGTACTCGGTCGTTTTATCTTCAAAACCTTCAAATTCCTAGATTATGATAGAATATTAGATTATTTGTAAAAATTTATACATTGTATTTTTGCCCTTCTGTATTTTGTCCTCCCTGCCTACCGCAGGCAGGCAAAGGAGGACAATTATTATCCAATTTACTATTATTAGTCTAGTAATGTATCTATCCTTTTTGTCGGAGATTACCTCATCTCGTATAATCTGTTGAAACCTAACAAATTATATGATACTATTAGAATATACTTACAAAATAAAATATGTCTCTCAAATATTCAATTATATCTAGTATTATTGTCATTTGTGGATTGATTATTCCGCAGAATTCATTTGCTCAAGAGATTAGTATTATAATACCAGATATATTTTTAGGTAATCACCCTGCTTACTCGAGATATTACTTTTGGACCATTGATTAAGGAATTTGCCCTTAATAATCATCAACTTGAGATTATCCCTTATGATACTGATCAGTCTCTCGATAAAATCTCTCAAAATATTAGAGATAAAATCAATACTACTCAAGCAGAGTCTGGAGATAGTAAAGTCAACCTCATTGGGTACGGGGTTGGGGGATTAATAGTCCGAGATTATTTAGCTAGATATTATCAGGATAATATTGAAAATATTGTCTTTATAGGTACTCCACATAAAGGCAGTTATGCTTATATTCCGTTATTGTATAATAAACGGCTCCAATATTTACATCCTTGGGAAACAGTTTATTGGCAACAGCCCACTCAATTGATGAGACACATTACCCCAACCGAATCAGAATATGTAATCCCAGAACTTGAGTCACGAGACCGAAGTATATTAAATCAACTATCCAGCAGAATTACCAATATTGAAGCGGTAGGGAATACTGATTCAGCACCCACCCCTTATGCCATTGTCAATCAATATCATTGGAGTGATAAAGCAATTGAATTAGATACAGACAAGAATCTCTTATTTGGGAAAATATCAGGGAATGGATATATTACCAATTCGTCAAGTAAATTGGAATATGGTATATCATATACTCGTCTGGTACCACATATATATGAAGTACATGCCTCTATTGGGGATATATTATCAAGATTAGGATTATCATATTCCGGCACACAATATTATGCTGAGGGTGGTTCAGTTGCTCAAAATCTTGATAAATTTTCAGCCATGAGTATAGAAATATCAGATACTCAAGATATAGATGGAATAGATTGGAAAGATAATATGAGCAGCCCATATTCTACTCAAGTTGTTAGAGAAGGGAATCAAATTTTCTACTTTCAAAAATCAGAGCTAGCAGTATTCCAGCTACAGGGTAATCTCAGTACATCTTATCAGAGTCATAAAGATCAAAATTTAGCTCTATCTACCTATATTGCGCTCAAAGATGGAATATTATTTCATAATCCTCAGACTATTAGTGTTAGTCAAGAACAGGGACGGGTCTCAATTCGAGGAAGTTATCATTGCCCATCCCCGAATTATTGTACTATTTCGCCTATTAGTAATTCTCCAAATGACATATATAATCAATGGTTCAAAACAGATGTGCAACCAATACGCTATCCTATTATTCTAGTACATGGAATACTTGGGAGTATTAATAGCCAAATGCTCTTTCCCCGGGATTATAGTACCCCAGTGAATCTCTTAGATACCGTATTCCAAGGATTTGAGTTTATCCCAGATGAATACAGTACTCAGAACTGGTATCGAGTACCAGGCCTTGATGTGACTTGGGACTCAATGATAGCAACCCTCAAAGCCAATGAACTAAAAGAAAATCAGGATTATTTCCGATTCAATTATGATTGGCGACAACCCAATCAGAAATCTGCCTATCTCTTAGCTCAGTATATTAACTATGTTAAATCCAAGACAGATAGCCGTAAGGTCAATATTGTAGCCCATTCTATGGGGGGGCTTGTCACCCGAGCCTATATCGAGAATATGGCTAATGATAAAGTCGACTATATCGGTAATACAACTCAAGAAAATACATCAGAGCGAATTCCATATCGTGGAGATATTGCCACTATTATTATGGGAGGAACTCCCAATCAAGGAGCATCCATGGCCATACCTCGCTGGTATGGAGGAGATTTATTAACGGGTAGTCTTGAGCCAAGTGGAATTAGTCAAGCCGTCTTTATGACTGGATATTTACAAATGATAGATAGAGGCTATGGGATAATTTCAGGAAAATTTAGTATGCAGAATCGAGACATACTCCAGAGAGAAATTCCCTCCACCCGAGACCTATTACCAATTTTTGATGAAGCCTTATATACCCAGAAATTTAATACTTCCTGGAATCCTTTTGATCGTACTGAGATAAATTTAGATATAGCCAGACAAGATAATCATTTTCTCCGAGAATTATATAGTCATAGTGAGGGTCAAGATAGTAATCTCAAGACCATATCACGATTTAATATTATTGGTACCAATGTAGATACGATACAGAGAATTGGCTTAATACAAGAGAATCCTCTCACCTCAATATTTGGACTCACCCATCCTTGGGCTTGGTGGAATATTGAGTATGAGGGGAAAAGGCATTGGTATGATAGGTTAGAGCAACCAAACAATGGAGATGGAACAGTTCCAGATATTAGCCCTCATTTATCCAATATTCCACAGCAAATTTATGATCTCAGACCCGAAGGAGATGGGACTTTTGTCAAAAATAAATTCGAGCATGGGTCTCTATATAATAGTTCAGCAATTATTCGAGATACTCTCGATAGATTGAATTTACAAAATTTCACAATAGAGACTGTTAATACTGGATTAGTATCTTCTGGTATACGTCATTTGACATTACATATATTTTCTCCAGCGGATATAGAGCTCATATTGCCAAATGGAAATATTATCAATAGTCAAAATATCTCCACAATTCCAGGAGCTTGGTATTTGTCTCAGGGTAGATTAGGGCATAAAGTATTATCTCTGCCAATAAATAATATCGGGCAATATCAAATACGAGTTCAGGGATTAGATAACGGATCCTATACAGTAAGAGCTAGCTATACTGATGAGACAGGAAATACTCAACAGGCGGAATATAGTAGCATTACGCAACAGTCTCAACAAGACATATATAATCTCAATTTAAGTCAGGGAACACAGTCCATACAACTTATTCCACCTACTCCACCTATATCTGAGCCTAATATCTCTAACCCAACATCACCAATCACCCCTATTGTCAATAGCCCACAAAATTCAATTCCCAATCAGCATACTATCAATAACCCAGAGATAATTTCTATTGTGGAGCCGAGTATACTCAATGATTTCTCCAATATTAATCTATCAATATTGCGACCAATTGCATTTACGAGTCCAATAGCTTTAGCTGTATCAGAAGAGAATATTCCTGAGACCAAATTCATACCTAATCAATTCAGAATAGCAAGACAAATATCAGAAATAGCTGAGACCAAAGTATTAGATGCAGAATCATCAAAACGAAACGCATCAACAGATATTCTCAGCCTCACAGATATTTGTCAGGATAGGCTATGGTATAGACGACTTGTCTATACCAAGGATAAAATGTTATACTGGACACAACAGCAAATTGTTGCTCCAGTATACTATGCCATCAATCAGAGTATGGATACAATTCAGGCAAGCATTAGTAATTTATTTTATAATTAAGTATGAAAAAACTCAAAAAATATATCAAGAAGAATTACAAAAAGATTATCCATAGTATAGATATCGCCTTATTAATCATTTTTGCTCCGAGTATATTCTTATTTTATTGGACATTATTTTTTAATAATGATTTTTTGATACTTTTTGCTATGATAGGAATAATTTGGTTAAGTTATAAGTACAAATATTATCGAGCCTATCATAGCATATTTATTTTAATATTAATTATTCTATGGAGTATGGGTATACATCAGTCTAATATAGGTACTCGTATTACAGAGTCAGGATGTATATTTCCTTATTATAATACAACTCACTCTAGCTCAGGATTATTATTTGGTTTTGGAGGAAAAGGACAGTATTCTTTAAGAAACTATTATGGTATATTTGCAGGACAATTTAAAGGAGATGAATTAAAACAGATAAGACAATGTCAAGTAATAGAAGTACTATAAATTTAAATTACATATATCATTTATTAGGTCGCTCATAGGATACTATACAATATATAAAAAATAGTAAAAAATCTCCTCTCCACCCAAGGTTTACCTACCTAAGGCAGTTAACCCATAGGTAGGCGGATTTCATTGAGGGTTTTTAGCTCCTGCAAATTCATAATTCCTAATTTTTCTTCACTATGCTATAATAAAACCATATTTGGGACTGTCCCACATACCTCTCAAACCAATGAAAGGACTATACAAAATACATACAAAAACATTATAATATGATATAATCAAAGTACAAGAAGCATATTTTGCAATATGAATAGTCAAGCAATCAAGAAGCCACAAACTATCCAAATTGAGATAGACTCCGATTTAGCATCAATAATAAAGCAGACCAAAGAACTGCATGCGATAAATGATACCAAAAAAATCATCAAACTTTTAATTTTACAAGGATTTCAAAAACAATCCACTCACAAAAATAAAAGAAACTTCATAACATATCTAGATAAGCTCAAAACACAATCCAAGACATACTCCGAGCTCACACAAAACCCCAACTATCAGAGTATATATGAAGAGCATTTAGACAGAAAATATGGATTATAAAGTATTAATAGATACTAATATTCTATTAGAAGTAATCTTTGTAAGAAATAATTATAAGATATGTAGAAAATTAATATTAGACAATTATAAAAAATCATATATATCAGCATTATCAATACATATTTGCAATTACTTTATAGAAAAATATAAGTTAAATTTAAAAGATTACAAAGAATTTTTTAACAGCTTTGAAATAGTAACTTTAGATGCAAAATTATTAGAATTAGCCTATCAAAATTACAACAAAGACTTTGAAGATAGTATACAAATCTCCAGTGCAATAAGTACTAAGTGTGATAGATTTATAACTCTAGACCAAAAATTACTCCAAAATTATAACCATCTCATAAATATAGAGATTCCAAAATAAAGTATTAATTTTCTGTCCATTGTCCTCCCTTGGGGGAGCTTTAAGTCCCTCCTATATTTATTTAGGAGGTGGGTGGCCGATAGGCCGGAGGAGGACTTTCGTAGCGGAGGGTTTATCCCTCCATTTTTCCATAGTTTCGTCCTATACACGAGCTTGACAAAATCAAAAAATAGAGTTACTATTACTATGTATTCGGCATTAGCCGCGCCCCTCGTAAGAAGGCTTATTTTTTTATAAATAATTTGTTTATATTATTTATAATTATATTAAAATCCTTATAATCCAACTGTCCAACCTTGTTTTTTAACCTTCTATAATCTATTGATCTTACCTGTTCTAAGCATGCCAACATAGTAATATCATTATAAATAAATTTAATAAATCTATCACCTTCTTTCGGTCTGCCATCCGAAAAATTTAATTTAGTAGTTGTTGGGATCACTAAAAACATCTTTTGGGAAAACTTTTTAATTACAATGACTGGTCTTGCAAATTATCTTCCTTTCCCGCTGGACTCAAAACCTATATTTTCTCCAAGTCTACACCACCACAAATCTCTCTCAGAAACAAATGGCGGTTTATGATTGGAAACATCTAATTTAGGCTTCAATATAAACCATTCTTGAAATCTTTTTATAAACTTTTGCATATTATATTTTGATTATAGTCTATAAAGTATATCCCAAATAAACAAGTAAAGCAAAATTTCTGCCCTTGAGCTTCTGTCCTCCTTAGGAGGAGGTGCCTGCAAGGCGGAGGTGGATTATATTTAATTCCCAATTTTTAATTCACAATTATTCCTCCCTATGCTATAATAAAAGCATACAATAAATTAAAATATGACACATTAATATGAAAGATGAAATTATTTTATATACTCCAGATGAGTTAGAAGAACACATTGAAGTTAGAGTTCAAAATGATACCGTTTGGCTCAATAGACAACAATTATCGTTATTATTTGAAAGAGATGTAAAAACAATTGGTAAACATATAGCCAATGTTTTGGATGAAGAGTTATCCGGCCTACCAGTTGTCGCAAAATTTGCGACAACTGCCTCTGATGGGAAGGTTTATCAAACGTAACACTATAATCTGGAAATGATTATCTCAATAGGGTATCGCGTAAAATCAAAAAAAGGTATACAGTTTAGAATATGGGCAAACCAAATTCTCAAAGACTATCTACTCAAAGGCTATGCACTTAATAATCGAATAAATAGAATAGAAGATAATATACAATCTCTGAGTGAAAAAGTAAATCAAATAGATCTACAAATACATACCAATACAATCACTACCCAAGGCATATTTTTTGAAGGACAAGTATTCGATGCCTATGAATTATTCTCCAAAATAATTCGCAAAGCCAAAACACATATAATCCTGATAGACAATTATATAGACGAGACCACCCTCATACACTTATCCAAAAAGAAC
>Ga0169931_10010539_pt1 | contig 13163 bp, 26 predicted proteins | sample Kivu_15m_20L_FD_129675 | JGI IMG/M metagenome (GOLD analysis project Ga0169931, IMG submission 129675) | Freshwater microbial communities from Lake Kivu, Western Province, Rwanda to study Microbial Dark Matter (Phase II) - Kivu_15m_20L... | ecosystem: Environmental > Aquatic > Freshwater > Lake...
ATTGATATTAGTAACTTCTACCACTGCAGTAGTATTTGGTCTTGTGCCATTTACAGAAATGGATCCAGTTCCACTACCAAAAATATCAACTACTGGAGGATTAATAAGTTTATTACTATTATCCTTTCTATTATCATACCCAGATCCACCACTTACGATTTCTGGTTTTGGATCTGCTGGGATAAACCCTGTAAAATTGTTAATTTTTAATTTTGCTCCAGAACCTCTTGATTTTAATTTGATATTAAATTTTCTATCATTAAATAAAATCTTAAAGAGGATTCTATGACTGTTTAGACTGCCCTTTGCAGAATAAAAAGACTTAATGTTTTTAATGAATGCAGATACATCCAAAGATTCATCGAGAACCTCTGGCAATAATGGAGCTAATTCAGATTTGATTCTTGAGAAGAACTCATTTGCATAAGAAAATGCAATATTTTTTACCGATGATCCAGACTTATGTTCTGCTGATTTTGAACTTCTTAAAAAGATCTCTGATTTTGGAATACTTTCTAGAATCAGAGCAGTAGTGCCCCTTACACACTCCAGAAAAGAAGTTGCAGTTTTTGATTTGTAGAAAATAATTTCACTATCAATCTGAATATACCCATTTGTTTCTGGGAATCCATCTGTACTAGTAACCTGAATAGATGTGCTAGTTTTAAGTAAATTTTGCTTTAATTCAGTCTTTTCAATTAACTTACTTGGTCTATAATAAGAAATGTTATAGTAATCAACCAAATTAGAAGCAATATCTAGTGGTTGAAACTTATTTTCTTGCGATTCATAGTATGACGCCAAAAATTGCAAGAATTTCTGGTTGTTTTCCTGTACATAATGTGGAAACTGATTCTCAATTAATAGTGAAACGTTTGAAGTCTTTTCTTCTAGGTAAATCATGGGCAGGAATATGGATCTTGTTCTGGTGTGTAATCGTCTATAGTCGAAATGTTATTTGGATCACTGATAAATGGATCAATAATAACCTGTCCATCTGAAGGTTGAATAATAGTCACAGATGATGGAGGAACAATGGAACCACCTGGAGCAGATATCAAGTTTGGAGTTACTGTCGGATCAACTAAGGCGTTTGGATCTCCTTCTGCAGTATTCGAAAGAATTTCTTGAACTGGTAAGATGGATTGATCATTGTTTAGTAAATCGGATCTAGTATCAAGATCTTCAATTGAATCAGCAATCTCAGGTTGTAGTAAAACTAATGAAGGAACTACGTTTGGTCCAAATAAGATGTCTGTAATTTCTGGTATAACTGTAATATTTATTGGTGCATTTTGACATGCAGTTAGAGTAAATGTTATCTTACCCAGATTCATATCAATTTTTCCAACAGACTTAACTGGTGTGCCATTTAGGTAATACAAGTACATCAGACTCTCTGTTTCGCAACCACTTTTTGCACCAAGAACTACTGGAGATGCAATTCCTTGTACACAAAATGGATCAGATAGAACATAATATTCATCATTACCATCTTTCTTCAATTTTGTATAAAAATCAATTTCATAAAAATTTTCAACAGATTGATACAGAGTTATATTCTGTTGTAAGTAAATTGGTACTTTTGTGAATTGAATTGCTTCATCTACATCTTTAATTAAGCATCTAACTTCTAAGTCAGAATATTTTCCGCCAAAGGAATTAAAATTAATATCTGAGGTATACTTAATAAAGACTCCATTAATCAATGAAATCATATCAGCCTGTGTATTTCTAGTCTTAGAAGCGTCGTATGTTGCAATTGGTTTAGCAATAATTGTGATATCAAACGGATCTAGAATTTCTACGTCTACAGATCCAACTTTATACTTACTCAACTCTTTGATAATTCTTTGTTTTTCACTGGTACTTACAGTTTCACCAACAAATGGTTTAATTGATATAAAAACTTTACCAAATCTTGGAGGAGTTAACGATTCTCCACCAACTACTTTAACTAAATCTGCATTTGGATAAATTTGCTTAATGACCGACTCATAATCTGAAACTGTTACTGTTCTTTCCTGAGATGCATAGTAACGTGGTGCGGCATACTTAATTGATCGAATATCTTCAAATTCTGATCCACCATCAGAAAATTCTGATGTAATTGTGTATTGTACATTATTTGTACCAATGACACTTTCAATATTATTTGTTCTTCCCTGGATAGTTCCGACAAAATCAAATATCCTAATGTTATTTGATTGAGATCCTGAAGAAATAACGTACTGAATTCTAATTATTTCGCCGTCTCTTAATTTTCTACCAAATACGTCATCACCAAAAATAACTTCATACTTCTGATCCTGCACTTCTTCTACAAAGAAGATTTTACTAGTTGCAGAAACATCGACAATAGTAGTCTTTTTCTTATATTCTTCCTCTTTATTTGTCGATGGATCAGAAACAACAAAGACTCGAATAGATTCTGCGTCTACAAAACTATTTGGAATAAAAAATCTTTGGTGCTCGTTTGAAGTATCTACTGTATAACTGATGGAAAAATCTGATCCTTCTAACAACTCTACCTTTGGAAAGGTAACTGATTGTTTTCCTTTTACATTAATTTCTAAATTATCTCTAAGTATAAATGTAAAATTTTGACCGCCAGCACTCGCTGCAAGGATTGGACCTGGTTCCAATCTAATGCTATCAAAATTTTGAGTGTTATTTACTGTAATATTTACAGATACTTTTGAAGAAGTATACGAATTTGGATTATATCCAAGTCTTTTTGCAATCGAAACAACATTATCTCTGAATACTGCAGTATCAAGGTTTAGTTCATTAGCGGCCATACTGACATTGTATGACGTATATAAGGTATTGTACGCTAAAACATCGACCAACATTGACAGGTTAGATCCTTCAAAGTCGTAATCTTTGAAATCTGTCTTTGTTTTTATAAAAGTTTTAATTGAGCTCTTTAATTGCTCAAACTCTAGAGCAGATACTACGGGTAATTCCATTTAGATTAACTTTCTCTAACGAGAATAAAGGATAACGTTTGTGTTTCTGGAGGAAGACCTACAATTAGATAATCTATGATAACTTCAAACTCATTAGATTCATCTACAGAATCTACGTCAATTCTCTCCAATTGAATTCTTGGTTCATTCTCATTTAAAACTTTTTCAATTTCGTCAATCAAAGAGTTAGCGGCAACTTCTGGACCTAGTTCAAAAAGAAACGAAGTAGTATTTGTACCTAGTAAAGGTCTAAATGGTCTTTCGTTTATTTGAGTCAAAACTAGATTTTTTACCGATTGTTTGATCGCTTCTTCATTTTTTAGTACAACAATATCATTTGTGATAGGATTTTTCGTAAAATTAAAGCTAAGATCCTTAAAAGACCTGGAAACTTTCCCAAGAAATTCAGATTGCAGTGTTCTTTTGTTGGTTGTAGATCCTAGCATTTACTTTTTTGCAGTTTTTACGACTCAAATCTCTCTACGAAGTCATCAAATCCATTTTTACCACCACACCACCTATTCATTCTGTTACTTGGAGGCACTTTTTTGATCATTTTTAGGTATTTTTCTGAAGCAGGGTCACTAATTAACACGCATGTACCAAATTCTTGCTTCATATAGTCATAATCATGATCTGGAACGTGAGTAGTAGCCATAAAATACTCCTAATTCTGAAATATCAGAACTTTTTTGGAGGTTGCTATCTCCCACAGTCCTATTTAGTGCCATTTCCTCATAAAAAAACCCTCCTTGCGGAGGGCAATTATCAACCTTTTCCTTGGCCACGATAGCGCTTTTTACGTCCATTGCGTGAAGAAGCACCAAGATGGGTATTTTGACTACGCCCTTGACGAGTTTTCTTTGGATTGCCAGGGACGTAACTAGTTTTGTTAAAACTTCCTACTTTTGCCATAGTCTTAAACCGATTAAATTAAATAATAACAGAAATTTTGATGATTGTCAAGGCCCAATCAGTACAGTTGGATTACCAGTTGCTCTAGGATGGCCACATGTATCAATGTCCCCCGTCCTATTTACTGGAATTCCCTGTGCCAACACTGTAGGACTCCCTGGACCCGTCACAGGTGATGAATGTGGTGGTTCACCATGAGGAGAGACTGGATCTCCTGTAGTTGCTACTGGAAGACCTGCAGAGATTACAGACACTGCTTTTGCAAACATGACTGCTCCACCACCACTATTTAAGTCCCCTAGTCTATGTACTGGTCTTCCCATCAGTCCTCCTTGAGTCTAAAAATCCAATGTTGGTTTACACTGAAACCTCTTTCATAGCTAGTCATCACAGGAACTCTAGCAGGATCATCAACACCATAAATCGAGTTCTCGGAAGTAATTTCACCATCAGTAGATCCATAAACTGTTGCAGTACCAGATCCAACTGCGGATTCAGTCGCAACAAACACTGTTCCTACAGTTGCACCGACAGGAGCGCCAACACTTTGCCAATTTGTAGTTCCGAGTGATGTAATTTTATACCTAGTACCAGTTTCAATTACTGCAGACGGAACTGTGACTTCAAATGTTGATGTAGTACCAAAACATTCTCGTTCACAACCAGTAAAGGATGTTGATGTCTTTGACGTATAGTAAATAATTTCTTCTCCACAATATGTGAATTCTGGTGTTTTATTTCCAGTTTCAGTAATTGCTACCTTCTTAACATATTTTGGAATAATCAAATATCCAGATGATAAGAATCCTTCAGTAGATTGTACCTGAATAGTAGTATCACCTGGTTTTAGTGTCTGGGTTAATTTAGCAGTGATTGGATTGTCAAGATATGGATTACCACCATTCTCTACACTTTCTGCAATATTTTCTGCAAGTTCTTCTGTTCTAAAGTAGAACATTTTATGAAAATCTTGTTGATAGTTAATACCAGGTGCCCAAATTGTCTTTGGATAAATGATTCCATTCGGAGCATTTAGATCGCTATTATCAGAAATATCAACATTGTCCAGATCACGTAAACTTGGATGTACACTCCAGTTAGTTGCTGAAATATACCCATCCTGTTCACTAGAAACTTTTGAAAAATCCCATGGTTCTTTGTGTTCGCAGAAAGTGATATTATCATTTTGTGTTTTTGGACCTGGGCTTACCCAATAACGTGTATAAACACAAGTAGTCTCACCTGCAGTTACTGTAGCTGATGCAGGAGAAACAGTTCCTGATGCAGTTGTTATTGTATCTACAAATCCACCTGAGTTATTCACCCCGATAGAGAATGTAGATGTAAATGCACCACCACCTGAAGCATGAGAAGTTGTAACTGTTGTGCTTGTATTATTGTTCCATACCCAACATGGTTTAGAACGAATGATAATCTTTGGTTGATTTACAGTGGTTTCTGGATCAAGGTCAACAACTGGATTTAGATCTTTATCAGAACCAATATTAATATCATGAATAAAGAACTTAACTCGATCCATTCCTGGAGGTAGATCTCGATAATTTTTTGCTCTAAAAATAATACCAGATGAATCTTCACCTTCAATTTGTGGTGGCAGATTATCGATTTTAGTTTTCTTTGGAATAGATGATGATAGTGCAGTTGTAGAATTTTTAATTTTATTCAATAATGAATCTTCATTTGTGACTAATAACTTATAATAGTCTTCAGTGAGAACTGTTGAATTATTAATAGAATTTGATAGAAACTCACTGATTCGTTCTTTAACTGCATCAATCTCTGCTGGAGGTTCTTCTGTCTTTGGTACACAGTCAATAAGTGATTGTTCTACTGCTTGTGATACATTATCAAAATCACCGATCTCCATGTATGGGTCATAAACCTGAGTATATTCAACTACAATCTCATCACGGCAACTATCATCAGATGCTTCTGCAACTTTCTTACCATTTAACTTAGTTTTGAGATCATCATTGATTGCCTTGTACAATTCAATTAGATTATTTCCTTGATTGTAATATGCAATCCATCTTTCCAGAGAATCTTTATCTGCCGGACCATTTGTAAATGAGAGGAAGATTGAATTAATTTTATATGCAATTTCAGTCTTTGGATAATAAGAAATCCATTTACCTTCTAGTTTAGATCCATCACTATACGTAAGTGTACCAAGAACATACTTTGAGTTATCATCTTCTAGATAAATCTTCTCACAACTATCATCTGTGGAATAGAATATTGGACGATATTCAATCTCTTTCTTACCTTTGCTAAAATATGTACCAACAATTGCAGAACGATTTACAATCCCTTTACCAGCTCTTGCACAGACAGTAATACCAGTTGACTGACCATTTCGAAGAACAGAATATGTTGCATCGGTTCCAAATGATCCACCAGTAATCTCTGCATAACAAAGAGTGTTTTTACTGACACGATTTACAACATCATCAAAGAATTTAACAACTTTAACTTTCTTTCGTGTAACTGCCTGAGACAGAAACACACGATTGGTTGATTCATCTACACTGGTTACAGTGGTGCCAGATTTGATACCTTTACCAGTAACAGCATTCCCAACTGCAATACCATCTGCACTATTGAGTTTTAAGAATGCAGGTTCTTGTTGAGTATTAATTTTTTTCTGAGAATGTCTAGATACTGTTCTCTTCAGTGCAACATCTACAACATAGTTTACTACGTTTGTAACTGTAGCGCCATTAATTGTATCACCAATTGCAACCAGATTTGTTGTACCTACTGATTGTGGTGTACCTTCTCCTGTAAGAACATAATGAAAGAACAGTTTATTATCATCTGTTCCGCCATGATAAATGACAGGTTCACCAATACGATCAGAAACTGCTTCATCGGTAATTCGACCTGCAGAGTCTAATACGAGTGGTTGATAACCCCACTTGTCATCAATATAGTACAACTGACTCTGAACCTTAGATAAGGTAAACGAACCATTATAATTCGTTGTTGGAGTATACATCACATAGGATGTAGATGACGTAGTTGTAGAATTTGATGGTTGCCCAGCAGGTGCAGTATTTGCAGTTGTTGTGGTACAAACAATCTGTTCTTCAATAAATCCACCAACCTTACGTTCACGTAATGTATGACTTGTTGGCCAATTAAAGATATGTTGAAAATACTCTTCGTCGTATGTAATATCAGGTCTACAATAACGTTCAAAACGAGGAATCTGTTTCTTTCCTTTTTTTCTAAACTCTGTATCCTGTTCGTAGTAATAATTAGAACTTAAAATATTGCTTAGTACTGTATCAGGATTTGAGTCATCATAATCTGCAATTGCACTTGGATACTCAAAACGGAACATCAAGGGATCTCTAGATGCATACGTGATCGCTTGAAGATTTACACCATTCGGATCAACGCCGCTAAACGTACTATAACCACTCTTACCAACTTCATTCCATACATTTCGAATGATATTAGAAATTGTCGCGCTGCCGCCTCCAACGTACCCTAGAGTCTTTAGTTTATCAACTGCAGAGGTTGGTTTACAATTACCTGTTCTTTTTTTATATTTTTTTGCCATAATTCAGAAGAAATACGCGCCAGTCTTTTTACTCGCCTACTCTATGTAGTCTTAGACCTGGTTCCTCATTATAATCGTGATATTCCCATTCTACGATGTCGCCTTCACCCCAACCGAGTTCCTCTATTAGATCATAGGGAATTGCAATGTAGAATTGTCCTGTGATTTCGTCTTGTGTGACTTCTGTGGAATAATCAAAACTTGACATAGGTATTAATTATGATATAACTGCAGTATATATCACACTTCTACATCTTTTAGAAGGTCTTCCATTCTATCAAAGAAATCTTCATCTGCAGGAATGAGTTCCTCTTCACCTCTATCAATACGATCACACATCTCCATTAGATATTCGAGAAACTCTTTTGGATATGTTTCATCTAGATTAATGCTTGTCCAGAACCATTCGTAGCATTCTGTATATGGATCATCTGTAGAAAATAGTGCATAGTTTTCATAGTTTCCACTGATCAGATCACGCCACATCTTGAAGTTATTCCAGATCTCGCGCCAACCTGTCTGAAAACAGTGACCAATGTAATAGTCGAACCAATTGAGTTTAGTCTTCATAGGTACTCGGATGATATTTGAGATATTCGAAAAATGTCAGTTTCATTTCTTTCTGAGACATTCCACAGTGTCTTGCAGCTGCAGGGAGAGTCATTTTCGCATGAAAGAGTCCCTCGTTAGCTTCTTGCACGTTTTGTGGGGTGGTCTTCACAGGTACTTCATATAATTTTGTTTTGTCGATCTTGTAGGGATTCATGGGAGAAGGCTTAGAGGGGGTTGGATGGCTGGGGAAATTTTTTTTATTTAGAGAAATATCGAGGTCGCTTTGTGGCCGTTATAGATTAGGGTAGTTAGAGGTTTTTGATCACGGGGGCGCGGGCCGCTACCCGCCGGCCCCCGATGAACTGGGCCGGAGGGGTGGCCCTCCCGTTGAACTCAGCATGCCTTAGAGCACTTGCTGCCCGAGCGGACTGACTCAGCACCAGGCACACTGCCGTGCTGGAAGGCACCCTTAGGGGCAGCGTTCGCCCAGGCACGCTTGCCGGTCAGCGACTTGACGCCACGCTTGGAGGGGCGGAGCACCGTGTATTTGATCTCGCCACGGGTGTCGGCGATGAGCAGGTCGAGCTTGGTAGCGGTGGCAACGTTGAGCATGGGTCGGTTCGTTTGTGTAGGGCTATTGTACCATGGGAAGGGGTCAGACCCCAAACACCAGATCAGCAATGGCATCGGTGATCTCTGTAGCACGGCACCAGCGGATGGCGTTGCCAGTGGCAGGAACGTGCCAGATCATACAGGGTTCGCCCCAGACCTTAGCGATCTTGTAAGCGTGCTCCATGTTCTCTGCCCACATGCAGCCCCACTGATCGAAGTTGCTCCAGGCGGTGGGTTGGACAGCGATACCGAAGGTCATGAGGTCAGGTCGTTTGAACTGTAGCCAGTATAGGCCACTGGGGTCACCAGCGACCATCCCACGTGCCAGTTACCCATCCGTCACGTTGGGCCCGCCTGATATCGTAATCCTCAGCGGTCATCAGATCATCATGCTCAGCATCATCATCGGCGAACACACTGGCGACATCCAGATATGCCGCATCGTTGAAAGATTGGAAGTTGGACATAGCGATCATTTGATGAGTTTGTGGATGAATTTCTCGCCAGATCGGATGACCATGGCAACAGCAACTAGGACTACGAGTTCCATTCAGTCAGAGGTGAAATGTACAGTGGGCGAGTGATCAGAACTCAATGAACTCCAGAGTAGGCGCAGGGGTCACATCTGACACAGGAGCATCAGCAACCGAGTCGTTGGCGATAACATCCAAAATAGCCAGGATATCGTTGCCGGTGTTACCCTGACGCAGCATGGAGATGAGAACTTGCTTGGACATGGTTTGAATCAGTTAAGGTGAAAAGTGTGGTGCTTTTTGTGTCATCACCAGGACAGGAACTCAGTTCAGGCGCATACCCGAGAAAAAGGGAATCGTGGTGCCGTCAGTTAGGCGAACGTTCCACTCAAAGTTCTTCTGAAAGACACACTCACCAGGCAATCCATTCTCAGCGAGAATAGCATTCAGACGCGATTTCGTGGTGGTGGATTGCCAACCTCCATCCATCAGCACAATGAAACCCTCACCGACTTCAGCGATCTTGTTACCGTGAAGGAACACATGGCAGACGCCATTATGGGTCGCCACCATAGTGTTAGCATTCTTCCACTGTTGACCATCCTCCAGAGTAGCGATGGCGGTGTTCATTTGGCGTTCGATCTTACGCATGATCTTGTGGGGTTGTTTGAACTGTAGCCAGTATGGGTCAGAATGGGGCCCCCTGTAAAGGGGGCTTGTGCAGGTTATCTGACTGTCACATGCCATTCAGGAAGTCAGCGAGTGCCTCCTGATACTCTGCCTCAGTGTAGAAGGTCCGAGAGCCAATCTTGCGAGGATAGTCTGCCTTAGGGGCAGGCGTGGTAGGCAGATCACGCCCCTTGGCGAGGATCTGGGCTTCGTACACGTTCGGGTTGTAGCGGGTCATGAGGTCAGGTCGTTTGAACTGTAGCCAGTATAGGCCATGGGCTGAGGGTTTGGGCGGTGTGGTGTGCCAGTGGTTTGACCGGCACACCAGTTTGATTCAGTTATCGCTAAAGACGTGGCAGGAGCGATAGGATGAACCGTCATTGCAAGCGGTGAAATCGTAGCGCAGGTTTTGATCCCACGTTGCCTGCCAATCAACCACTACACAGTCAGGGATGATGTGACCTTGCTCCAGAATCAGAGACTCAGCAAACTCTGCCTCATTGTGATAGAAACCCTGATAGCGAGAGTCGCAGTCTTCAATGCAACTCATCTCGCCATTCTCGGCGATCAAAGCATCTACTGCTTCGTAACCGATTGCTTCACCACAGCGAACATATTCTTCATAGTATGTCACAAACTGAGTTTCATTGTACTCATCAATGAAAGTCAGCATTGCTTCCAGATCATATGACTCATCCAGCAATTCATCAATCTTGCTGACAGTATCAGCAGCGAGGAATTCCTGATAGGAAGCGGTGAGAGTGACGGTCATTGGGTTTTGTTTGTTTGAACTGTGGCCAGTATGGGTCAGATCGGGTGGCAAGTAAAGGGGGCTTGTGCCACTTGATTGACTGTCACACAGGTTCGGTATCTTCAAGCAGTTCGGGATAGGTTTCGCTAACCTCAGTGATTAACTCATCTTCGCTATACCCTTTGAAGCAGTCTACCAGCATGTCGTAAGCGTACTGTTCAAGGGTTTTCATGTCCATGCTGTCCAGAACTTGCTGGGCGTAAGCATCAATCAGTTCAGATTTGTTCATGGTTTCAGTTAAACAGGGTTTGCATCTTGGACAGGATAGAGTCATAATCACTCACAGGATCGAACTCATCATCCTCACAAAACTCACGATTTCCTTGTACCAGAGAATAGATCAAATCCCACTCGGAATCAGTAAAAAAGTCTTTCACAGTTTGAGTCATTTGCGAAGCGGTGAGTTGTAGTAGCGACGGAATGAAGTGATCACAATGATCAGTGTAGAAATCACACCGATAAAACCTAGAACGGTGACACCATCACCAGTGAAGTTGTACGTTTCAATCATAACTCAAACCTTTACAGTGTACTCTTTAACAACATCAAACAGTGGGGACATTTGCACATAGTTCCACTCACCGTCATCCTCACCTTCCTGATAGAGGTGATAGAAACCCTTGTCATCCTGTTTCACATAACAACCATCAAAATCCTCATCATTGAATACAAAACCATCGGACTCAAGAGTTTCAACGAAAGACATGTGATTTGTTTGAACTGAAGTTACATTAGAACGGATTGGGGGATCTTGCAACCCCCCTTGTGACACTTCCTAGACTGTCACATCTTCTATTGGTGTCATTTGGCGTAATCAATCAGGAGTTGTTCAAGTGTATGCAGAGTCTTTACATTCCAACAATCATTGTCACCCTTGGGATGATACAGTTTGCTATACCACATGGCATAACGTTCAGGATTTAGATGTTGAACTTTTTCTAGAGTTTCAGCAATCATCACATTGATTTGGTGTCTAAAAGTCATTTCAGAATAATCCGATGGTTGATCAAACATAGACTGTCACCAGAGGAGAGAGAATGAACCACAGAATCGCTTGACCCATTGTAGCGTATCGTAGTGTGAGCGAGGGTTGCTCATCACCATAGATTTGCCAGTCTCAGGGTTAAGTGCAATTGCCACGTATTTGTGATCACATTCCTGCCATTCAGGCGTCACTTGCTGAATGAACATTTGATTCACTTTGCCTTCCTTCCAATTGTTGACATAGTGGAAGATTTCGGACATTTGGGTTTCATTCCCTGACGACATGGCTATCATTGCACCTCTCAGGGTGCTTTGGGAATATTATGTGCCAGTTTAAATGCCGTCACACATCATAGCAAATATGTGCTTTCTTCTGATCATAATACCATGCTTGATCAGAAATGTTCTCCAGAGCAACAGCAACACCTAGACAGAAAGCATAACATTCTGCCATGCTGTTGTTCAAATACATCAGGCTGTCATGGTTGGCAACAATGTTTTGATTGAAATAGTTGTCTTTCATGGTTGAATTCCTGACGACTTAACTACAATACCACGTGCCGGATGCCCTGTCACAACATAATGGACACTGCCACATCTGGCACATGGTATAGCGTATATGTTAATAATCTGTGTATTATATGTTAATAATCACAGGGCACCATTCTCATCCAGAATGCCCCAGCTGATAGAATTACCATAGAAACCAATATAAAGACGACCAAGACTCAATCCGATGACTTCATCACAATCTTCTGCCAGTTTGGTCATCATATCACGAAGATCAATGTTGAAGTAGAAATAATCAGCAATTGCCCCAGGAGTGGTGAATTTCATGGTGAAATCTCAACGACTCATGTACAATACCACCAGGCCCAGGGCCACCACAAGGCCCCATGTGACACTAACATATCTGGCACATGTTATGGCATATATGTTAATAATCTATGTTATATGTTAATAATTGGCACTATTTCTTGCCATAATGTGTGATACTATCCCAATCCCTGTGGAAAACTATCACTCGGCATTCTCTAGATTTATGATCAGGATTATTGACCATAATGGTTAAGTACTGGTCACAAATGAATCTAACAGGTCCATGTACATGTTTATACTGTACATGATCACCAATGGCATACATCATAGCATATATGTTAATAATTGGCTAATAGCTTGGCTTAACAGCAACCCTTGAAGCCTGGCAGAGCTATTCTACAGGTATATGAGGCATGTGTCAAGCCATATATGTTAATAATTCAGGTATTATATGTTAATAATTTAGATGCCACCCAGAGATACCTAAAGTGTCTCAGAGGGGTCTTCCTGGACCGCCTAGGAGTGTCTCAGAGCATATATGATAATAATGTATATGTTAATAATTTACTGGCGCTTTGGAAATACTTTGGGAGCCTCCGAGTTTCTCTTAGGGCTTGACAAATCGTGGGCGTGCGGGTAAAGACAACAACACCTGGAGGGCTTTAGATGACTTCATAACATATATGTTAATAATCTAAGGGTTATCCTTACACATAGAGTATTATATGTTAATAATCTGATCTTATCTTAACATATGGCATAGTATA
>Ga0169931_10010540_pt1 | contig 13160 bp, 12 predicted proteins | sample Kivu_15m_20L_FD_129675 | JGI IMG/M metagenome (GOLD analysis project Ga0169931, IMG submission 129675) | Freshwater microbial communities from Lake Kivu, Western Province, Rwanda to study Microbial Dark Matter (Phase II) - Kivu_15m_20L... | ecosystem: Environmental > Aquatic > Freshwater > Lake...
CGTATTTAATCGTTATGCAGGAATGTTTTTTGGTTCTCCCGGAGCTGTAAGAATGGAGAATCAGCTCATCAACTGGGTAAGAGATGTTATGGGATTTCCCATGCAAACGAAAGGTAATTTATGTAGTGGTGGCTCCATAGCCAATCTTATTGCGATTTGCACAGCACGTGATTCAAAAAATATTGACCCTAAAAATTTTCATAAACAGGTAATTTATACAACAAGTCAGGTTCATCATTGTATTCATAAAGCAATTCATACTTCAGGTTTAGGCAGTGTTCAAAAACATGTGATACCCATGGATCATAGTTTTAGAATGGATGCCTGCCATTTGGAAAGACAGATTCATGAAGATATTCAAAATGGGTTGATTCCATTCATCGTAATTGCTTCAGCTGGCACAACAGATACGGGTGCCGTAGATCCACTTGACAGGATTGCAGACATTTGCAGTCAAAATCAAATTTGGTTCCATGTAGATGCAGCATATGGTGGTTTTTTTAATTTAATCGAAGAAAAAAAACCTTTGTTTAAAGGAATTGAAAGGTCTGATTCTCTTGTAATTGATCCTCATAAGGGTCTGTTCTTACCCTATGGTACAGGTGTTGTTCTTGTCAGAGAGGGAAGTAATTTATTTAAATCTCAGCATATGGCTGCTTCATATCTCCAGGATGCATATATTGATGCGGAGGAAGTATCTCCTGCGGATTTATCTCCTGAATTGACAAAACATTTCAGAGGTCTTAGAATGTGGTTGCCTTTACAATTGTTTGGTATTAAACCTTTTGAATATGCTTTAAGGGAAAAAATTTTGTTAGCTCAATATTTTGCCGATCAGATAAGGAATCTGGGTTTTGAATTGGCGAATGAACCTCAATTGTCTGTTATGGCATATAGATATATTCCCAAAAATCAAATTGATCCCAATTATTTTAATGCTAAGTTAATTGAGTATATTCAAAAAGATGGTCAAGTATTTTTATCTTCAACACAAATCAATGGAACCTATTATCTAAGAATGGCTATTTTAAGTTTCAGAACACATTTAAAAACGATAGATACCTGTTTGGAGAAATTAGCAGAAGCTGTTGCACACCTGGAAAAAACATTATGACAAATCACTCTTTTTGGCAATTAATTGAAGCTAGTATAGATTTCTCAAAAGGAGAAAGAGAACAACAATTGGAATTTTTACAAAAAGAATTGCAAAAGTTATCAGCTGATGAAATTCTGAACTACTGCACCTACATGATGCATTTATTAAAAAAAGCATGTAATCCTACATTTTGGATTTGCTTTTTTAACATGAATGGCGGTTATGAGGAATGGGGTTTTGAAGATTTCAGATATTGGCTGATTTCCAAGGGGGAGTTGTTTTGGAATCACTCTCTTGATAATCCGATAGAATTTCTATATGAGAATATCCATTTTAATGATGGAGATAATCCGGACGTTACTTATTATGAATTTTGGTCCGTTTTTAAAATTGCCTACGAAGAAAAAAAGAAATCGAGTTTAGCCCAGGAAATGGGGTGGACTAAAATTTATGAGGAGGTACAAAATTGCGAGATGGATCTTGAAAAGAGTATGAGAACGCAATATGATATCCAAAATATAAAAAAAATGTACCCTCATTTTTATGAAAAATTTTATCAGAAATATTACCAATTGATAAAACTTTATCATAACAGGAAAAAGGAAGTAGATTAATTTTTACCTCGTACAGCATCCTGCGTCCAATGCAGTAAAAATTCTTTTATCTTGTCAAGACTATGCCCCTGGCCTTCCTCCAGATATGCACTGTTTTGCGTGTGTAATCTTTTTCCGTTTTGATCCAAAATAACAAAAACTGGAAAGCCAAATCTTTGCGGAAAATCAAGCTGGGTTAGTATCTCTTCATTTTTATTCTCTTTGCTGTAATTGAGATGGTAAACCACATAATTTTGTTTTAAAATGGAAAGAACCGACTCATTCTCTTTTATTTTTTTGTCAAATGCAATGCACCAGGAGCACCAATTACCACCTACCTGTATGAAAATATGTTTATTTTCTGTCTTTGCTCTGCTTTTAACTGACTCCAAATCTTTTTTAGCATCTGAATCAGGATTATAAAGTTCAGATTTTTGAGCAAAAAGTAAGGAACTACATCCTATGAATAAAATGCTTATCGCGCTACTCAAAGTACATTGCATTTGAATATATTTTAGAATTTTGATACTTGTTTATTAATAAATGAGGTTTATTTCAGTTTCAGTATTTTTCTTTGATTTATAGTAGCACCCATTCTAAATTGTATAAAATAATAGCCCGGATCTTTTATCTCTGTTATCAGGCCAGATTCGTGAAGTCCTGCTGTAAAGTAACCTAAATTTTTATTTACAATATTTCTTCCGTAGGCATCAAAGATTTGAATACTTACCTCCTCATCTTGCTCCAAGGTAAATTGTAATCTAATTTCCTGATCAAAAGGATTGGGATAAACACCCAAGAGGACTGATTCCTTTTTTTGAAAATTAACTGTAGCTGTTGTTGAATCATTGCAATTGGGGTTATAGCCTCTTGGAAACAAAGGAGCTTGTATTCCTAAAATTTGTGGGTGCGGAACACTGACACCCGGAGCTTGTCTTAAATTTCTTTCTCCATTGTTTACAAACCAGCCACTGTTATATGATTCAGTACCACCTCTTGTTGAAATCGTATTCACAAACCAAAATTCACCCTGTGTTCTGTTTTTATTGATATCCAAAAGAACATAGCCATGATTGCTCAGATCAATAAATTTCATGTGCCTGTTAATGGATTGTATCAAAGATTGACCCACTGGCAAGGGAGATCCCTGGCTGGTAATACTGGTAGCGACAAATTCCACACCGGCGGAACCAGCACCTGTTGTTGCATTGTAATTGTTGGCAGGCAAATCATTTGCCCAAGAGGTGTGTATATCTCCAGTCAGTACAACAAAATTGGGAATATTTTTTACCAAAACTGTATCCCATATTTTTCTTCTTTCTGCAGGATAACCATCCCATTGATCATCATTGGGATAGATTGGTCCGCCAATAGGTAAGGGATTTGCATTCAAAGGAGCCATCATAACCTGCTGTCCCATAATTTGCCATCTTGTAGTGGAGGTATCCATACCATTTAAAAACCAGTTGAGTTGTTGCTGACCTAAGAGTGTACGATTTGGATTTGTATTTGCACCATCTTGCTCTTCTCTTCCTTGCAGGCGGGTGTCCATCATGTACAAATCAGCTAATTCGCCCATTCTGAATTTTCTGTAAATACGTTGCGTATCTTGCAAATCAGGTAGTCTTAATGGCATCCACTCAAAGTAAGCTTGTACTCCGGCGGCTTTTCTGTTGAACCAATTGCCTTCAGTGGCAGGTGTATGATTTTGAGCTCCACCATACCAAGAATTGTTTGCCGTTTCGTGATCATCCCACACTGAAAAAAATGGATATTGCTGATGTAAACGCAAAAGATCTTCATCCAATTTATAGTGAGAATGTCTCATCCTGTAATCAGTTAGTGTGATGATTTCATTGGATGGCTCATGATTCCTGGGGGCTGTCCCTCCTCCATATTCATAAATGTAGTCACCTAGGTGAATGACTGCATAAATATCATTTCTCTGCGTGATTTTAGCATAGGCATTGTAATATCCATTTGTATAGTCAGCGCAAGAGACCACAGCAAATCGTAAAGAATCAACATCACCTACCGGTAAGGTTCTTGTTCTTCCGCGTATTGATTTTTTTCCCAATACTTCAAACTCATAAAAATACCAGGTAAAAGGTTGCAATCCATTGACATCAACTTTTACACAAAAGTCGGTTTGCGCATCTGTATTTTGAACACCAGAATTCACAATATTTTGCATATTCGTATCGGTGGCAATTCTCCAGTTTACTTGAGCAAAACTGGAGTCTGTAGTAACCCTGGTCCAAATGATTACCCGATCTGACAAAGGATCACCGGAAGCAACCCCATGAAAAAATGGTGCCAGGCATTCAATTGCTGAAGACCTAACCGGATCGGTAGGAGCAGATTGAGCCATCAATAAATTACAGATAAAAACAAGTCCGATAAAACAAAAATTCTTCATATATATAAAATTTTATTCATTCCAAATACCACTACCCAAACGAATGATTTGGGGTTCATCATCAGTTAAATCAATTATGGTGGAAGGATGATGATTGCTTACACCACCATCTATCACAGCATCAACCAAATACCCATATTGAGCATATATATCCTCTGGATCAGTTGGATATTCTATGATATCATCCGAATCGTCCAGGTTTTTAATTGAACTTGACATCAAAGGTCTATCCAGTCCTGATATGATTTCACCAACTATAGGGCTGTTGGGAATTCTGATACCAACAGTTTTTTTCTTGTTCTTTAAAAGCTTGGGAACATCATTGCTTGCATTGAGAATAAATGTGTAAGGACCAGGTAAGTACTTCTTAAGTAATTTAAAATGGCTGGTGCTGAATGGTTTTGTATACAATGATAATTTTGAAAAATCAGCACAAATGAAACTTAGGTTTGCTTTTTCCGGGTCAATATTTTTGATTTTACAAATCCTTTGTACAGCAGAATGACTGTCAATTTTACAACCCAAACCATATACTGTGTCTGTTGGAAAAATAATTACAGCACCATCGTTTAGCAGATCGACAATCTGTTTTATTTTTCTAGGCTCAGGATTTTCTGGGTGTATTCTAATTATCATTTAGGGATATAAATTCCAATATTTTAAATCAATTTGATTCGCTTTCAAAACATCATTAAGCTGAGGGAAAAAATCAACCTGCATTTCTTTTTCAATATCATCAAGAGTACAACTGTAATAACTGAGTGGTAAGATATTTCTTTCCTGTGGTAATACAAAAGCTATCACCTGCCTTTTCTCTTTTTTTAATGATAAAATAATTTTAAAAAAATAGGTCGGAAGAAAAACCCCATCCCCAATGCTTTCCTTTTTCTTATCAAATTGTTCAGGTAGAAAAGATCCACTGATAACTACAAGTGAATCTTCCTGTATAGACCAATTTCTCACTTGGTTTTCAAGTTTTTTCCAACTGCCTCTGTTTAATTCTGGTAGCTGCGGCGACATATTTGTAAGATAAAAGGAGGAGGACATTGAAGATTGACTATAACTCATATCTTCTGCCGGGGCAAGATGCCCCTTGTCATATCCTGATTTTGAATAATCTGCATTGGTGGCTGAACCTACTGTAAGTTTAGGATCCAGAACAAATTTGTTGGTTCTTTCAAAACTTGTGTCTTTTTTTTCAACATTATAGAGTTTGTAAATAGTCCATCTAGGATTTTTATGTTGAAGGGAATAAGACAAAGCAAAACAATCATGTTGCAATATTGTATCCTTGAGAGAAAGGTTTTTGGGTAGGTAGGGCAAATAATCATAAGCTTTTTGTGCATTCAATGCTAAGTAAGAAAAGATGCAAAAAGAAAGTATGAAAATATTTCTCAAATAAAAACGATAAAAAGGAAAGGGAGAATTTGAACCCATTTCAAGTTATTTTTGTTCAAATATAGTCCTTTTTACCATAAATTTTTTCTATGCCGAATGTAAAAAAAGATTTACAGGAAGAACCTTTTATTAATATTCCTCTTCCCAAATTATATCTATACCTGCTATTAGTCAGTTTATCCATACTTTTTATTGTATTCTCAATCGCCTATGTTAGTACCAGACATATGAATAGCAGCAATGGAGTTTATTTACCACCTATTTTTGTTACGAATACTTTTATTCTGATATTAAGCAGTTGGGCGATGAATAAGGCAAATAAGTCTTATTTGCAGGATAACACCAGCTCTTACCAATTTTTTTTATGGTTTACCTTGTTTTTAACCTTCCTGTTTTTAATGCTTCAGATTTTAGGATGGACCCTCTATTTTAATGCCATGATCGGACATAATATAGGCATAGGCAAGCAATACCTTTATGCAATTTCTGGACTCCATTTTGCTCATGTTTTGGGCGGAATTCCCTTTTTAATTCAATTTTTGTACGTTGCACACTACAGGATGAAAGAACCTGTTAGTGTTTTGGTTTATTTCTCTGATCCTGCAAAAAAATTGAGGTTAGAGATGCTTACCACTTATTGGCATTTCTTAGATTATCTTTGGATTTTTCTTGTTGTATTTTTTCTGCTTAATATGTTTATATGAATTTATAAACCATCTATCTTTTTAAGAATGATTTTCTTTCCATTATTCATAATAATAATACTTTGTTCATTCTCAAAATCAAGGGGCAGGCTTTCGTCAAAGGGTAAGCTATCGCCTTTCATATAAATAACATTCCCATCTTCAGAAACATTCCAGGTACCGGTTTGATTTCGCTGTGCCATACTGCAAACCATTTTTCCATCTGATTGGAAAACCACCTTTGATTTTTTGATTTCTTCCATACTATAAGGCATGTGCTCATTGTATTTGAGAATTTCTGAGGCATTAGAAACAATCCAAGTACCTTCTAATTTTTCGTGATAATCAATTTTGTTGGAACCACAAGAATATGCAAGTATGATAAAAATGGGAGAAAGTAAACGCAAAGGCATAAAAAAAGGGAATTGTGAAACAATTCCCTAATATAAAAATTAAATTCTTTATTATAGTCTATAAAGGGAAGCTTTTGCAGACTTTACAACTCTTTCGACAGAAGGCAAAAATGCATCCACATAAGAAGAGGCATAGCCTAAAGAGGTATCAGCGCTATTGATACGGCTGATTGGAGCGTCTAGATAATCAAAGGCATGTTTTTGCACAATGTAGGCAATTTCAGAAGAAATACTGGCGAAAGGCCAAGATTCATCTATTACCACCAATCTATTGGTTTTTTGAACAGATTTAATAATGGTTGCGCTATCTAGAGGTCTGATGGTTCTCAAGTCGATAACCTCTGCAGAAATTCCTTCTTTGGCTAATTCATCAGCAGCAGCGAAGGCAATTTTCATCATTTTGTTGTAAGAAACAATCGTAATATCTTTTCCCTCTCTTTTTACGGCAGCTAAGCCAATGGGTATCAGATACTCTTCATCGGGAATCATTCCGACATCTGAATAACAGTGCTCAGACTCCATAAAACAAATGGGATTATCATCTCTGATTGCGGATTTCATCAATCCTTTTGTATCGTAAGGATCAACAGTAGAGATAACCTTAAGACCTGGCACCTGACCCATCCAACTTTCAAAAGTCTGGGAATGTTGTTGAGCTAATTGACCTGCTGCGCCTGTAGGTCCTCTGAAGACAATGGGGCATTTGATAGTTCCTGCAGACATATGTAAAATCTTAGCTGCATGGTTCACAATTTGATCAAAGGCTAAAATGGCAAAATTCCAGGTCATGAATTCAACAATGGGACGGAGTCCAGCCATAGCAGATCCTACACCTACGGAAGCAAAGCCTAATTCGGCGATGGGTGTATCAATTACTCTTTTAGGACCAAATTCATCCAGCATACCCTGACTTACTTTGTAGGCGCCATTGTATTCTGCAACCTCTTCGCCCATTAGGTAAACTCTTGAATCTCTTCTCATTTCTTCAGTCATTGCCTCTCTCAATGCTTCACGCAATCTGACTTCTCTCATTGTATAGTTTTTATTTTACAGAAGAATACATTTCACTGCCAAATTACGAAGCTTATGGGAAATATCCATAAAAAAGGAATTCTTTCTAAGCATGATTTATTTTTTCTATTCAGCGGCAATAAAATCCATGTCTTCTGCTCCATATTCCTCCTTTCCTTTATCTTTTGCCCACTGTACCTCATTTATCCAATCTTCTGATACGGAAGGGGCAGGAATTGGCATTGGATTCCCTAGGTAGTCAGTTCTTTTCCCTGGCCATATATTTCTTTCAAATAGGTAGACTAAAAGACTGTAACGATTTAAATTAGGGTGTAAATGAGGTTCTATGTATTTTTTATGATAGGCAGGAAGTTGACTCCAATGTAAACAAGGTTTATCATGATGTACGCCATGATATCCATTATTGAATATGAAAAAATTAAGCAGGGGAGAGGTAAAAGACCTGCTATGATTATATGGATCATTTTCATCACACCCATCATGTTGCCAGATATTAGTTCCAAGTATACCCCAAACGGCATATAAATTAGGCAACCATATGAATAAAATTGATGCTTTCCAATGTATGAATAAAGAACCTATTTTAAATAAATTCACTAGAAAAAGCTCTAATTGATATTGTTGATACCAGGCAGGTTTTTCTTTTTTCATTTTTTTTACAAAATCAGATTCCAATTGGATTACTTCTTTCAGAACAATGAAAAAAAATAAGGCTTGATTTAGGAGATTCCAATGAAATCTAGCTCTTGTAGTTCTCATCGTATCTTTGTTTGTTTGTAAATGTTTGTGATGACTTAAATTATGACCGGGAACATAAGCACTCACAGAATAGCCATATACCACGGATAAAATATACTGGTATACTTTATTCCATGATTTTTTCCGGAAAATAGGCACATGAATGGTATTGTGAACTGTTACAGCAACAAAAAAATTCATGACACAAGCCAAAATTATCCATAGAATCAAAAGGGCAGTGTGAGATTTTATCTGATCATAATAAAACAAGCTACCATAATTAATAGCAAAACTCAGACCTACAAAGGTTAAGGTTCTGATATCAGATTTGTATCTTAATATCATATAAATAAAATTGTAGCAATAAAAAATTAAGCGCGCGATTCGATATTTTCGCCCTCAAATACATCTGAAGCCTCTGCACCTAAGTCATCTTTTACTTCTGCTGTGTTTAGTTTGACATCTGCCATCCAATCACCTGTTTTATCAAGTGGTGGTAAGGTCAAAGGATTTCCCAGGTAGTCAATTCTTTTGCCCGGCCAGATGTAAGTTTCAATGCAATACCATAAAAGGGAATTACGATTGAGATTGGGATGTATGAAGGGTTCAATATTGTTTTTGTGATAAGCTGGAAGTAAACTCCAGTGTAAACCAGGTTTGTCATGATGAGCGCCATGATAACCATTGTTGCATGTCAGAAAATTTAATAAAAAACTCTTAAATGTACGGGTGTGGTTGTAGGGATGATTCTCATCGCAACCATCATGTTGAAACATATTTGTGCTTAAAACACCCCATGTGGCATAGATATGAGGAATCCAAATAAAAATGACAGCAGCCTGCCAATTGTAAATCAGCAAAAATACTTTCCAGGTCATAACTAAATAATACTCCAGTTTGTATTGTTTGTACCAGGAAGGTTTTTCGATTTTCATTCGGTCAGCCCATTGCTTTTCTTGTTGTACAATTTCAGGAGCTATGATAAAGAAAAATAAAAGTTGATTTAAAAGATGCCATTTAAATCTTGCCCTGTAAGTACGAATAGTATCCTTGTTCGTTTGCGTTTGTTTGTGATGACTTAAATTGTGTCCAGGAACAAAAGCACTAACAGAATGACCGTAAGCAAAGGATAAAACAATTTGAAAGAATTTATTCCATTTTTTTTTGGTAAAAATAGGAGAGTGTATGGTATTGTGGACAATCACAGCCATCATAAAAGCCAGGGTGCAGCAAAGTAAAAATCCTGAAATAATTACAGCCCAACTCAATATGGGATATAAAAAAAACAAAGCATAGGCCGTTAAAAAATACAATATTATAAAACTCAGTGTTCTATAATCTGCGTTGTATCTTAATAATCTTTGGCTTTGCATCTTAATAAAAATTTAAGAACTTGTGCTAATCCTCTTGAGTCTTAAAGATTTTGTCTTGAATTTGGGAATAAAAACTGATAGTATATAAGCCTTAAGTAAATAACCCCAGAAGCTTTTTTCGTTCAAACTAGGATCGATATGGGCTTCAATTTTACTGTGCGCCTCTCTTAATTTACTCCAATGTAAGTTAGCGTTCATGTGATGTGCCGTATGAAGACCATTGTTAAATAAAAAGAAATTCAAAGATCCTGTAATATTTCTGGAATGGTTGTATTCAGATTCTTCATCAGCATGTACATGTTGGATGTAATTAAAAAACATAACCACATACAGCGCTACTTGATGTGCTATAACTACATAAATTAAAGCAAAAAACCAATTGATGTAGAAAAACAAGGCGTACCAGCAAACCAGTACTGTTATTTGTACCATACAGTATAAAAAATCTTGTTTGTTTAGCTTCCATCTTTCTTTTAAATATTCTTTGATGGCCCACATTTGTACACTACCACTGATAGAAGGATAAGTTACGATTGTCCAAAAATTATTTTCTTCACTAAAACGATATGTTCTTGTATTATCAGGTTCCTTATTGGTATATCTATGGTGATTTCTGTTGTGGGTGGGAATCCAGGCAAAAACAGGAAATCCATAAAAACAAGTAATCCACAACTCTGTAATCACATTGAGTACCCTGCTTTTCCAAATCGGAACATGCATTTGATTATGAGCCATAACAGAAACGGTAACTGACATAAACAAAAGCCAGATATAAAGTAAGATGTGCAGAGGACTCCACAGGGCTACAATGGGTTGATCGCTCATTCCATCATACCACAAAAAAGCGAATAAGCATGAGGTAATAACAATATAAAGTAAGGTTTTTAAATCTGCTGCGTACTTTAGCATAGGAAAAGATTTTATTGTTTTAAAGAAACACTGCGAAATTACAAAAATTAGACAAAATATTATCCTTTTTTAAATTCATATGTTGAAATGATTTATATCTCTTTTATTTCTAATTTCAATCAAATTTCTAATTGAATAGGTGTTTAAATTTTATAAATAGAATATCTTTGCATTCCTGAATCTTTGAATATGAATAATAACAAACAGACCATTATAGCATTTTTGCTTCTATTCGTTCTTTATGTGTTGTACTTGTTTATCAATTTACCCCAAGGTGACACCCAACTTACAGATAAGAAAAAAGTAAATTCTGCACAAAAAACTACGGTTGACAGTGCAAGCCTTCAAGCTGCCAAAATTAACGCAGATACAACTCTCAGTGCCGCTGAAAAGGATAGTTTGATTAAAAATTTGAATGAAATATCATTCTCAAATCAGTCAGATAAAACCTTTGGACCTTTTTCTCAGGCAGCTCAATGCGACAATCAGGAATTTATCTTGGAAAATGAAAAATTAAAAATAAAGTTTTCCTCTAAAGGTGCACGTATCATTGATGTACAGGTTAAGGGATTTAAAGGTTACAATCACCAAACACCTGAAATTTACGATTTACTGGATGTGCATCTGATGAACCATAATCAGGATCGGTTTTCGTATCAATTACCTATCAAAGGTGTTGAAAATGGTAAAGTTCAGTCACAAGATTTATGTTTCGAACCCACAATGCAAGGAAATCAAATTGTTTTCCGTGCCTACACCAATGATAGAAAAGCCTTTATAGAGCAGAAATATATTTTGACTCAAAATTATGCTATTGATTATGCTTTGAGTTTTGATGGACTGAAGCCTTATTTAAACAATGACAAAGTAAATTTGGAATGGCTTTCTCATTTACCCAAATTAGAGAAAAACCCTGATTACGAGAGAAGGATGACTTCTGTTTATTTCAAAGAGGGCGAATCAAATCCGAGTTATTGCAATTGCACCGCAGATGCTGAAGAAAACGTAAGCAATAAAATTCATTGGGTATCCTATGCGCAACAATTTTTCAATACAAGTTTGATTTTTAAAGGAAATACTAAGCCCACAAAAGGTGATTTTAACACCTACATGATGCCCAAATCATCAGATCATTTAAAAAATTTGAAGTCTGTTATTAGTTTTCCGGTAGCTGATTTAAAAACAGATTTTCAAATGACTTTCTTTATAGGACCCAATGAGCACAATTTGCTAAGTAGTTTGAATATAAATCTGGAACAAATTATTCCTTATGGATGGAGTATTTTCGGAGTAATAAACCGATATGTGATTCGCCCCATGTTTAATTTATTTTCAACTTTCATACCCAGTTATGGGTTGATCATCATTTTGTTAACCTTATTGATTAGAATTCTTTTATTTCCATTGCAGTTCAACATGTTAAAATCAGGGGTTAAAATGAATATTTTAAAACCCAAGATGGAAGAAATCAGAAAGAAATACAAGGATGATCAACAAAGCATTCAAATGGAAAACATGAGAATGTATTCTGAATATGGTGTAAATCCATTAGGTGGTTGTGCGCCCATGTTGTTGACAATGCCCATTTGGATTGCCTTGTATCGTTTTTTCCCTGCATCGATTGAATTCAGACAAAAGGGTTTTCTTTGGGCAGATGATTTGGTGAGTTATGACTCTATATTTGATTTTGGTTATATCCCCATTATCGGTGATTTTTATGGCGATCATATCAGTTTGTTTACGCTGCTTTGGTGTGTGTCCATGTTTGCCTATCTCATTTATCAGAGTAAGACGCAGGACTTATCAGCTGGTGGTGCCAATGCAAAAATGATGATGTATATGCAGTATGCCTTTCCTGTTATCTTCTTTTTTGCTTTGAATAGTTGGGCTGCTGGTCTAACCTGTTATATGTTATTTTCTAATCTATTTAATATTTTGCAAACTTACCTGGTGCGCAATGTTATTATTGACAGAAAAAAATTAGAAGAGGAGATGGAGCACAGAAAGAATAATCCCAAACCTAAATCCTCTTTTCAGTTGAAGTATGAGGAAGCTCTAAAGCAACAACAGGAGCAAAAAAAGAAAAAGTAATTCTTTTAAACTTTTAGGCAAGAATCAAGTTAGTATAACAAAACTATTTTATGTTATACTTTATTATGTCATTATTGACTTTCGGTCCATCAGAATGGATTCTTGATTTTGGGAAATCTGAGAAAAGAAATCTCGACTGGTACATTTTAACTGATCAGGTGATGGGTGGAAAAAGTAGCTCATCTCTTCTTTGGCAGGAAGAAAGTCTACTTTGGAAGGGCTACCTCTCTCTGGAAAATAATGGAGGTTTTGCTTCAATCAGATCACCATTTGGTAGTAACAATTTATACACTTATACTTCAATTATCATTAAATACAGGGCAAAAAATCAAAAATTTGCACTTGTCTTTGAAACCAGTGATATTTGGTGGCAACCACATTACAAATATGAATTTCATTCAGCTGCATCAGAGGA
>Ga0169931_10010541_pt1 | contig 13160 bp, 13 predicted proteins | sample Kivu_15m_20L_FD_129675 | JGI IMG/M metagenome (GOLD analysis project Ga0169931, IMG submission 129675) | Freshwater microbial communities from Lake Kivu, Western Province, Rwanda to study Microbial Dark Matter (Phase II) - Kivu_15m_20L... | ecosystem: Environmental > Aquatic > Freshwater > Lake...
AACCACTTCGAGGCTTACCCACAACTCCATGCTCTCTTCAATGAGGCAACCAAGTTGGCTGGCGCTACCGGCACCAAGGGAACAAATGATGTTGCTGTTGCCGAGAAGCTAATCTCGAAGATTGATGAAATCGCAGAGATTTTCTGGGCAACGAAGAAGTAAAGCGTCAGAGGACCTTCCATAACCCGACCCGGTAACTCTTAATCACCGGGTCGGGGGTTCGAGACCCTCACAACCCTCTTGAATACCTGAATCTACTACGCTCATTGACATTGATTTTCCCGTGATAATTTACATAGTCAATATTTTTCAAGAATTATTTGACAATAGTTGCAAAATTGCCAAGAAATATTCTGTTTATTGCAACAAGAACCATGTACGTTTTATCAATGGCTAGAAGAAGCACTGAGGAACAGAATTTTCAAAATTTTTGTTCTGATTTGTCTATCGTAGTTACAGGACCGGTTTATTCTGAAATTGATTCAATAAGACCTTTTCCAAGACTGACTGAAAAACTTCTCATCCAAATTACGCGGGAGCTTCCGAGGGTTCCCATCGTACTATCAACTTGGCACAAGCCCAAACTACAAGAGCATATTGAAAATTTGGAAATAGTTTTGTCAGAAGATCCCGGACCTCAAATTTTAGGTACCCACGTATCTAATCTCAATCGACAAATCGTGAGTTCAAGAAATTCCCTCTGTTCGGTCCAGTCACAGTACGTGCTTCGGATACGAACCGATTTTTATTTCAATAATTTAAACAATACTCTGAAACAATTTGCAAGGAAATTTTACAGTGCCCAAGTTGAACGCACCAAATTGGGAGTGCTGGATTATTCTAAACTTTTGTTTTCGCGACCCTACTACATCTGTGACTTTCTTCAAATTGGAACAGTTGATTCTGTCAAGAAATATTGGCAAGCGCCACTACAATCCTTTGAAGAATTTAGTACTGGTCATCGGGAATCATGTACTTACGGAATTGAGTCATGCCCTTTAGGTATGTATTCGGAAAAATTTGCTCCTGAGCAATACTTGGGACTGCATTATATCTTTGGGGACAGTATTGGATTCCCCATAAAGAGTGGGTGCCAGAGCTCTTTGGTGAATTTTCACCAAAGTTGCAAAGACTTCAAGGCTAATTTCCACGCTTTCCCAATAACATCCAATGCCTTCAGCGGTAGATTCTTAGAAATTTCCAAAAAGGAAACTTGGATCCGTACTAACATGACTAGACTAACCAGAGAAAGCCACCCTTTAGTTTCAACATTCATTTGTTTGATGATTAGAATTTTGAAAAGTTTCTATAAGAAGTGAATACCTTCAATTCAAGAATTATATAGTTTTGGATTAAACTGCCCTTTTATGAATGTGTTTCATCAAGACTTTCCCCAAAACTAATTTTCCATAAAGAGTCTTCAGGATAAGAGCTTGTCCGTTGAGCTACAGTCCAAGATTTCATTAGTTGGAAGGCGGAAGTTCCTTGATTGACCTGGAAGCCAGGCATCCTTTTGGCGTGCTAATCCATCTAATTCATAAATAATCTGCAACAAGTCATTAACCGAAGTTGTTGTTAATAGGTGCTTCTCGGCTAATACTAGATGAAGATATAATCTAATTTTCTTCGATGCTTAAAACGTAATCTTGACAAAATGGGTTGTTAGGAAAATCCAAACCATTTATTGGTGTAGTAAGTTGATTCACAATATTTTTGTGAGAACCTTTTGGGACAAAAGCAAACTCAATCACGTCAGGCGTACCATCTTCCGAAGATACAAAACCAAAATTATTTCCGTGAAAGTGTACAATATCAAATTTTTCAGTAATCAAGTTCAAGCTATCATTGAATCTATCACGCAAAAAATGAACATCATGAAATTCTATTGTCATACCACAAATACGGTTGGATCTAGATAATATCTCTGGGATGACTCTATATTCCGAACCTTCAATATCCATTTTCAGGTAGACACAATTTGAATCTATTCGACTAAAAATTTTTTCAATATCGGACTCGATTTCACGAAATTTAGGAAATGTAACTTTCTCGCGGAACAACTTTGCATCAATTCTAAAAAATTTGTAGTATTTCAATGGTAAAACTAAATCTCTAAGTAATTTCTTAATGGAAACTCTTCTTATTGAAAACTTCACTAACGATTGTATAGCCCTATTCAAAAAAAATAAAATGAAATACTGAAATCATAACAATCAATTGTTGCTAAACTGTTTCTTTCTAAGTATTCTGATTCGAAACTCCAATTGTCACTAATTCCGAAGCTCAGTAATTTATTACTATTTTTTACACTTTCGGAACATATTACGTAACCACCATCACCTATGTTTCCTAACCGAATAAGATGATTGCAATCCACAAGTGAATCTTTAGTCGAAATGAACATATGAAATCATACCACTTTGCTATCACTGAAATCAAAACAATTGACTTTATTTCTTACGTAGTAAGATTGGCAATATGAATGAATTAGAGCAAAAAATTTCCTTAGTAGTTCTAATCAGAAATGCAATGCCTTTTTTAATCGATACATTGAATTCAATTTTGAATCTTAGGTCTCTTCTGGATCAACTTGTGATATCAGATAATTCGTCAACCGACGATTCTACAAAAGCGTTAAATGGATTTGCGAATGTATACGAAGGTAATCTGAAAATGGTAACCACGCCAAGTTTTGTAAATGTTGGCGAGTCTTGGAATTTTGCAATTGAAAATTCGAATTTCGATTGGGTATTGATGCTGCATAGCGATGATTTGATCCATGAATCAGCTATCACGACATTGAGAGATTATCAAGAGTATTGAACCTGACATTGATTTAGTGGCAGGTAGATGTGAGATAATTGATAATCACGGAAAACTGGTAGTTGGAAAGTTCGGAATTGGCAAGGCTGTTTCCGCTGGTGGTACAAAATTCCTAGCGCAAAATCTCATTACGCCTACGTTCAACACGGGCTCAATTTGTTTGAAGAAATCGGCATGGCTAGCCGTCGGTAAATTTGAGACAATTAACCCACATTGGTGTGATCTACTTTTCTATCATCGGGTGGCCCTTCAAGGAGGAATTCTGAGTATTCCAAAAGTTACGGCAAGGTACCGTGTCTTCGATAAGCCTCGTGACGATGACAATAGACTTGAGAGGGAAGGAGCTAATCTTGAGTGGTTTAACACGGTTTATCTTCCTGGATTACTAAAGCAATTTCCTGAATTGAATGAATTACCAATTAGTAACAAGTCAAATATTGGTAAATCATTTGGGTCTTTTTCTGTAATCTACTTGCGAAGAGTAGTGCTATTTTGTTTCACAATTCTTCGTAGGATCCAAGGCCTGTTTAAAATGTCACGATTTGAAAAAAGTCGGGTAATTTCGCTAATTTGAAATAGATGGATTTATGAAAATGGGCTTACCATCCGGCCATTAAGTTAATTTGATTGCTTCTAGTAGTCTTGCAGCATGATCCTTCCAACTCCAAGATTTCGATACCTCTAGGGCCTTTTTGGAAAATCGACTATAATTTTTTGAAATTTCATCTATCGCTATTAATACTTCGTCTGGTAAAGGATTATCGCTTGTCACTATGCCCGCTCCCATAGCTAACCAACGATTGAGACCACTTCGTGGAGTAGCAATTACGGGCATTCCTCTCGCAATTGCCTCTAGCCCAACCCGCGCCATACCCTCCTGTCTACTTAATAGAATTAAAATATCTTTGGAATACATCAGATTGCTCACCTCATTTCCTTGTAATTCACCTAAGTAATTCCATGAGCTTGGAATTTTGAATCCACGGTATTCTAATCTTCCGACAAGCGTCAACATTAAATTGGAATCTTCATCTTGAAATATGTTTCTTAATCGGTCCAACCCTTTTTGATAGGACAAAATACCTACGAAAAGCAACTCAATTCTGGAAGCATTTGGCAAAGAATGAGGTTTCTTGAGATCTTCGAAGCCGTACTCTGAAACAACCAATTTATCTCTAAGCCTTTTCCACTTTGGATCATTCGCAATTTCTTCAGTAGGCACAGTGATTTTATAAGCGTTATCATAATCTCTAAGCTCTAAAAACCTTGATACCAGTCCCTTTATTGTCCAAGTCATTCCCAATAACTCAAACTGTGTATCAACATGATGACTGCCGCGTATAATTATAACTGGCTTACCCAATTTGGTATGATTAAAAAACGCGCCGTAACTTGACCAAACAATTATCACATCACAACTTGAACTTTTCCTGCAAGCCAAATATGAAAATAAGGGACAGAATAAAATTTTCAACAATTGAATACGTTCTGCAAGTGATAGTAGCCACCTCATTCGTATTCTTTTCCCAGGAGACGCAAAATCCAAAGTTGTTATATAATAAACTTCGTGACCCAATTTAGAAAGACCAGTACCCAACTCGATAGCATGCCACTGAAACCCGACAACGATCCCAATTTTCACAAAGTCAATGTTAGCCGTGAAACTCCAACTAGATAGGAAACAGCACACTGATTCACGAAACTCTTAACCTACAGTATGCTTCTAGTTGACATATCAATTAGTGAATTGAGAATTTAGAGTAGATGAATCTCTATAAACTTATCAATAAGTATCAATTAACTAAGCATGGAATCGTATTGATATTTGTAAATTTAATTTCCACAAGTTTGGGTTTCCTCAGTGGTGCAATTATTGCAGCATTTCTTGGCCCTTATGCGCGTGGTGTGTATCAGGCATGGAGAATTTTCAGTAATGTATTCTATGACATTACTAATTTCGGTCTAAGCAAATTCATTGCCTCCAAATTCAATATTGAATCAACCTCATTCAAAGGGATTTTTCGACACATAACGATAGTTTACCTATTTGTGTTCGCATTGATTCCGCTGATGCTCTATCTTAACTTTTCAATTACACTCATTAGCTTGTTCTACATATTAGTACCAATTGGAATTTTTTCAGATATTTACATCGGGCTATTAACGAGACACGGTAACTATAACATTATAGCACTTTGGAATCTTATTTCTTGGGCAGGTGGTTCTATTGCAACAATTCTACTCTTTTTAATAGACAAGCTTTCTTTAGAATCCGCAATTATTGCCAATAGTTCAATGGCAGTTCTTGCCTTCTTCTTTGGCAAAAAAAATATTGATTTTCCCAATGGTACCATCTCAATTTATTCACATTACAGAAGGATTTTACCGATCTATTTCTCCAATGTTTTTAGAACAGTATTTCTATTTCTAGACCAAGTATTGGTAATGTTATTTCTCGATTTGGAAAACCTTGGCATATATTCTATGGCATTAGCAGTTGCCGGAATAACTACAATTGCCACAAGTTCTTTGAATAGTATAGCTCCGTCAATTGCAAAGCAAAAACAGCATAAAAAAATGAAATCACATCTTCAATTATTCCTAATTTATTTAGTTATCGCAATACTAGCAGTGTTTTTTTGTAGATATTTTCTTCCAACTATAGTTGCTAAAACTATCGGTGAGGTATTTCTTCCAATAGTATCAATTGTGCCGATAATTATTGTAGGAAATTTATTGCAATCTTTCGTGCAATTCCAAATATCGTGGTCAATTTATGAGAATGATGATAAAGTATTAATAATCGAAAAAGCTGTTCACGCAGTTAGTCTTGTACTTGCTGGGCTGGTTTTTTATCATCTAAGGTCTATTCAATCGGCGGCTTGGATGATAGTCTTTGCTCATATTCCCTCTTTCTTGTTCTTTGCAATATTGAATTTAATGAATCTTAGAAAAGTTGAAAGTGAGTGAAGTTTCAAAAATGAATCAAGTTAGGGAAGCGAAGCTGGATTCAATGCTCTTTGTAGGTAATGGAAGTTTGGGAAGTAATGCCCTGTCACTTTTTGATGGATTTAGATCAGTTTTTCGAGAGTGCCACATGATTGATACTAGTATATATGATAGTCCTCCCAAGATATCAATGAGAAATGTAATAAGATTTTTTTTTCCTATATTTTATGGTTTTATCGTGTCTACATTTTTAAGCCTACAAGTCAAATTTTTGGTGAGAAGGTATCATCCTGATGTCTTCTTTGTTTTCAAAGGAATTTACTTGACAAGAGAATGCTTAGATGGGATAGACGCGATTAAGGTGCACTACCATCCGGACGACTCTTCATCAAAAGAAAATCGTACTAATATTTTCGATAAAGCAGAATCAGCATACGACTTTCATTTCACGTCAAAAATTCACAATTTGAGTGAAATCTCCAAACGAACTGGAAAATCCGTTTACTTCATTTGGTATGCCTACGATGAACGCTGGCATTTTAGAGACCCGAACATGGAATTAAAAAATAGGAGTTATCTATTGGGATTTATTGGCCACTTTCGTCCTGATAGATTGGAAATGTTTATAGATTTATCGCAACAGTTAGGTAAAAAACTTGCTATTGCAGGAAAAAATTGGACTCGTGCTAGCCATCTGTTGCGCAAGGCTACGATTGTATCTCCACAATACGGCGAATCATTCTCCCATTTTTGTAGAAAAGCTCCCGTACAACTCGGTTTACTGAATTCAGCTAATCGTGATTTGCATACGGCCAGATCATTCGAAATTCCCGCCACAGGAGCTCTCCTGTTAGCACAAAATACTTCAGAACATAGAGAAATTTTCAATCATATGAGAACAGCACTCCTGTTTGATGCCCTTGAAGACATTTACGCGCTTCTTGACTGGATTGAAAAGAATCCGCTTGAAGCTCAGAAAATTGCAGATAGGGGATATGCGCTTATCACTTCAAAATCGAATAAATGGAGAGATCGAGCAAACGAAATATTTCTAATAATTAAAAAGAGCCATAAAATAAGAAATAACTATCCTGATCCATAACGTTTCTGCGAACCTAGAAACATGAAAATTATCCAAGAGAACAAAAATATTTTAAGAGACTCCGTGAGTTTATATCCAAATGAAATAATGCCTGCCTCAAACAAGGTTCCATTACTTAGTATACCCACCCCTAGGATAGCAAAGAGAATTCCTCTCTCTAACAAATTTGCCACTATGAAGAACACAACCGCCATTAAAGAGCATCCAATTATTAGAGACAAGAATCCACCCCAGATATAGCTTTCAGCAATCATCCCGGGTGCAAATGAAACATCACTCTTTATTGCATTTTTAAAGCTTAAGTTGGTTACTTCTGAATTCCATAATTCGCCAAAACCCCTTTCGACTCGCCCTGTCGATGGATTCCAGATAAGAGATCTAATGAAAAAAACAAACCAATTAAAATACCCCCCCAATGTCCCAACTCCAGCAATATTCGCGTCGATTAGTCGAGCAAATTGGTCAAATCTCTCCGAAATTGGCAGGAAGAAACCTAAATTCCACGGTAGTGAATCCCCATATCTCGTGCTTTGCGAGATAGCGATTTGGCCTAACTTACGGGTCTGCAAAACATTAAAGATTATAATCCCAAAAATCGTTAGAAGCAGTGCAAAGATACTCTTTAAGAGTTTTGACCGCTTAGGTATCAAAGTCCACTTCCTATAAATGAAGATCACTGCAGGCAACAAGAGGACTCCCTTGGAATTTCCCTGTGATGAAGATATAATTAAAAGACTGAATATTCCGAGCACATGTGTAACATACTTTTGAGCCTTACTTTTTATTGCAAAATCCTTTTTCCATAAAAAAACCGCATAATAAGTAGCGCCAGAAGCCGCTAGCGCTTTGGTGATCGGATTTCGTAAATCTGTATTCTCAACGATCAATGATGCAATAGCTGCTACAATCCCCAAATTGATTATGTAAAATTCAGCTTTTGTGCTGATTTCAGGTTTGAACACATTAACCGATTTTGAAGGTCTTCTGAAAATCAAATGTAAAGTGGTACAAAATACTAGAGTTCCTAAAACAATCTGTGTCAGTAAATTATTGAACTGTGCGGAATTAGGGTCTATTCTCTCATCAAAAATTGTAGTTGCGATGTTCAGATTATTTGAAACTATAAAGAGTACTGGATGTAAGAAAAAATTCAAAACCCAATAACTTGCCAAAATTAGCACCAGGAAAACTGCAGATTTATTTGACTTAGGAACAACTTTATATACTAAAAAGCAGTTGAATAGAATCGCCGTCAAGAGCACGTACTTCAACATGGCAATTTTATTTTTGTACTGATAATTTTCATTAGAGAGTCTAATGATACGATATCTGAAAAAGATGATTCAAACCTTTTTCTAGACGCGCGCGATAACTTCTCATAATCCCATTCTTGAGATCTAATAATTTCGCATGCGAAATTTTCTATAAAGTTCAAATCTTGAGTTATCAGAGAGCCATTAACTCCATCAGTCAAATATTCCTTAGCGCCATCAGTTTCCGAACAGATAAGTGGCATACCAAGACTCATGGCTTCAAGTGCCGCAATCCCTAAACCTTCTTCGTAAGAAGTTTGCAAAAAATACGACCCTGATTGAAGAAATTCGTCTCTTTCAAAATCACTCAAATCTCTATGAATTTGAATTGGATAGTTTTGATATTTCTCTAATGTCTGACTATCATTAAAAGAGAATTCACCATGTCCGATTATGATTAATTTTGGAATTGAATCACTTCGATCATATGCGAGAGCATATGCTTCAAGCAATCGACTCCATCCTTTTCTCGCCTCACTCAATCTACCCACGGCTACAAATTGCCCTTTAATGGAATTGCGCACAAGAAAATCATCGTGTGAATACTTACGGTTTATTCCAGGGTGCCACAAATGAGTTTCTGAATCGGTTTGTGAATCTAACCATACTTTCATTCTTGTATTTTCGGCCATCAAAATTAAATCGCGTTTCAAAACTCTTTTCTCTATAAACCAGAGCAAAGGTTTTTGGAGTTTAAGTACCATTCTTCTCAACATACTCATACTTGAATACTGTGACGCTCGCTCCCACTTGAGTCGCGTTGCGCATTGTACAAAAATCGGAATATGCACTTTAGGAATTACATTCACAAATTGCAAAAACCCAGTAACGACTAATATAAAATCAAATTTATCAAAAAATCCGCTTAGTTCTTTTCTGCTCCTGTAACGCGCAGTTTCAAATTCTGCCGCGAAACTTCCAAATCTAATTACGCGATGTCCGCTAAAATGTTCCACTTCAGATTGCCTAGAATTCTTGTATGTTTTTGGATTATGGAGTGTAACAGAGTTACTTGATTCAATTTCATTATCGAAGGCAATCAAATCTATTTCTAAACTAGGTACTGTTTCAAGATATCGGATTACAGTCTGAACTACTGATGAAACTCCTCCCTTATATTTTTCGGAGCCAATTGCAAATGAAACAATAGCTACCCTCATAGCTTTTCCTAACCTTTTCCATAGCCGAATCTACTTCGCGGTAGTTTTATTGTAAAGCATCTGCACAACTAAAATGGTGGAATAGATACAATTAAGGTTCTGGCTACGGGTGGAGCTGTCACTTCGAAGATAGTCTCACATGGCAAATGTTTTCAAATCGTTTTGACGTAACAAACTTAGATATGAAAAGACATTTCAATGGCAAGAGCATGGATTCATAGATTTCAACCTAAGTACTTTAAATTACATTTGAGAACTTTTCTATGATTTTAATCCGGAATGGAGTGTCTAGTTTGCTGCAAAAAAAGAGATGGGCTGCAACAAATAGTAGTGCTTTTCAAGTCAATAATGTACGTGCACTGAAACAATTTTAGTTTGCCACTAATTCAGAATTCGTGTGCATTTCACTATTGCTTCTTCGCAGTGTATGAACATACGCGGTGAGCAAATCCCAGATCCGCTTGCAAATTTGACAGCTATAATTGTTTATGGGCTAAGTAAATTATTTGGTCAATATCGCAAGAATTATCGCGAAAATACGGAAGGACAATTACTAGGCCACCCATGATTTTGGGACAATCGAAATCTAGTTTTGACTGATGGACTAAAGGCACAGATCATAGAAGTTTCAAATCTCCAATCTTAAGGTGACAATGCAGATAAATCTTATGGGTAAGTTGAATTAGTGCCTGTCAGCGTCTTTGTAACTTGCCTGGGGAAATAGAGTGGGCAAAACTGCAATAAATACGTAACTAGTTATCCAGCTTCTGTACTTGTAGTGAAATGCAAGCCTTTTGATTATAGTTATCACATGACTGCCAAACGTGTAGTTGTAACAGGTGGTTCTGGATTTATCGGTATTCACCTTGTGGAATTGCTTTGTCAGCAAGGTTATACGGTCTTGAATCTTGACATTAAAAAACCCCTTGATAGTAAAAATTTAAACGTGTGGACAAATGTTTCATTATTAGAAAGAGATTGTCTTAAAGTCTATATGGATGCTTTCAGTCCAAATTATATTGTTCATCTCGCGGCAACGACTACTCAGAATGCAGATTCACTAGATGATTTTCAAGTGAACTTAAAGGGCACACAAAATCTAATTGAAACTGCAAATTCATTGACGGACTTAGAAAAATTTATATTCACCTCTACGCAGTATGTTAACTCCCCAGGCTATCCATATTCGGAGAACTTTAATGAACTGAAACCATACGGTTTTTATGGTGAGAGTAAGCTACTGGGAGAAAAAATGACCAAAGAGTTATTACGTAGCTCAAATTGGACAGTAATTAGACCGACTACAATATGGGGATCTTGGCACCCTGTTCTAGTAGATGGATTATGGATGCAGATTGTAAAAGGACGGTACTTACACCCTAAAGGGGACAACACAATTAAGGCTTATGGGTATGTAAAGAATTCAGCCTGGCAAATAGCTAGACTATTAGAGATTGAAAACTGCTTCACCGATAAAAAGGTGTTTTATTTGGCAGATGAGAATATTCATCAGGAAAAATGGGTTAGTGCTTTTGTAACTCGACTTACTGGTAAAAAGATGAGGAAGATTCCAAGAATTATTTTATATATAATCAGTGAAATTGGCGAACTCCTTAATAAGTTAGATGTTAATTTTCCTTTGTACAGGAGTAGATACTGCAATCTAGTGACTTCAAACCCATCGCCACTCCAGGCAACTTTAGAACTTTTAGGGCCTTCACCAATTGCGCTTGAGATAGCAGTTGAAGAGACATGTTCTTGGCTCGAGCAAATGAACGGTACGACAAGAAGGTTGGATTAATTGCGTATTTGCCACTTTTGCTTTTCTTTGGACGCTTCACGGGGTGGGACTCCTAGAGGCATTTTTATGATCGCAAAAATCCTGACAGAATATGGAATTAAGAATCAAATCGTTTCTACTGGAAATACATCAGTTCAATTGACAAGAAACTCACCACAGATATTAGATCTAAGGTCAATTGGTGTTGAGTTTAATTATACAACGTCTAGATTCCAAAACAATTACGGGTTGGGTTCATTAAAAGGTTTACATAGAACGCTCTCTCGAATGTCGAAGCCAGATTTTATCGTTATTCATCAAATATACACTTTTAGCACACTTGTAGGTTACTGGTATGCAAAGAAAAACGGAATTCCGTATGCAGTTCAACCTCATGGTTCTTTGACGAAATATCACGAATCCGACAGCAGGCTGATCAAAACTTTAGCCAAATGTCTTCTGATTTCAAGGATTCTACGGGAAGCGGACGCAATAATAGTGACTTGCGAGAGCGAGAAAGCCGACTTGAATCCCGGCCTTCAGTTAAAGGTATGTCAGTTACCTTACGGATCGACGATGACTGCCTCAAGAGAAATTTCGCTGTCAACGTTGCCGGGTGGTGATAGAAATTTACGAATAATTTTTGGCGGACGTTTTGATAAAAAGAAAAATCTACCCCTATTGATAGCCTCTTTGCCTCAAGTTCTAGAGCAATATCCCAGCCTGATATTGGATATTGCAGGTTCTGGAAATTCAAATGAAGTCAAGAAGCTGCAACGTCTTGTTTCCTCCTTGAAACTGGAGAGTAATGTTCAATTTCACGGCTGGATTGATCGTTCAAAAATGCAGGAATTATTCGCAATTGCCAGGCTCTTAGTACTTCCATCAGAAAATGAGAATTTCGCCATTGTCGTAGCAGAGGCACTGAGCGCAGGATTGCCATGCGTAGTGTCGAGATTCGTCGGTACTGCAGACATCGTCGCCAAACACCATGCAGGTGAAGTTATTCATGACCTAACACCGATCTCGGTGGCGAATGGAATTATGAAAGTTTTACAGGGTGATGCGATGAAGTATAGAGAGGCGGCACTTGAGGCAGTAGAAAATTCATTAGCCTGGTCAAAAATTGCTCTGAGATGGAAGGCTTTAGTGACTTCCCTAGCATACACTCAACGATAGCGGCACGGGCCTGGAATATTTTTTGGAACTGGGGACAAACCTTAATGGGAGTTAAAACGAGACTTCGCAGGAATCCCTTGGCGCGCTCTGCTCGTGAATCTTTATCAAGAATAATCTCGGGTGTGGATTCACCGTTTACATCTATTGTCCGAAATTTGAAAGAGTCGAATATCTCTAGCGTTTTGGATGTTGGGGCGAATGTTGGTCAGTTTGGCATTGATATTCGAAGATACGGTTTTCAGGGTCAAATCGTTTCCTACGAACCCGTTAGTGAAACTTTTGGATTATTGTCCCAGACGATAAGTCGACATCAGCCGTGGAAAGCGTTTCAACTGGGCTTGGGTGCAGAGGAATCTGTGCGTTCAATCAACATAAGTGGTAATGATGGCCTAAGTTCATCGTTTCTAAAAATGGGATCCACTCATCTTGAAAATTTCCCAGGTTCTGCAATCGTTGCACAGCAAACAATCTCAATTTCTACGATTGATAAGGAATTAGAAATCTTAGGAATCCGACCACAAGAGCTTCTACTAAAACTTGATGTGCAAGGTTTCGAGGCCGAGGTCTTGAAAGGCGCTTCTCAATCGTTATCCAAGATTCCCTTGTGCTACTTAGAAGTATCCATTACTCCCCTGTATGAAGGAGAAATCACATTCCTACCAATTCTCATGGAGCTTTCCAAGTACGGACATGAAGTTGTAGATGTTTTCCGCGGAATCAAGACCAAAAAAGGACAACTCCTACAACTAGATATTCTCACCAAGCTTAAGAACGATTTGATGTAATTCGGTATGCGTGTTCTCTTAGTCGCGACCAATTACTGGCCAGAACCAACTGGTATCGCTGTTTACACC
>Ga0169931_10010542_pt1 | contig 13160 bp, 14 predicted proteins | sample Kivu_15m_20L_FD_129675 | JGI IMG/M metagenome (GOLD analysis project Ga0169931, IMG submission 129675) | Freshwater microbial communities from Lake Kivu, Western Province, Rwanda to study Microbial Dark Matter (Phase II) - Kivu_15m_20L... | ecosystem: Environmental > Aquatic > Freshwater > Lake...
CGTCAGTGACTCCCCAGGACGAGCGCGGCGTGCGTGTGCATCGTACCGCCCTGGTTGGTGACCAGGCAGGTGTCGGCGCCGCGGACCTGCGACACCGCCTCGCCGCGCATCTGCCGCACCCCCTCGATCACGAGCTGCAGCCCGGGCATGCCGGTCTCGGACAGCAGTCCGCCCGCGGTGTTGATCGGCAGGCGCCCGCCGAGCTCGATCGCGCCGTCGGCGACGACGTCGAGCGCCCGGCCCGGCGCGCAGAACCCGTAGTCCTCCAGCGTCATCAGCACGGTGATCGTGAAGCAGTCGTACAGCTGCGCGACCGAGATGTCGGCCGGACCGAGACCGGCCATCTCGAACGCATCGTGCGCCGCGCGGCGGGCCTCGGTCGAGGTGAGCGTCGGGCGCAGCTGGACGTCCCACGAGGTCTGGCCCTGGCCGAAGCCGAGGATCGGCACCGGCGCGCGCAGCCCGAGCGCGCGGGCGCGCGCCGCGCTGGTGACGACGACCGCAGCCGCGCCGTCGGACACCAGACAGGCGTCGTCGCGGCGCATCGGCTCGACCAGCCACGGCGAGGCCAGGTACCGATCCATCGTCAGCGGCGAACGCAGCTGCGCGTTCGGGTTGGCCGCGCCGTGGCGCCGGGCGGCGAGCGCGATCCAGCCGAAGGCCTCGTCGGGGGTGCGGTGCTCGATCCGGTGACGCTGCTGGATCATCGCGTAGCCGGCCGCCACCGAGAACCAGCCGTGCAGCGCGTCGTTGCCGCGCGGTCGCGCGTAGACCGCGCGGCTGCCGCTGCGCGGATTGTCCGCGTAGCACACCAGCGCCGCCTCGCAGTGGCCGGCGTCGATCGCCATCGCGGCCATCGCGATGCCGGTGAGGTTGGCGGCGCCGCCCTGGTCGAGCGCGACCCCCCAGCGCGGCTGCATGCCGAGCGCCTCGGCGAGCCGCTGCGCGACCATCAGCTCGCGCTGCGAGGTTGGCGTCTTGACGAACAGGCCGTCGATCGCCTCCTTGTCGATGCCGGCGTCGGCGATCGCGGCCGCGCAGGCCTCGACGTTCAGCGAGACCGTGTCGCGCCCGGGGAGCTTGCCGAACGCGGTGTGTCCGACGCCGGCGATGACCGTGCTGCCGCGGGTCGGCACCTCAGGCTCCGCGAAAGCGCGGTGCGCGCTTCTCGGCGAACGCCGCGGTGCCCTCGCGGGTGTCCTCGGTCGCCGACAGCATCCGGTTCGCGTACTGCTCCAGTCGCAGCCCCATCTGCAGGCCGACGTCGGGCGCGCGCAGCGCGATCTCCTTGGCCGCCTGCACCGCGAGCGGCGCGTTGGCCGCGATCCGGCGCGCGAACTCGAGCGCGGTCGGCATCAGCCGCTCCATCGGCACCACGCGGTTGACCAGTCCCCAGCGTTCGGCGGTGGCCGCGTCGATCGAGTCGCCGGTCAGCAGCAGCTCCATCGCGATCGCGTGCGGCAGCTGCTGCGCGATGCGAACCGTGCCGCCGTTGCCGGCGATGATCCCGCGCTTGACTTCCGCCAGGCTGAAGGTCGCGTGGGTGGCGGCGATCCGGATGTCGGTGGCGAGCATCAGCGTCATGCCGCCGGCGAGGCAGTAGCCGTTGATCGCCGCGATCACCGGCTTCCAGATCTCCAGTCCCCGGTTGAGCAGCGGGTCCTTCTGCGTCAGCCAGTGGTCGGACGGCGGCTGGGCGTGACCGATGAGCGACTTCAGGTCCGCGCCCGAGCTGAAGGCTTTGTCGCCCGCGCCGGTGATCACCGCGCAGCGGATCGCCCCGTCGTCGCGCACGCGGGTCCACGCCTGCGACAGCATCCGGTAGTGCTCGGCGTCGAACGCGTTGCGCGTCTCCGGACGGTTGATGGTGATGACGGCCACGCCGTCGTCGAGCACTTCGAGATCGATCGACACGTCGAACCTCCGGTCAGGACAGCAGCTGGCGCGCGAGCACCATCCGGTGCACCTCGGACGGGCCCTCGCCGATGCGGCGGATCCGCAGCTCCCGGTACCAGCGCTCGAGCGGCATCTCCTTGGCCACGCCCATGCCGCCGAGGATCTGCATGCAGCGGTCCACCACGCGGCCGGCGGTCTCGGTGGCGACCACCTTCGCGATCGAGGCCTCGACCTTGAAGTCCAGCCCCGCGTCGCAGCGGCGCGCCGCCTCGTGGATCAGCAGCCGGGCCTGGCGGATCTCCATCTCGCTGTCGGCGATCATCCATTGGATCGCCTGCTTGTCGGCGAGCCGCGAGCCGAACGTGACCCGCTCCCTGGCCCAGCCGATCGCGATCTCGAGCGACTCCTGCGCGACCGCGAGCGTTCCGGCCGCGTAGGGCACGCGACCCTCGACCAGCCACTTCTCGCACAGCGCGAACCCCTGCCCTTCCTCGCCCAGCCGGTGCTCGACCGGGATCTCGACGTCCTCGAGCACCAGCTCGTACGGCGACCACGAGCGGATCACCGGGATCTCGCGGAACGACAGCCCCCTGGGCCGGCCGTCGACGATGAAACAGGTGATGCCGCCGCGCTGCCCCTGCTCGCCGGTGCGCGCGAACAGCAGCCCCCAGTCGGCGTCGGCGGCGCCGGTGATCCACATCTTCGAGCCGTTGACCAGGTAGCGATCGCCCTTGAGCACCGCGCGCGTGCGGATCGAGCGGGCCGGGTCCGAGCCGCCCGAGGCCTCGCTGATCGCCACGTAGGCCTTGCGGCCGTCGCGGATCGCCGGCACCGCGAAGGTCTCGATCTGCGCCCGCGTGCCGAGCAGGATCGGATTCGGCGGATTCGAGCCCATCGCGCCGCAGGCGGGCACGTACAGCCCCATGCGGCAGCGCGACGCCTCCTCGGTGACCACCGCGGTCTCGAGCAGGCTCAGACCGGCGCCGCCCAGCGCCTGCGGCGCACGGATCGCCCACAGGCCGATCTCGCGCGCCCGCCGCTGCAGCGGCGCGAGCACCGCCTCGTCGAGATGGTAGGCGTCGTGCGGGGCGCGGTCCTCGGCGGGCCGCACCGCCTCGCGCATGAAGCGCCGGGTGGTGTCGCGCAGCAGGCGCAACTCCTCGGGCAGCAAGGGATCGTGCTGCGTGGCCATGGTCTCCTCGCGCGCGGCTCGAGCGGCCACGCCGTGCGCCGATCATAGCCGCCGAGCCCGCCGGGCGTCTCGGCGCACGCAGATCGCGGCCGCTGCCGCCACCGTGAACCGGAACCGGCCACGCGCAGTCCGCGCTGCGCGTCGCAGGCGGCAGCGCCGTCGCACCGCCACAGCGGGGGTGCGCGCCCGGCCGGCGGTCGCGAACCGGCCCCGACCCTCGCTAGAATGCCCGCCACCTCGATGGACGCGTCCACCCTTCGCTACGGCATCGCGGCCGTACTCCTCGCGCAGCTGCCGTTGCGGCCGGTCGGTCACCTGTACACCCGCGTGCCCCCGAGGCCCGGGCCGATCCCGAACGTCGTCTGGCAGACCTGGGCCGAGCCGCGCCTGGGCCGCACGCACGCACGCTACCTCGCGCGCTTCCGTGCGATGAACCCGGGCTGGAGCTTCGTGCTGGTGGACAACGCCGGCTGCGACGCGTACATGGAGGCGCACTACGCGGGCCAGCCGATCCTCGAGGTCTACCGCTTCGCCCGGATCGGACCGCTGCGCACCGACATCTGGCGCTACGCGCTGCTGCTGCGCGAGGGCGGCGTGTACTGCGACGTGAGCAAGAGGATCACCGTGCCGCTGGACGAACTGATCGCGCCGAACGACCACGCGCTGATCGCCGCCGAGCACACGCGGCTGCTGATGCCCGAGGTGTCGTGGCACACCGACCCGCTGCCGGGGCCGGCGCGCCGCCTGCTGCAGCACCCGGACTGCACCCGGGTCAACTGGTGCCTCGCGTTCGCGCCCGGTCACCCGTTCCTTGCGCGAGCGCTCGAGCGGATCGTCGAGGCCGCGCCCGCGGTCCGCGGCCGGGTCTTCGACGACGTCAAGGCGGCGGTGGTCGACTTCACCGGGCCGCGGATGTTCACGAGGGCGATCGCCGACGTGCTGGCGCGCGATCCGACCGTGCCCTTCACGCAGGCCGGCACCCAGTTCCACGGGGTCGGCGACCAGAACATCCGCTACTCGTGGGTCCGCTACCTGCAGCGGCGCTCGTACCGGCACCTGCCCGGGCAGGCGATCCTGGGCTGACTCCGAGCCCCGCCCCGCGCGGGTGCCGACCGCGCCGCCCCTTGAAGACCGACGAGGCCGCCCCGAACTCGCGGGAATCACCAGGAGAGCCGACGTGATCGATTCCGATCCCACCCACCGCGATCGAGGTCCGACCGAGGTGCTGCCGGCGCCGATCCAGGCGCTGCTGGCCCGCGGCGACTGGGCCGGCGTCGCGGATGCGCTGCGCACGGTGCTCGCGCTGAATCCGTCGCTGGACGCGGCCCGCGCCGCCTACGTGCAGGCCCTGCTGCGCCTGGGCCGGCCGACACCGGCCCGGATCGCGTTCGAGCCGCTGCGCGACCGGGCTGCGCGCCGGCCGGCGATGGCGGCGCTGGCGATCCGGGTCGATGCGGCGGTCGCGACCGACGACGGCCGCGACGAGGCGGCACTCGCCGCCGCGGCGCACCGCGATCCGACCGACGGCGCCGCGCTCTGGCGGCTCGCGCAGTGGCGGATCGCCCGCGGCCGCTGGGCGGACGCGCTGGATTCGCTGCTCGAACTGGTGCGGCTCGACCGCGCGTTCGGCGACGACGCCGGCCGGCGCGGCATGCTCGCGGTGTTCGAGCTGTGCGGCGACGAGGCGCTGGTGCGCGAGTACCGGCGCCGGCTCGCGGCCGGACTGCATTGAGCCCGGGTGCGCCGGCGGCCCCGGCGCCGCCGCCCGCGACGGTCCGGCGTCCGGATCCGGCCGCCGAATACGACACCGCGGAACGCTGCGCGATCCTGGAGTGCTGGAACCAGCCGACCGACCCGCAGGCCTCGATCGCCCGGGCACGGGTCGGGCCCGGCGTCACCACCGCCTGGCACCGGCTGGACGGGATCACCGAACGCTATCTGATCGTTGCGGGCCGCGGCCGGGTCGAGGTCGGCGACCTCGATCCCGCCGAGGTCGGGCCCGGGGACGTGGTCGTGATCCCGCCGGGCTGCCGTCAGCGCATCGCCAACCTGGACGCCGGCGACCTGGTGTTCCTCGCGATCTGCACGCCGCGCTTCGTACCGCAGGCCTACCAGGCCCTCGAGTGACGCCGCCGGCACCGGCGGCCGGCGGGCCGCTCAGGTGTCGACGCGCCCGCGCAGCGCCTTGACGCGACCGCGCTGAACCTTCTCGTCGAGCCGGCGGCGTCGCGCGGCGACGGTCGGCCGGGTCGGCCGGCGTTCGCGCGGCACCTCGGCGGCCTGCGCGACCAGTGCGCGCAGCCGTTCGATCGCGTCGTCGCGGTTCTTCTCGAGGCTGCGAAAGCGCTGCGCCTTGATCACGACGACGCCGTCGTCGCTGATCCGCGCGTCGCGGCGCGCGAGCAGCCGGGCCTTCAGGTCGGCGGGCAGCGACGACGCCCGCACGTCGAAGCGCAGGTGCACCGCGTTCGATACCTTGTTGACGTTCTGGCCACCGGCGCCCTGCGCACGGATCGCGGTGATCTCGACCTCGTCGTCGCGCGGCAGCGCCTCGAGGCCGCTCACCGCCCGGCCCCGGGGCCCGCGTCGCCGTCGCCGCGCCGCTGCCGAAGGCGCGCGAGCAGCGTGCGCCCCGCGCCTGCGGCGGCCGGCCGCGACGACCCGGCGTGCGGCTCGCCGCGGTCCGGCCCGGGCATCTCGATGACCCGCTCGCGCGCGAACAGCGCGTCGGCGGTCCGGGCGACACGGTCGGTGTCGTACCACGCGTAGGCGGCGACCGCGGCCGCCCCGATGCCCGGCACCCAGCGGGTCACCGACTTGACGATCAGCTGCTGCGACAGCTGGACCCCGAGCTTCGTCGCCACGGCCTGCAGCGCCGACACCGACAGCCGGTGCACGATCGCGCGCTGGCCGGCGCGCACGACCAGGTCGCGCAGCAGATGCGAGGCCGCGTGGCGGAACAGGCAGTAGAGCATCTGCTCGCGCGTCAGCGTCGCGCTGTGGCCGCGCACCCCAGCGATGTCCGCGACCAGCTGCGCCTGGATCCTCCAGATCGCGATCAGGTCGGGCAGCACGGTCAGCAGCCCGAACGGCCCGGGCGGCAGCGCCAGCCCGCCCGAGATCACCGCCGCACGCCGCGCCGCCTGACCGGTCAGACGCCGCACCGCGGCCTCGGGGTCGGCGACCGGGTGCTCGCGGGTCGCCGGCACGCGCGACACCAGTTCGACGATCGCGTCGGCCACGCGACCCGCGCTCCGGGGGTCGTCCCCGGCGTCGGGCGCACGCAGCGCGGGCAGGCGTTCCATGCGGTCGATGATATCGCCGCCGCGCGTAAGCGCGCCGTCAGCCCGTGCGCGGGATAATGTCGGCCGCTTCCATCCACCCACAGCCCGAATCGGGGAGTACAGGACATGCGTGAGGTCGTCGTCGTCAGCGCGGTGCGCACCGCGATCGGAACCTTCGGCGGCAGCCTGAAGGACGTCCCGCCCACCCAGCTCGCCGCCCTGGTGGTGCGCGAGGCGGTCCGACGCGCGGGCGTCGCGCCGGCTCAGGTCGGCGCGGTCGTCTTCGGCCACGTGATCAATACCGAGCCCAAGGACATGTACCTGTCGCGCGTGGCCGCGATCGACGGCGGCCTGACGCAGGACGTGCCCGCGATGAACGTGAACCGGCTGTGCGGCAGCGGCCTGCAGGCGATCGTGTCGGCCGCCCAGAGCGTGATGGCGGGCGACGCCGACGTCGCGATCGGCGGTGGCGCCGAGTCGATGAGCCGCGGCCCGTACGTCGTGCCGAGCGCGCGCTGGGGCGCCCGGATGGGCGACTTCAAGACCCTCGACATGATGGTCGGCGCGCTGCACGACCCCTTCGACGTGATCCACATGGGCGTGACCGCCGAGAACGTCGCCGCGAAGTTCGGGATCACGCGGCAGGACCAGGACGGTCTGGCGCTCGAGAGCCACCGCCGCGCGTCGGCGGCTCAGAAGGCCGGGCTGTTCCGGGATCAGATCGTCCCGGTCGAGCTCAAGTCGAAGAAGGGCACCGTGCTGTTCGACGCGGACGAGCACATCCGGCACGACGCGACGATGGAGGACATGGCCAAGCTCAAGCCGGTCTTCGTGAAGGAAAACGGCACGGTGACCGCGGGCAACGCGTCCGGCATCAACGACGCGGCTGCGGCGGTGGTGCTGATGGAGCGGCAGGCGGCCGAGCGCGCGGGCCTGAAGCCGATGGCGCGACTGCTGTCCTACGGTCACGCAGGAGTGGATCCGAAGATCATGGGCATCGGCCCGGTGCCGGCGTCGCGCCGGGCGCTGGAGCGCGCCGGGATCGGCACCGCGCAGCTCGACGTGGTGGAGTCGAACGAGGCGTTCGCCGCACAGGCCTGTGCGGTGACGCGCGAGCTCGGACTGGATCCGAAGAAGGTGAACCCGAACGGCAGCGGCATCTCTCTCGGCCACCCGATCGGCGCAACCGGCGCGATCATCACCACGAAGGCGCTCCACGAACTGCACCGCGTGGGCGGCCGCTACGCGCTGGTCACGATGTGCATCGGCGGGGGTCAGGGCATCGCGGCGGTGTTCGAGCGGCTCTGAGCGGCGCGGGGCGGGCCGGCGCGCTCACCCCACGAGGGGGTGCGCCGCGCACGGCGCGGCTCAAGGCGCGTCCTCCGGCGTCGGCTGCACGATCCGGCCCGCGACCAGGTCGCGCAGCCAGGCCCCGCGGTCGCGCCGCCCGAGATCGTCACGCCAGGCATCGGCCGCGAACTGCAGCGGATCGACCCGGTAGACCGCGGCGTTGATCTGCAGCGTGCTACGGAATCCGGTGCCGGGGACCCGCGCCAGCACGCGCGCGCGAAGCTCGGGCGCCATCGTCGCGAACATCGTCACGTAGGCGACGTACTCGTGCGCCGCGAGCGGCAGCATCGCCGGTTCGGCGGAGCAGGCGACCACCGCGTGCGCGGTCTCGTGCAAGGCCGCAGCCCGGTACAGCTCCGTGTCCACGGGCGTGCGGAACCACTCGCCGAGTGCCTCGAACTCCGCCCAGCCGATCAGGTGGATCCGACGGGTCTCGCGCAGGAAACAGCCGACGGCGCGTCCGTCCAGGCCGCCGGGCAGAGCCCCCCCGACCTCGACCCGAACCTGCGGCGGCGCGGCGAGGCCGACGCCGCCGAGGAACGCCAGCGCCCGCCGGATGCCCTCGCAGACCCAGCGCGCATCCCGGTCGGACGCCGCTCGTAGCACGACCTCGGAGGGCGCGGGGCACGGATGCTCGATGCGCGGGACGGAATCGGCGGCCGGCGGCGCGTCGGACGCGCGGGCGTTCGGCAGCGTCCCCGAGAGCGCCGCGGCGACGACCGCGCAGGCGAGGCGCCGCGCCCCGCGCGCCGGGCCGCGTTCCACGCGTGCGGCGCGCCGGACGCGGTGCGCCGGATCCGCCCGCAAGGGCGCGACGACCGGCACGCCGCGGGTCAGCGCGTCGCCGCGATCCCCAGCAGTGCGATCACGGCGTGCGTGATCAGGACCGCGATCCAGAACAGCCTCGCGTGGGCGACGCGCCCGGCGAAGCGCTGCGCCTGCACCGCGCGATCGGCGGCGTCCAGCCCGGCCGCCCAGCGCTCGAACGCGCGCGCCTCGAACCACGCCCACGCCGGATAGGCGAAGGCGACGAACATCGCCCACAGCAGCGCGATCAGCGGGAACTGCGCCGGCCAGGCCGACGCCGCGAAGCCGCCGAACAGCTGGGCGGCGACCGGGAACAGCGCAACGAACACGTAGGCGAGCAGCGACGCCGCGTGGAACTCCGGGCTGCCGTAGCGCCAGCCGGTGCGCTCGAACCAGCGGCTGCGGTCGGGGGCGGACGCGGGGGCCGCCGGCAGACCCGGCGGCAGCGAGGTGGCGTGGTCGTTCATCGGGGTCGTCCTCTCGAAGGGGCGGGGCATGACCGGCCCGACCCGCCGCCCGGATGCGCGGCGGCGGCGAACTCGGCCCGGTATCGATGGTGCCCGCTGCACGGTGCGCTCGGCAAGCGCTCGGCTCGCTCGTGCGATCATGCTCCGATCGCCCCGCCACGCCGCGCCATGCCGATCCCGACCGAACGCCCCCCGTCGCGTGCCGACGGCGACCGCGCCTGGGTGCGTCACGCGGTCGCGACGATCTCCGCCGAGTTCAACCGGTCGGCCGACACGCACCTGATCCGCCTGCCGCTGCCGCGGCTGCCCGGCGTCGACCTGTACCTGAAGGACGAGTCGACGCACCCGACCGGCAGCCTAAAGCACCGGCTCGCGCGCTCGCTGTTCCTCTACGGCGTGGTCAACGGGGCGATCCACGAGGGCACCACCGTGGTCGAGGCCTCGTCGGGCAGCACGGCGATCTCCGAGGCGTACTTCGCCCGGCTGCTCGGACTGCCCTTCGTCGCGGTCGTCCCCGAGTCCACCGCGGCGCGCAAGGTCGAGCAGATCGAGTTCTTCGGCGCGCGCTGCGTGCGCGTTCCCGGCGCGCGGATCTACGACGAGGCGGCCGCAACCGCCGCGCGCGCGGGCGGCCTCTACATGGACCAGTTCACGAACGCCGAGCGCGTGACCGACTGGCGCGGCAACAACAACATCGCCGAGAGCCTGTTCCAGCAGATGTCGCTCGAGCCGCACCCGGTGCCGGCCTGGGTGGTGATCGGCGCCGGCACCGGCGGCACCTCCGCGACCCTGGGCCGCTACGTCCGCTACCGCCCCGAGTACGCCGGCACGCGGATCGCGGTGGCCGACCCGGAGTTCTCGGTATTCGCGGACTACCACCTCGACGGCGACGCACGCCGCACGAGCCCACGCGGCTCGCGCATCGAGGGCATCGGCCGCCCGCGCGTCGAACCCTCGTTCGTGCGCGACGTGGTCGATCGGGTGATCCCGGTGCCGGACGCCGCGAGCCTGGGCGCGATCGGCTGGCTGGAGCGCGTGCTCGGGCGGCGCGTCGGCGGCTCGACCGGCACGAACCTGTGGGCGGCGCTGCACCTGGCCGCCGACATGCACGCCCGCGGCACGGCGGGCAGCGTGGTCACGCTGATCTGCGACGGCGGCGAGCGTTACGCCGACACCTACTGGAACCCGGAGTGGGTCGCCCGCGAGGGGCTGGATCCGGCCCCCGCGCTCGCGCGGCTGCGCGAACTCACCGGCGCGGGCTGAACGCCGCTGCGCGGCCGTCAGAGCGTCGCGACGGTTTCGCGCATCGCGCGCAGCAGGTACCAGGGGGTCTGGGTCGGGATCGTGCAGCCCGGCGACAGGATGAAGCGCTCGCGGCCGGCCTGCGCGACCGCGTCGCGCACCTGCGCACGCACCTCCGGCAGCGACATCTCGATCACCGACGATTCGTCGATGCCGCCCATCAGGCACGCAGCGGTGAGCTCGCGCAGCCGGGTGAGCGACGGGTTGCCCTTCAGGCGGTCGGACACGCTGAGCACCTCGAACGGATAGTCGAGCACGCGCTCGATCGTGAGCGAGGTGCCGTGCACGTGCAGCACGCGGACCATGCCGGCCATCGCCTCGAGCATCCTCACCTCGTACGGCCGCACGAAGCGCCGGAAGGTCGCCTCGTCGATGCCGCGCCTGGCCGGCGGCGTGATCGCCCCGTTGATCGAGTAGAACACGCCGTCGCACCCCGCCGCTCGCACCTCGCGCATGTACTCGCACAGCGTCTCGCAGACCGCCTCGAGCATCGGGATCGCCTGGTCCGGATGGTCGAAGACGAACCGCGCCTTCGTGTAGCCGACCCGGCGCATCACCTGCTGGAACGGGTCGAAGGTGGTGATCACGATCGGCCAGTCGGGGCCCAGCTCGGCGCGCAGCAGCCGGATGCACTTGAGCTCCTCGGCGAAGCTGGGCGAGTCCATCGGTGCGCGTCCCAGCCGCAGCATGTCGGCGGGCTCGAGCAGCGTCTCCAGGCCGGCGGGCAGCGGATAGCGGAAGTCGTTGACGACCTTGCACACGTCCAGGTCGTAGTCGCGCGCGAAGCGCGCGTGGCGCATCGCGTGTTCGGTGCCGCCGAGCGCGTCGGTGCCGAAGTGGATCCATGCGGTGAACGGCGGACGGTCCACCGGTGCGCCGCGGACCGCGGCCTCGAAGCGCTCGCGTCGCGTCATCGTGTCGGCCACGGTCGCGTCCTGCTCAATCGATCTTCGCGCCGGAGAACTGCACCACCGAGCGCCACTTGGCGATCTCGGCCTCGAGGTGCTTCGCGAGGTCCTGCGGCGTACCGCCGGCCGGCTCCAGCCCCATGCCGATCAGCTTCTGACGCGCACCCGGGTCGGCGAGGATGCGGTTGACCGCCTCGTTGAGGCGGCGCACCGCCTCGGGCGGCGCGCCCTTCGGGAACAGGAACGCGAACCAGGTCTGCGACTCGATCGGCAACCCGAGCTCCTTCATCGTCGGCACGTCGGGCAGCACCGGCGAGCGCTGGGCGGCCAGGATCGCGATCGGCCGCACCTGCTTGTTGCCGATGAAGTTCTGCACGCCGGTGACCAGCTGGAACATCATCTGCAGCTGCCCGCTCACCAGGTCGAGCGTGCCCTGCCCGATGTTGTTGTAGGGCACGTGGACGATGAAGGTCCGCGTCTGCTGCTTGTACAGCTCGGCGGCCAGGTGCATCGAGCTGCCGTTGCCGGACGAGCCGTAGTTGAACTTGCCCGGGTTGCGGCGCACGTGCTCGGTGAACTCCTTGAGCGTGCGGGCCGGGAAGTCGTTGTTCACCACCAGGATGTTGGAGACGCCGCCCACCAGCACCACTGGGTCGAGGTCGCGCTGCGGGTGCCAGTTGAGCGACGGGTACAGGCTGATGTTGGTCGCGAGCGTGCCGGCCCAGGAGAAGAGCACCGTGTAGCCGTCGTTCGGCGCCTTGGACGCCAGCGAGGCACCGATGTTGCCGTTGGCGCCGCCGTGGTTCTCGATGAAGAAGCGGCCGTTGAAGTGCTTGGTCAGCTCCTCGGCGAAGAAGCGCGACACCGGGTTGGCGGTGCCCCCGCCGGCGTTGGCCGGCACGATGATCCTCACCGGCTTGCTCGGCCAGGTGTCGGCCTGGGCGCGTGCGACCACCGGCGCCAGCGCGATCGCGGTCAGCACGACCATGGCGGCAGCACGCCGCGGCATCGTCGAGGTCATGGGTCCTCCCGGGTTGTGCTGCGATTCTAGCCGGGCGGCCGATGGCGTGGCGGGCGCGCACCGGGGCGGCCTGCGGTGCGCGCGCTCAGCCGGCCCGCCGTGCGATCCACGCGAACGCCTCGGCGATCGCACGGTCGGCGCCGTCGAGCACGCCGCTCCAGCTGAAGCACCCGTGATGCATCCCCGCGCAGCGCTCGGCCTCGATCTCGACCCCGGCGTCGCGCAGGCGCGCGGCGCAGGCCTTCGGCGAACACGTCGTACGACCCGAACCCGGCGCGCCAGGGGTCGGTCACCGGGTGGACCCGCAGCTGACCGGCCGTGCGCGGCCCGCCCTCGTCGCGCATCCGCAGGGCGGCCACGCCGAGGTCTCGGCGTACGCGCGCCGGCCGACCTCGACCGGCAGCGTCGCGAGCGACGGCCGCCCGGCGACCCGCGTGTCGAGCGGGCGTCGCACCTGCGGATCGAGGGGCACGGGCTCACTCCACCTTGCCGATGCGCCGCACGACCTCGGAGAGCTGATCGTTCTCGCGCTCGTAGAAGCGCGCGAACTCGGGCGCGTCCTGGTACTGCAGCGGCGTGCCGAGCGTCTCGAGCCGCGCGCGGAACTGCGGGTCGTCGAGGATCTGGCGCGAGGCCGCGCGCAGCCGCGCGAGCACCGGCTCGGGCGTGCCCGCGGGCACGAACAGGCCCGCCCACTGCGAGAACTCGACCTCGTGGCCGAGCTCCCGCAGCGTGGGCACGTCCGGCAGCGCGGCCAGCCGTGCGGTGCCCCAGCTGCCCAGCACCCGGATGCGGCCGGACTTCACGTGCTGGACGATGCTCGACGGGCCGGTGGCGAGCGCGTCGACCTGCCCGCCGAGCAGCCCGACCACCGCCGGCCCGGCACCGGTGTAGGGCACGTGCAGCAGCCGCACGCCGGCGCGCCCGGCGAGC
>Ga0169931_10010543_pt1 | contig 13159 bp, 11 predicted proteins | sample Kivu_15m_20L_FD_129675 | JGI IMG/M metagenome (GOLD analysis project Ga0169931, IMG submission 129675) | Freshwater microbial communities from Lake Kivu, Western Province, Rwanda to study Microbial Dark Matter (Phase II) - Kivu_15m_20L... | ecosystem: Environmental > Aquatic > Freshwater > Lake...
AATGGAGCCTCAATTCCAAGGACAAACGAAAACAAAATTGGGTAACCAAGAAGTTTCTGCGCCTGTTTCGCAATTGGTTTCTGATATTCTTGCCAGCTATTTGGAAGAACACCCAAATGATGCGAGAAGAATTGTTGAGAAGGTTCTTTTGGCTGCTCGTGCCCGTCATGCTGCTCGAAAGGCTCGCGAAATGGTACAGCGTAAAAACGTACTGTCAGGTTCAGGATTGCCAGGTAAATTGGCTGACTGCTCTGAAAAAGACCCAGCTTTGTGTGAGATTTACTTCGTTGAGGGTGACTCGGCGGGTGGAACAGCGAAGCAAGGTCGCGACAGACATTTCCAAGCCATTATGCCATTGCGTGGTAAAATCTTGAACGTGGAAAAAGCCATGCAGCACAAGATTTTCGAAAACGAAGAGATTAAAAATTTATATACCGCGCTTGGTGTACGTGTTGGTACAGAAGATGATACAAAGGCATTGAATCTTGAAAAATTGCGCTACCACAAAATCATCATCATGTGTGATGCCGACGTGGATGGTTCTCACATCGAGACTTTGATTTTGACATTCTTCTTCCGCTACATGAAGGAGTTGATTGAGCAAGGATATATCTACATTGCTACACCACCACTTTATCAGGTGAAGAAAGGAACAAAATCTGATTATGCTTGGAACGATGACCAACGCGATTTGTTGATTCAGCAAATGAAGGGCAGTGGTAGCGATTCATCTGTGGGTGTTCAACGATATAAAGGTTTGGGTGAAATGAACGCCGAACAGCTTTGGGAAACCACTATGAATCCTGAAGGCAGAACTTTGCGCCAAGTGACTATCGAAAACGCTGCTGAAGCAGATCAGATCTTCTCCATGTTGATGGGCGATGATGTTCCACCAAGACGTGAGTTTATCGAGAAGCATGCGAAATATGCGAATATTGATGCATAGAAAAATATAATACAATGTTGAGGTTCGCGAGTTTTCGCGAACCTTTTTTTAATCTATTGAATATGTTTAAATCACTTGGAGTCCACGATGTTTTCGTTCGCGCATTAAGTGAGCATGGAATCACTACGCCAACAGAAATTCAACGCGTTGCGATGCCCAAATTGTTGGACGAAAAAGTCGACATAATAGCGCAAGCCCAAACTGGAACAGGAAAAACTATTGCATTCGCAGTGCCAATTTTGCAGCGCATCAATCCAAGTGATAAGCGTATTCAAGCAGTGGTGTTGTGTCCAACGCGCGAACTTTGTCAGCAATTGGGCAAGCATTTTTTCAAGTTGACAAAATACAGCGAAAAGGTCTTTGTGGAAACGGTTTATGGCGGCGAACCCATCGGAAAACAAATCAGTCGTTTGCGTCGACCAACTCAAGTGATTATTGCCACACCCGGACGTTTGCGCGAATTGATGGAGTTGAAAGCTGTTGATTTGTCTGGCATTCACCAATTGGTCCTTGACGAAGCCGATGAAATTCTGGCTATGGGTTTTCGCAAAGACGTGGACAAAATTCTCTCTAAAACCAATGATTTCAGAAAAATTTGGTTGTTTTCGGCGACCATTCCAAGTTCATTGCAGAAGATGATTGATGATTATATCCCGAAAACGGCGCCCAAAGTACGTGCACAGAAAAACGCGGACATCATCAATCCTATGATTGAGCATCAATATTTGATTTGTGATAAACAAGAGAAAAATGCCATGCTCGTTGCTTTCCTGCGCTCGATGGGAGCAGCACGAGGCATTGTTTTCGTGCGCACCAAAGGAGATGCCCAAACGCTCAACGACTTTTTGCAAAAACAAGAATTCAAAACCGATGTGATTCACGGTGATTTGATGCAACACGAACGCGAAAAAGCTTTGCGTGGATTTGTTGCCAAACGCGCACAAATTCTCGTAGCCACAGACATGGCTGCCCGCGGTTTGGATATCGACAACTTGGCTTATGTGGTGCATTACAATTTGCCCGATCAACCAGAATTCTACACACACCGCAGTGGACGCACCGCCCGAGCTGGAAAACGGGGACTCTCATTGGCATTCGTAACCCCAGCAGACACGAAAAAATTCCGCTTCTTGAAAGAGAAATTGGTGCTTGATTTTATGCAGGTGAGGTAGAAAAAATATGGCTTTCACTTACTTTCTTTTTTAGTTTTTATGGAATGCCCCCAACTCCTGCATCTCATAAAAAACTGAACTTATGAGCCTTGCCATTTATTTGTTCTTGCCTTTTGCAGCGGGAGTTTCCTTCAAGAAAAGTGAGTCGCGCGAATTTAATATCCCCTTTGTTAGTCAAAGCTTGATGAAGAGCGATAGCACTAAGGTGTGCAATTTGTTTTTCGATTATGAAGTCATTGAGCATTACTACAATCCGATGCCAGATGATGTCATGTCACAAGGCAGATATGTGAAAGCGGAGTATGAGAAAAAATATGCTATTGCTCGTTATAATATTCCGAAGGATATTTCAGACACGGCTTTCATTGATGATTTGACATACTTCGGTTATCGCAAAAGGTATATGAAACCAACAAAGTTTCGGGAGTTGAACAAGATTATCTGCAATAATGAAAGTGATCCAAATCCAAGGCATCGTTCTCGTTGCGATTACTGCTGTGGAAATTATACCGATATTTTTGTTTTTAAGAAAGATGATTCTATTACAGGAATCGCTAAGATTTCTTTTGATGGCCGCCGAGCATATTTTGTAGGTGCCCAAGTGAATACGGAACATTTTGGCTGCAATAGAGAGTTTGAAAAACTTAAGTCAATTCTGGGTAGAAAATAAGCATAAAAAAAACTGCCCCATCTAAAGACGAGGCAGTTTCTCCAGTGTTTAATAAGCAAAAAACTTATTGTTTGATAATTCTGGTTTGTGCTGTTCCTGAAGCAGTTGTTAATTCGAGTACATATACACCCGGTGCAAAAGTATTTAAGAACACTTCAAACTCTGCAACATCCATGTTTTGAACATGAATAATTGTTTTACCAAGTAAATCAACCACACGGTATGATTTCACATTTTCAGAAGACGTCACGTTAAATTTGTTTGTTGATGGATTCGGGTAAACAACAAATTCAAAATTGTTTTCTGCAATCGACGACGGCCCTGGATTAATAAGCGCACCTGTCAATGAAATATTATCATATCTATTGTTGCCATTCGCCTGATCAACGTTGCCTTCAAATTCAATCTTGATATGGAAATTCGGATTGTTGTTTGCGCCTGCAATAGATGAAAAATCAATAGAAACAAGTTGATAATCAATTGTAATGTCAAATGATGTTTCACTCAATCCAGCAGTAATATAATTCACGCCATCAAGAGAATAGGACACATTATTAATCAACATTCCGAAATTAGTTCTCTTCACCGAATACAAGAATTGGATATCCTCGATTCCAGTAGTTGGTAAATTGAAAATCAACGAACGCCCAATAGACGGGTTTCTAACTCGAGCTCCTTTGTCAGCGATTTCGCCCAATTGCAGGTTTTGAGAGCTACCTTCACTTACAGGGTCAATGTTTGGGTCGCCTCCAGCATAAGTCATAGTAGCATTCGCATTGGGGAACAACTGATAATCGGCAACCAAAGCATTTACCGGTAAATCATTGACCATAACAAAATTGTTGAAATGCCAATAGTAAATCAACTGGTTTTCAGTTTGTGTTGGGTCAATAAAATGGGCAACAATATCGTTGTTTTGATTGATATCAATGGTTTGTAGAATCAGCGTTGGATCGGTAACAACAGTATTGTTGAATGTCCAATGTGAAAATTGATAGTTTCCTTGTGGCAAGGCTTCTAATATGGTTTCAATACCACCAAAAACATTACGTACAGCACCAAAATTGGTAATAGTTTCTGTGTTTAAGCGAACTAGACCTGCTCCAGCAGGTTGCACCTCAATTTTTTGTACGTAAGGTCCTGTCAAATCATAGCAGTCTTGCATTCCAGTCACCAAGTTTGTGCAACGATTTATAATCCAGTCACGCAAAGTAGTAACACGAGATTCCCAACCGGCATATGTTCCACCCCATTTTGCAATTTGCCCTGGCATTTCGCTTTCCATTACAGCAACCATGCTGTCTAATTTCGCTAGCATAAACTGACAAGAATAAGTAGTGTTCATTAAATCTGCATAGCGCGTCACATAGTATTGATAAACCATAGGGTTTTCATCAAGCAATTTGTTAAGAACTAAAGTGTGCCCCTGACCACCAGGATTATTTAAGTTCTCCACATTACAAGGGTTAGCAGTTGGTCCTGTATTTGGAATGCCTGTATAATTTGTGCCATGACCAAAAGTGTTGTCCATGTCCCAAAGCACATATCTCCATCCCAAAGCATCACCGCCTGGATTTGTTCCTCTCCACCAAGCGGTGTTCCAATTCAACCAGTCCGCGGCAACAACAACAGAACCAGTCACAAAATAGTCAATTAAAGATTGCCAGTTGAAATTATCTGAAACATATTGAAAGTTAGCTGCATCGCCCATGTTGTTGTTTAATACAAAGTTGCGCAATGCAACCCAAGAAGGCTGTGCCGCTGGAGCACCATATTCTGTCCAAGTACCCCCCCAAGTTTTGAGATAATGAATGTGATTTGCAGAACCTTTGAATTGTCTGCTTTGGTCGTAGTAGAAAGCCGTAAAATCATGATCATCAGCTTTTTCACGAATATCATAAAGACCCCAATATTCACCATTCAAATAAACGGCTACAAAAGTTGAACTTCTTTCATCCAAATCAAGGCCACCCAATTGCGATATCGATTGAACATAGGCATCGCGAATGTGAGCACCATTTGAAAATGGATAATTATCGTTGGCACCTGCTTTTAAAATTAATCGCTTAAATTCTGTTCTAGGTGTAGTGATGAATAATTGATGGTTCAATGCTTCATTGTATCCAGCTTCGTCGCGACCAACAAAGTCAACTCCTCTTTGAGGATAGGCCCATGAGTCATTGCCGTGTTTGTTAAAATCGCCTACAACTTCTTCAATAAAAGAGCCATCAGATTCAAAATATTCCATAACACCAACTGGTCTCAATCCCCAAGATCCACCAAACAAGGTCGCAAGTTGAGTACCACAAACAGATACAACAGGTATTTGATGCGTGACGTTGATAAAATAAGTGTTGGTTTCAATAAAACCTGGACCAATTTGCGGATTGTTGGAAAAAGCACGGGCACGCACCACGGTAGTTTGAGATACTGTGATTGGACCTGTGTATGCAGTTGACGCTGTTGTGGGTTCAGAACCATTCGTAGTGTATCGAATTGTCAATGATTGGTCGGTAACCGACATGCTAACTGTTTGAGTGCTGGTATAAAATCCTGGGGCCACGCTCAAGGTTGGTTTTTCAGTATAACCTGTCCATGCGCCGTTATTGGGAGTTCCGTAGGATGGGTTCTCGAAAATACCCCAAGCCGAATTGCCGTCAGTAATTCTACCCACAGAATGATTGAGCTGTGCTGTTTGGATGGGAACGCTTTCGATTAAGGTACCATTCGGAGCTGAAAAAACGATGTCTTCAGGCTCAATCTGCGTTAATGTGAAATTGGTATGCGGAACGCCACCAAAAAGTCCATCTCTGCGCGAGCAAACCACTACTAAACGACCGTTTGCAGGAATATTCACTGCAGGAAATTGCCATTTGGTTGGGTTGTCTAACTTGTCACTTAAATAATAGCCAGCCAAATTTACTGCAGATGATGAGGTGTTGTACAACTCAATCCAATCTTCATAATTATTGTAAGCGTCAGTGATGGCTCGATTTGCGCAAGAATACTCGTTGATAACTATCTGCGCCGAAATTGACATGGTTGCCAACAACGAAATTGTTAGGAGGTAAATTTTTTTCATAGTCAGTTTGATTAATATGGGTTTTAAAGCTACAATATTAGTTCAATATGTTGTGATAAGCAAATTTTTTAAGTTTTTGTTCAAATAATATTCTGTTAATTTTGGATTCATATAAACTTTTTATGCTTAGTGGATTAGTGAGAATAATTGGTTTTCTTTTACCTTGCTCATCTAAAGCTGGATAATCCCCAAAAACAAACTATCTTTGCGCCCGAATAATTTTCAATTTATAAAATGCTTACTGTATCTAATTTATCTCTTCAATTTGGCAAAAGAACGTTGTTTGATGATGTTAATTTGAAGTTTTTTAATGGCAATTGCTATGGCGTTATTGGCGCAAATGGGGCTGGAAAATCGACTTTTTTAAAAATTCTTTCAGGCGACCTCGATGCTACCAAAGGACGTGTTGACTTAGAGCCTGGGAAGAGAATGGCCGTTTTGCGTCAGGAACATTCCTTGTTTGACAGTCATCCTGTTTTGGAAACTGTAATCATGGGGCACAAGCGCATGTATGAAATTATGAAAGAAAAAGATGCGCTTTATATGAAGCCAGATTTTTCTGATGCCGATGGTATGCGTGCCTCTGAATTGGAAGGCGAATTTGCCGATATGGAAGGTTGGAATGCTGAAACGGATGCCGCGTCTCTTTTATCGAACTTGGGCATCAAGGAGGAATTTCATTACATGAACATGGTTGATGTGCCTGCCGAGTTGAAAGTGAGAATCCTATTGGCACAAGCACTTTTTGGAAATCCAGATGTGTTGGTGCTCGATGAACCAACCAATGATCTTGATGGTCAGACAATTAAGTGGCTCGAAGACTTCCTTTTGGATTATAAAAACATGGTGATTATCGTTTCTCACGACCGTCACTTTTTGGATACTGTAGTCACACATATTTGTGATATTGATTACAATAAAATACAGTTGTTTACGGGTAATTATTCATTCTGGTACCAGTCGTCTCAATTGGCTGCTCGTCAACGTTCGGATAAAAACAAAAAAGCAGAAGATAAGAAAAAGGAACTGCAAGAATTTATTGCACGATTTTCTGCCAATGCATCCAAATCGAAACAAGCAACCAGTCGAAGAAAGTTGTTGGATAAATTGGATATTGATGAAATTCAACCATCAAGCAGAAGATATCCGGGTATTATTTTTTCTCAAGATAGGGATGCAGGAAATCAGGTATTGAATATCAATGGTTTGAGTGTGCGAGGAGAAGATGGTAATTTCCTATTCAAAGACTTGAATGTAGTTGTTAATCAGAAAGATAAAATCGCATTTGTTTCGCGAAATTCCAATGCCATCACGCTGCTTTTTGAGGTTTTGAATGAGAATATGAAACCTGATTCTGGTAGTTTTACCTATGGCACAACCATCACCACAGCGTATATGCCTTCGGATAACAGTTCTTTCTTCCAAGATAAAATAACTTTGGTAGATTGGTTGCGACAATACGCCAAAACTGATGAGGAACGCGAAGAGGTTAATTTACGCGGATTTTTGGGCAGAATGCTGTTTTCAGGTGAAGATGCTTTGAAAAGTTCGACAGTACTTTCCGGTGGTGAAAAAGTGCGTTGCATGTTGTCGCGATTGATCATGGCAAGAGCCAATGTGATTATGCTCGATGAACCGACTAATCACTTGGATTTGGAATCGATTACTGCCTTGAACAATGGTATGCGTGATTTTGAGGGACAGATTTTGTTTAGTTCATATGACTTTGAGTTGGTGAACACCGTGGCAACGCGTATCATAGAAATTGGACCAAAAGGCTTCATCGACAAATGGATGCCTTACGAAGAGTTTGTGAGCGACCCGAAAATTCAAGAGTTAAGAGATAGTTTGTATTAGACATTAGAAAATTTGAGATTTGAAATTTTTCAACTAGACGTGATATATTTATTCTAAACATAAACCATAAGCTAAAGGCCAACCGCCTATCTCGATACACACTCGTGCCTCGTGTACTCGATAGGCTAAACGCCAACCGCCAATAGCCAACCGCCAACAGCCAGCATGAACACCCTCGAACAGAAAAAAGACGCCTTTGCGCGAATTCTTAAAATCATGGATGAACTCCGTGAGCAATGTCCGTGGGATAAAAAGCAAACTTTCGATTCGTTGAGCTATTTGACCATCGAGGAAACCTATGAATTGACGGGTGCCATTTTGGAAAAAGACATGCCTGAAATCAAAAAGGAATTGGGAGATTTGTTGTTGCATATTGTTTTTTACGCCCGCATTGCATCAGAAACCCAAGACTTTGACATTGCCGACGTGATTCATGCGGTTTGCGATAAATTGGTGGAGCGTCATCCGCATATCTATGGCGAAGTGATTGCTGAAACCGAGGAGGAAGTGAAAGCCAATTGGGAGCGCATCAAGTTGAAAGAAGGAAGCGGAAAAAAATCTGTGCTTGAAGGAGTTCCAAAAGGATTGCCAGCGATGGTAAAAGCCCAGCGAATTCAAGAAAAAGTGCGCGGAATTGGCTTTGATTGGGATAACCAAGAGCAAGTCTTTGAAAAAGTTCGTGAGGAAATCGAGGAATTGAAAGTAGAAGTAGATGCCAAATCTGAGCGCATTGAAAGTGAATATGGTGATGTCTTGTTTTCGTTGATCAACTACGGACGATTTTTAGGCTTAAATCCAGAAAGTGCTTTGGAAAAAACCAATCAAAAATTTATGCAGCGCTTTATGTTGATGGAAAAATTGGCCAATGAAAATGGAGCAGATTTCACAAAAATGAATCTAGAAGAAATGGACATTTATTGGGATGCTGCTAAGAAAATAATTTCAGAAAATAAAGAATAATGAAACAAGTAACATTAGGATTATTGGCTTCACTAGTGCTGGTGTCGTGCAGTGGTGTCAACAAAGAAGATTATGCGAATGCGGTGAAAGAGCTGTGTTCGTGCATCACCGCTGAACAAGAAAAAGCGCAGCAAAATGAAGTTTTTTCAAATGATATAATGTATTATGCAACTTGCTCATTCGATGTTGAAGAAAAGTATTCAGTGGACATCGAAAATAGCGAATTCGACCGAGCTATGTCCATACATTGCCCAAAATTATTGGCTTTGCACAATACCGTAAAAACAAAAATCATAGGTTCAACAAATTATGAATAAGACATATTTTATCCTCCCCGTCGCAGCATTTTTTTTGAATGCTTGTGGCTATTCTGATACAGAAAAAAAGGCCGCTGAAATTGCTTGTAAGTGCAGCGAAGACCAAACCATAGAAGGCGTTCGCGATTGCATTCGTGCAGCTGCAGATTCCATGAAAATTGATGTTCAAGCCATGAGCTATGACCGCGCATTTAAAGATGTTTGTCCAGATACGTATAAGCGTATTATGGATTTTGCTAAAGGCAAAACGAAGGGTAGGGATGAGGTGCCGGAGAAATAAAAAGGGTGGTTTCGACAGGCTCAACCACCCCGTGTTCCATTGATGTTTTTTGGAGATAGCAAAATTTCTTTCTCGAATACGCTTAACCCCCCGAGTTCCATTGATTATTTTTGGGAAGAAGTGAAATTTCTTTTTTTAAAAGTGCTCAAGCACCCAGTGACTATTAATGCATTTTTAATATGTCCAGAATTTCAGCTCAAAAAGGACACTGAGCTTTTCGAAGTGACCTTTTGAGCTTTTCGAAGTGACCTTTTAGGTCTCTTTTGGAAACTGCGTGTAATTCTTAGACAAGTCGGGTAATGTGCTAAATTCTCCTTTAATCAGTGTTTCTTTCTTTTTTCTGCTCCAACCTTGTACCTGTTTCTCGCGATAAAATGCATGGTCGATTCTATCGAATTCTTCAAAGTAAACCATCCTTACGGGAAGTCTTTTTTTAGTGTGATTAGCTCCTTCTCCATTTTGGTGTTGTTCAAAACGTAGTTCCAGATATTTTGTGCTTCCAACATAATAAGAGCCATCAGCGCATTCTAGTATATACATGTATCCTTTGGCCATATTGCCTTGAAAAATTGGGTGGTTTCGACAAGCGAGTAATTCGGTAGTTTCGACAAGCTCAACCACCGAATAACTAGCATGTCGAAGCGCCTTTTTCTCTAAAAATACTTAAAACTCTGTCCCGCCTTCACGTTCAAAAGCGTTTCATAAATCAAGCGGATACAGTTTTCTACGTCGTCTTTGTGTGCCATTTCCACGGTGGTGTGCATGTAGCGCAAAGGCAATGAAATCAAGGCAGAAGGCACGCCGTCGTTGGAATATGCGAATGCATCGGTATCTGTGCCGGTGGAGCGGGAAACAGCTGCGCGTTGGAACGGGATTTCGGCTTTTTCGGCGTTGTCGATGATCATACCCAGTACATTATTTTGTACAGCCGGACCGTAAGTTAAAACGGGACCTTTGCCACTCACAGTATCGCCTTGTTGGATTTTATTCATCATTGGCGAGCCTGTGTCGTGGCATACATCGGTAACAATAGCCAAGTGCGGTTGAATGCGTTCGGCAATCATCTGAGCACCACGCAATCCGATTTCTTCTTGCACCGCGTTCACGATATGCAGCGAGTAGGGCAGTTTCACTTTGTTTTCGTGCAACAAACGCGCAACTTCGGCAATCATAAATCCTCCGATGCGGTTGTCTAATGCGCGACCTACATATTTGTTGCCTTGCATAATCATAAATTCGTCTTCGAAAGTTACCACACAACCTACGTGAACGCCCAGTTTTTCAACTTCTTCTTTGCCGTCAACGCCACAATCGAGGAAGATGTTTTTCATGCTCGGTGTTTCTTCTTTTTCATGACGTGTATGAATGGCTGGCCATCCGAAAACTGCCTTCACCAAACCTTGTTTGGTGTGGATATTCACCCGCATAGAAGGTGCAATCAAGTGATCGGAGCCACCGTTTCTGCACACATAAATGAATCCTTCTTTGGTGATGTAATGCACAAACCAAGAGATTTCATCGGCATGGGCTTCAATCACCACACGGTAATCGGCTTTCGGGTTGATTACACCCACCGCTGTGCCGTAGTTGTCCACGTAGTTTTCGTCTATGTAAGGCTTGATGTAGTCCAACCACACTTTTTGTCCTTCCCATTCGAAGCCTGTTGGAGAAGCATTGTTTAAATATTTTTCTAAAAACTTCTCTGAGTTCTTGTTGATTACCGCTGGTTTAGCGTTTTCTTTTTTCTTTGCCATTTGCGTAATTGTTTGTGTGTATTATGCTATTTCCACCCCAACCGGACAATGGTCGGAGCCATAAATTTCATTTAAAATCATTGCTTTTTTGATGCGCGGCATGAAAGATTCAGATGCCAAAAAATAATCGATTCTCCAGCCTACGTTCTTCTCTCTTGCGCCTGCGCGGTAACTCCACCAGGAATATTTCACTTCGTCGCCATTTAAAGCGCGAAAAGTATCAAGGAGCCCGTTGGATGTAAACGCGTCCATGCCGTCAATTTCTTCTTGCATGTAGCCCGCTGCTTTGTTGTAATTTTCTTTTGGTCGCGCCAAGTCGATGGGTTTGTGCGCCACGTTGAAGTCGCCGCAGACCAGAACAGGTTTCGTTTTTTCTAGATTTTTCAAGAAAGCCAAAAAAGCTGCATCCCATGTTTGTCGATAACCCAAGCGCAGTAATTCAGAACCCGAATTGGGGACATAAACCGTGGTTAAATAGAAATCCTCAAATTCCAAAGTCAACACGCGTCCTTCGTTGTCATGTTCTTCAATTCCGATTCCTTTTTGGACTGAAAGCGGTTTGGTTTTCGTTAAAATTGCTGTACTCGAATAGCCTTTTTTCTCTGCTGAGTAGGCGTATAGTTCAAATGCGTTCGTAAAATCTTTTAGCGCCTCTGCCACTTGGTCTTCCTGGGCTTTGGTTTCTTGGAAACAAATAATATCCGGCGCCATCGCTTCCATAGATTTATCGAAATCTTTGTTCATAATGGCGCGTATGCCGTTGACGTTGAATGAAATAATACGCATTTTATAAATAGGAGTTTGGAGTTAAATAATTGGAAACATAATCTGCTACGCCATCTTCTAATGTCATAAATGCGTCATTATAACCAGCGTTTTTCAGTTTTGTCATGTCTGCTTCTGTGAAATATTGGTATTTGTCGCGGATATCGATCGGCGTGTCGATGAATTCAATTTTCGCCTCAATTCCCATAGCTTTGAAGGTGTTTAATCCCAAGTCCAAAAAGGTTCTTGCTTGTCCTGTTCCCAAGTTGTAAATACCGCTTTCGGGTTTCTTGTTCATTAAAAATTGACAGACTTTCACCACATCTTTCACATACACAAAATCGCGCAATTGCTCGCCATCTTTGTAGTTCGGATTGTGTGACCGGAACAGTTTCAATTCACCTTTCGCAGTGATTTGGTTGAAGGCATGAAAAACCACCGAAGCCATTCTTCCTTTGTGGTATTCATTGGGGCCATAGACATTGAAAAATTTCAATCCAGCCCAGAAGGGAGGCGTGTTTTTTTGCTCCAAAACCCAAATATCGAAGTCGTTTTTCGAATCACCATAGGGATTTAAGGGCTTCAATTTTGGAGTTAAGGCGTGGTCATCTTTATAGCCCAATTCGCCCAATCCATAGGTGGCACCTGAACTGGCATAAACGAGTGGGATTTGTTTTTTTGTGCAAATTTCCCAAACTTTTTTAGAGTAATTCAGGTTCAAATCGTCGAAAATTTGTTTGTCGAATTCGGTGGTGTCTGTTCGCGCGCCAAGGTGAAATACAAAATCCACTTCATGTGCAAATTCAAGCAACCAATTGTGGAAATCACTTCGAGCAACTTTGGCGATAATTTCTTTTCCATCGAGGTTGTTGTCTTTTTCATGTTTAGAAAAATCGTCAACCACCACAATGTCTCCGCGCTCTTGGGCATTCAATTCACCCACCAAACAGCTTGCAATAAATCCTGCCGCACCTGTAACAACTATCATAAAAATATCTTTGCTGCGAAGATAAGGAAATAAGGTATTTCTGGTAATCCTATTTCAAATAAATCATTTCCATTTTCAGCCAAGATTTTGTAAGGACAAGACCATTCGCTATAATATCAATGCTAAAATTATTGAAGCGAGTGATATTGAATTAGATTGAACTAAAGTTAGAAAATATGTCGAATCAAATCATAAATCCAAACAATTCCCATTATAACCGCGATGGAGAATAAATTGAGTACAAAGCCAACACGCACCATGTCTTTTACTTTAATTTGTTGGGATGAAAAAATGATGGCATTGGGGGGCGTAGCCATAGGCAGCATAAAAGCGCATGATGCCGCCACGGTGATCGGCAAGCAAAGGGC
>Ga0169931_10010544_pt1 | contig 13159 bp, 10 predicted proteins | sample Kivu_15m_20L_FD_129675 | JGI IMG/M metagenome (GOLD analysis project Ga0169931, IMG submission 129675) | Freshwater microbial communities from Lake Kivu, Western Province, Rwanda to study Microbial Dark Matter (Phase II) - Kivu_15m_20L... | ecosystem: Environmental > Aquatic > Freshwater > Lake...
AAATTTTAACTTAAATTATTAAAGAATTAATATATTAATAGTATCTTAAAAAAATTAAATTTAATAAATTATTAAAGTTATGGGGATTGGGGATTGGGGATTGGGGATTGGGGATTGGGGATTGGGCCAATCCCCATAATCCCCAATCCCCAATCCCCATAGTAATTAAATCTTCAAAAAATATTCAAGTAATAATATCAATTGTCAATAAAATATTATTAAAATTTATTTTATTAAAATTTTCTCAAAACTAAAAATTAATCTTTTATAAATTTTTATAATGAAAATGATCAAAGCCTTACTTTTAGTATTTCTTGCAATTAACATTTCCTTCGTCTGCTCAAATTCCTTAGTATTCTTAGGTGAAGTAGAAGTTCCAGAGCAAGCCATCCCAGTCGCAGTTGAATTTCCTGTTGAACCACTGATAGATGCTGTTCAATTTGCCGAAGGATTGAATGAGGGTTTCTCATTTTTCAACAATCTCCCAGCTCAAGCTTCTTGTGAAGGCAAAGGTGAACTCCTCGTTGGTGATGTTGTTGCTATTTATGAAATCCTTAAAAATATCAACAAGGACACAAATTTCCCTCAACTTTTAGTAGATGTCTTTGCTAGATTATCTGATGGAATTAAACAATTTGAAGAAATCGGAGATTTCTGCAAAGAATGGACTGAACAAATCAAAAATAAAATCAATGGATTGATCCAACATGTTGAGAAGGAAGCCTACTTAGAAAGACTTGCCTTACATGCCCTGACTAGCATTGGAAGAATCAAAGACGCAATTACTGCTGGAGTTGAATTAATCAAAGCTCAAAACTTCCACGACGGAGGAAAGAAATTCGGAGAGGTTGCCAAAGATATTTTCTTTTGGGATTACAAAAACTAAATAAATTTTTATTTTAGTAAATAAATAGATCCAGAACTTATAATTAATAATTTCGTGTATATTAAATGTAATATCCCTAATGCTACTCATTTTTATAAATATCTAAAAATAAATTATTTTATTTAACTATGATAAATTTAAGTTATATAGACCAAGCATAAATTTATAAATACTACATGATTAAACTGACATTATTTGAAAAAAAAATATTTAGAATTTAGTATAAGATTGGAACAAGATTAAATAATCAAATTTTAATTCAAATTTTTCTTATTATAACGTGGATAAAATCTTATAATTTGTTTTTAGCAATCTCATTGTATTGTTTCGTTTGAGAAGTCAAGGTTTCTTCTAATTTCTTTTTGACCTCTTTCTGAGTTTCTAAATCTGTTACTAACTTCTTTGAATTTTCTTTAAACTTGTTGATGACAGTGTTTTTATCAGTAAGAATGAATCTAAAATAAGTAAAAGTAATTCAAGAAGATTTTTACATTCTTCCAATTCTGTCATATAATTTTGTATTTTGATCTAATTTATCTATTTCTTTTTCAACGATCTCATTTTTCTTGAGATTAACAGAAATAGTGTTCAGATTTTTCTCAATGATTTTATGTTTGTAGCTGTTTTGGACGATCTCTTGTTTTAGATCATAGAGCTAAATTTGTTATAGTAATAAAAATGAAATACTTCAATAGATTTGTTCTCGCTTGACATTAAATATTAAATAATTTAATAAATATTTATAATTAATTCATGATAATTCGAATAATCATTGAGATTAATTGCTAGCACTACGCTGGATAACAGTGGACTCTTTGGAATATTTGAATTTTTTATAACATATATTCTCCATAAATAGATTGTCGTTGATGTTTTCAAGTTCGTAAAGGTGGCGTTTTTTTCTTACATAGTAGATTTGATGGCAGGTATTATCTTTTATACCTTGATTAGCCTCAAAATTTTGATGATCCTTAATAAAAGGAATCAGTCTTCCTGCGTCTGAATCTGCGTCTATAATTCTGGGAGAGTTTGTGAAAAAGGAATTTTCTCTAGAAAGATTTAACTCGGAATAGGTCTGTTTGTTGTTGTGTAAAGCCTGATTTAACAAAGTTTTATATACGGAAATATTTACAAAGTAAAAGTCTTTGAAACTCATTTTTGATTCCAACTCCGGATCTAATATCAACAGTTCCAGTGCAAATAGAACAGAATTGATCCTAATTTTTATTGATTGTTTTCATACGATAGAACTGGACTCCAATTGTTTTGTGACAATATATTTAAATTTACTGAAATTTGCTTTGATGTTTTTATTTCTGGAGGAGAAAACGGATAATCTGAATTAAACAACATATAGAACTATAAAATTGTTATTGATAAAACTAATTACCTCATAGGATATTTTGCTTTCTTTACATTCCATCGATACTAGCATATTGTATCTCACCTCATTCATTGAGTCTTTATAAACATTCGACAATTTCACATCAAACAATTTTGTTGTTATTCTATTGCGTTTCATCTCGATAAGATCTTTCCTGATTCTTAGTTCTGCTGGGGAGTTTGATAAATGCTGATTGAATTCGAGATTTCCAGAGAAGTTAAATTTTTTCATCATCAACATAAAATTAATTTTAAAATTTTATTTCGAGTTCAATTTAAAGAAATTAAAATATTTAAAATTTAAAAAATGATTATATATGTAAAAAATATTTAATTTTATTCTATTAAAAATAAATAGTGATGAAATTGAATTTTTCATAAATACTAAGCTTCCTCTTAGTTCTATTTCCTGTAGTTCCTTCTCTGCTTAGGAAGATGTTCATGAAAAAGTCCAAGCCCCCCACTGTTGCTATTGTCCGTGTTGTCGTTTGAATTCATAGATAAAAATGGATTAGACTTAAGAGTATTAGAGAGATTTTCTGATTGATTATTATTTCTGGAAAAAGCATTTGTTTGATTCGGAAATGGAATTTGATTCATACTGGGCGCATTTCCAATATTAAATTGACTACTGTTCATATTGTTAAAACGATTACTATTATGCGAGAAGGAATTGTTGTAATTATTTGGATTTTGTGTTAAAGTAGTGAAATTATTGTTGAGGTTTCCTTGATCATTTCTGTTGATGATTGGATTCGTGATTTGAGTGTTGAAAGAATTAGGAAAAGACAGATTATTTCTAATCTGTAAATTGTTACCTCCTATGTTATTATTTGAGATAGCGTTGAAATTTGTGTTATTCATTCCCTCATAAGCAGTCTCGTTATCGACAGACATTCTTCCTTCATCTTCTGCAACTATGCTTAGATTCTGTCTAAGATTGTTAGGAATATTAGTTGAGAAATTTGTTCCAAAGAAGGAATTTGTATTCAAAATATTTCCTGTACCATAGTTTGTCGAGGTGTCATTGATGTTTTTGTTACCGAATGTCATATTGCTAGTAACTGACGACGCGGGAGAAGAGATTTGAATATTATTAATCGAATTATGAGGGTTCCCTTGTGACTGCGGGATAATTATATTAGGCGTGATATTGTTGTTGTTACTTATTCCACTAATTCCTGTACTTGCATATTTACTAAATGGATCTTGACTGAACTTCGACTGTTTGTCTAAAATTGTACTATTTCTACCAACTGTATTCTTATTCATCTGAATAAAAGGATTGGAAATATTGTCTGTTAAGAGGTTAGAAGTTCCTGTGTTGGAAGTTATTTCTTTCGAACTAAGGGAGATGCTAGCATCATTTGAATTATTCATGTTGATTTCTGAAACTTCTGAATTATTTTTAGCTACTGTCTCAGTGTTCTTAATTTGATTAAGCTGAATTTTAAATTCATTTTGTTTGTTTGTAGAAAATGTATTAGCGAAACTTCCTTTAGGCTTCTCTGTAAATGCTTCTATGTATTTTTTAGTTTCCATTTCATCGACTGGTGGATTAGTCGAAGGAATATTTAAAGGAATATCATTATTCTTTATAAAAGATAAGTTAGAAACTGGATTATTTAGTAGGTTATTTTCATTTACCAAAATTGAGGAAATTTCTTTAGTTTGATTTTCATCCTTCTTATCAATATTATCACCAGGATCTTTGGGAATTCCTTCTGAAGCAGATTGCTCAATCTGGCTTTTGTAAATTTCGTTAATCGATTCTGTATTTTTGTTGATAAGACTATTCTCATCTTTGATCTCCTTCTCTTTTATTTGATTATTTGTCATACTGATAATATTTATGTTATTATTCGACTCTTTAACTTCCAATATGTCTGTAACTAGGTTTGATTCCTTAATAACAGAGCTGGAATTATTTATAAATTTAAAGGTTTTATCTAAATCCCTTTTTATAGGTTCTAATGTATGTTTTGAGTTATCATCAGACTGTTTTATTTCGCTCAAGATGTCTAATTTATCTTTATTACAAATTGTGATTTTCTGTTCGATGCATTCAATTTGTTTTTTTTCTTTGAAATTAAAAAATGAAAATTTATCATTTTTAAGAATTTTTGAATTAATTTCATCTCTAGGAAATTGTGGTTCTTTTTGAATTTTTAAATCTGATTCATCGCTTGTTAGACCAACTACTAGATTTTCAGATTTATTAATACTACTAATTTCACTATTCTCTTTCATTTCTCGATTAACTGTGTTGATGTTTCTATCTAACAATTTAGAATTTATTTTATTATCTGGATTCTTGTTAATTTCTTTCACAACAGAGTTATTTTTGTCACTAAAGTCAGATTGGTTTTGGAGTTTGTTCGAGTCTTTTTCTCTATTATTAAGTTCCCTATTATTATTGTGCATTGATCTGAACTGCGGAGTAGGAATAGAAATTTTTTTTGAGGCTGTAAGATTGTCTTCGTCGAAATCTTCTGGAATTGTCGACGGATTTCTTTTTAAATTAGCTTGGTTTATGTAGTTTATCTCTGTATTTATAAAACTTTTAGGTTCTTGTTTAGCTGTTGTCTTGTTTAATCCCTTTTCCGATACAAACGAATTATTCACACTATCCTTCGAATGAGAAAAAGACAAAGAACCAGTACTCATAATATGACTTTGGTTAGTACCCCTGATAGTACTTGGTGTTTCATCTTCATTTGATGTGATTTTCAAACCTCCTTTCCTCTTTTGAATAATTGAGTCTCTCAGTTTTATCTTCAATTTATTATTTTCGTATTTTAATTTCAAACAATCTCCGCATTTTGCATTCATAACCAAATCACAGAGCTTTTCCTCTCTGCTATTCTCCAAATTGCAACTTCTCTCATGCTCGTCGAATTTTCTCTTCTTCGTATTTAAGTTGAATAATCTCTTTGCAGGGTCTTGACAAACTCTGTCTGATGTTTTTATTTTTGTTATGTTTCCTATATTTGAATTGGAAATATTAGAGGAGGTTTGTGAATGATTTTGTGAAAGATTATTCAGATTATTTCTGACATTATTTATATTATTATTGTTATTAGAGGGCATATTATAGATTAATTTTTCTACATCTATATTTGTGTTTAAAAACTTATTTAAACAGTGGGTTTCATAAGAACTCAGAGGTTCTTGTATTTTCAATGGGTTAAGAGATTCTTGATTTTTCTTGAGTTTCTTGAAATTTTCTTGTTCTATAATTCTCTTAGCTAAGCTAATTTTATCAATTGTGTAATTTGTCTTGTTTTTTATAGTATAGTTAACTGATGAGACCACTTCTCGAATTCTATCTCTTTTGTCATCTGGTTCTTGGGATGATTTACCAAAAAAGAATTTCTCAGAGAGTTTTAAGTTTTTCTTGTTCAAAATACTTACCTCTTCTGCAGTGATATCATGATTTATTAATAGAGATTTTTCCTTTTGTTGTCTTTGGTAGATCGCTTTATTTATGTCTTGTGTTAATCTGGAACTGTTTGAGTTTCCTTCCAGTTTCCATTCGTGACCACTTTCTAAGGAATTTCTGGCTATGTTTTTATCAAGCTCTTGTCTTAGATTGATTATTTTAATACCTTTATGAGAGGATCCTTCGTAAGAGTTACCTATTTGGTACTTTTTACTGATAATGAATTTATTTGGAGTACTTAGGGTTGGAACATTGGACTCTCTTTCACTACTTATTAGTCCTTTGAAAAATGAAAGTGCATTCTTAACTGGAGCCACCATTCTTTGAAGAAATGTCTTCTCTTCAATTTTATTTTCCTCTGTGATAGTTTTAGGCTTACTAAACATGAATTATAATTATATTCTAAAGTGAATTTAAATTTCAAATTCTCAAAATTAAAAAAATAATTAAAAAAATTTTATATTGATTAGGTAATTTAAATACGTAGAACCTTTTTTATATTGATCTATTTTTGAAAATAGTTTTTCATTTAATATAAAAATATGTGAATAAATCAAAATTATATAGTATATAAATATGTTTTTAATGATTGCAGAGAGCTAAGATATATCTATTAATTGACTATTCATCTAATTAGAATTTTGTCTTTAAACCATTTTTAAAGAATTCTAGTTTTGTCTTCTCCACTTGGCTCCAGTTTCTTAATTTATCTTCAAGTATCCAACCAACGATTCCATCTTCAACATAATTTTCATCAATTTTTTTGCTGGTTGCTAATCCAGATTTGATACTCTCAAAAGCAACCGCCTTTGCAACAGCAACTGGTATTCTAGTATCTAAAGAGTCAGGGATTATACAATCAGGTGATAGCATTTCATCACTAATCAAATCCGCTAAAGCGTAACTTGCAGCAATTTTCATTTGAATAGAAATCTTCCTAGATCTTGTGTCTATAGCAGCTCTAAAGATACCAGGAAAAGCCATAGAATTATTAACCTGATTTTTAAAATCGCTCCTTCCAGTAGCTACTGCTAGGGCACCTGCTGACTTAGCCTCGTGCGGTAAGATTTCAGGAATAGGATTAGCTAATGCAAATATTACAGGATCTCTGTTCATATTTCTTATCATATCTTTTGTTAATGTCCCAGGTGCTGATACTCCAATAAATATATCTGCATTTTTAATAACATCTTCTAACTTTCCCGATTCTTTCTCCCGATTTGTAAAATTTGATAATTTTTCCTTAAACTCATTCATTCCATATGGACGTCCAGCATATATTGCACCATTAGTGTCACATATTATAACTCTTTTAGCTCCACATGTTATTAAGAGTTCTGTTACACTCAAACCCGCAGCTCCAGCACCGTTCATGACTATTTTTACGTTTTCTATTTTCTTTTTCGTAAGTTTTAACGCGTTGATTATCCCTGCTAACACAACTACAGCAGTCCCGTGTTGATCATCGTGGAATACAGGGTAAGGTATGTTTTCTATTAGGGTCCTTTCTATTTCGAAGCATTCAGGTGACTTTATATCTTCTAAATTTATTGCAGAAAAACTAAGAGAAATTCTCTGAACTATAGAGATAAATTTTTTTGCATTCTTTTCTTCTATACAGATGGGAATGAAATTAGCTCCACCGAGAACTTTGAATAGAACACATTTTCCTTCCATTACAGGTAATCCTGCTAAAGTTCCAATATCACCGTATCCTAAGATGGCAGTTCCATTTGTTATGACTGCCCCGTAATTTCCCTTGCATGTTAGTAGGAAAATTTCATTAGAATCATTTTTTATTAAATCAGAAATATATTTTAAATTATTCCATGTAATTAATTCATTTAGCCTATTTACATCTTTTACATCAAATGTCCTGTCTTGTTCGATCACACCTTTATATCTTAAATGAAGCAAAATTGCATTATCAACTATACTGTTTTTATTAATAAAATAATTATGTGGGTATTCCAGTATCCAGCTTTGAGATCCTTCTAGCAAGAAATTTTTAAGCTTATTTTTAATTTCCTCTATCTTTTTATTTTCTAGTTTATGTTTATATACAAAAAACTCTGCAGATTTGATAGTAACATATTCAAGAAGTAAAAACAAATTATGTTCTAAAGGATATTATTGAATATATATTATACTTAAATATTCTCTTTCTTTCAAACTTTCAGATAATAACTTCACAACATATTCTAAGCAATTATTTAAGTTATCATAAATTTGGAGATCTAGAGCAGCTCTAATAACCCCAGCAAAAATTAAATTAGAACTAACGTTAAAATTTGTTTTTTTGTATAATAATTCCTCAATTTTAATTTTACTATCGTTACCTCCGATGAAAGAGAATTTATTTCGAGTATTAAACTGGACCAACTTAGATTCATCAACTCCGAAAAATTCTACGACAGAAAAAGCTGGCATAATAGCATTCACAGTTTCTTGAAATTCTTCTTTTGAATTTGCAAGATTATAGTCAATAAGAATAGGGTACGAATCAATATTGGCAATTGATTTATAATAGAAACCAAATGCTTCAATATAGGGAAAACCTATATTAGGATGATATTTCTGCTTAGAAATATTTTCTTCAAATCCAGATGTGTCAGTGATGACTAGAATAGAATTCTGTTTATTGGTCAATTCATTAGATTTAGAAATATCCGCCTCGATTAGTTTACAACACGAACCTACTCCTGGTGTGTAAACAAAAGACAATGCTTTTCTGTCTTTAATTGGGATCTTTGGCTTAGTCGATATCAACCCATTGTTTTTTCTTAATAATTTTTCATACGCAATGTTTTCTAAATTACCGTTTTTCTTATATTCCATGTTAAGCTTATTATATTAAATTACACTTTTATTTCAAATATGAAAATTAAATTTATTAAATAACAATTTAAGTAAATAATTATGACTTCCCCTAGTTTAAAAACTAAATACAATTTGGGAAACAGCCATGATTCTTTATTGGCATCTAAGAAATTAGGGAGCCTTTTGAGATCTTCTATATTTAAATCATATGAATCAATAGATAAAAGGGAAAAAACAAATGAAAATAATGAAAATCGAAGAAAAATTCCAAAATATCGAATTAATATCGAATCTCAGAATAAAAAGTTACTCCCTTCTGAAAATATTATTTTCAAATCAAAGGATGAAAATAATCCAAGTATATCTTTATTTTTAAAAATCTTTTATTAGAGGAAAGGAAAAATATTTCTTTAAAGAGAAATTCAATAACCGAATTTAATGAAAAAAGTAAAAGCAAAGATAAAAAAATAAAATTTGAATGTAATAAGAAATCATTACAAAACAAAAACTATTTCCAAAAACTTTTATCAGAGAAGATGAATGAGTCTAAGAGTAAATTTAGTGAATTAAATTATCTTACAAATTTCACTAACATCTACCTTAATAAAAATTTTAACTCAAGTAAAATTAAATAATTTGATGATAGTAAACTTAAAGATAGAAAAAGTTAAGAAGACACAATTAATAGATAAAAACTTTAAAGAAGAAGTTAAGAAAGCACAAAATGTCATAAATTCAAAAGATTCAAAGTATATTTTAAGACTTTATTTAATAGATTAATTTCAGATAGAAAAGAAATAACTTCGTCGAAAAAAGGCATAGAGACCATATCTTCTTTGAATAATAAACTGAATGTCACATTAGTAAAAAAATTAAACAACTTCACAAAAGCAAAAACCTTTTTAGATGAAAATGCTAATTCAATAAATCTTACTAACACAATTAAATCACCTAACATAGGGATAAAATTACATTCAGTAAATCCTTCTTCAATGAACTCTTTTAAAATTTCTAAAACCAAAACTGATTTTAACTCTAAATTAACAAATGCGACAATATTAAGCAGCAAAAATTCAAGAAAAAGTTCAAAAGAAAAGAATACACAAATTAGTAAAGCCCTTTTCAGCATACATGAAAATATGGATGCATATTATTGTAAAAATAATCAAGTAGAAACAGAAGTGAAATTTACAACAGATAAAATAGACAAATATGAATGTGTTGATAGAATAAAAAACTCAAAACCCAAGATCATTATCAAATCTAAAGAAATATTAAATAGTTGTAATGTCATGAATTTAGCTAAGAAAATTTCCTCCTTCAAAACTCATGCGGGAGCTAAAAAGAACTTCCTAAAGAATTCTATCCAATCAAATTCTAAAACAAACATTCAAAAGGAAACAGTTTATCCCAATAAGAATAATTTCATAATTATCGAGAAAAAAACTCCAGTTATTATAAACTCTAATTTGAAATTTTTAGACTTATCAAACAGTCTTAATAGCGTAAAGAAAAAAATTAATAATACTATTATACACGTAGGTTCTTCTTACAGAAATCTGATTCCTGCGAAAGTTTCATTTCCAACGGCTTCAAAATCTTCTAAATTAAAATCTAAAAGTAATTCTAAATCTGTTAGTCGTATTGACGAAAAAAATGAGACTAAAACCTCGAATATAATTAACAAAGAAGATAATTTGAATAAGATTTCACATAAGGATGGGATTAAGAAAATTAGAAACATTCCTTCTTGTAAAAAAATTAAAAAAACAAAATTTTCTCAATTTATTAAATCTGATCATAATAAAATTCAACTGGAAGAAAATCGAAATATTTCGTTAAAAGATAAACTAAGTTTTAATAAAGAAAAATATAAGAAAATATATGAAATAAATCTAAAATCTTCTGAAAATTTAAAAAATAATCTTTTCACGATAAAAACTCACCCAATTTTGATACTTAATCAGATACCAAAATGTTCTGAGTCAAACACAAATATTCAAGAAAAGAAAATTCTAAATAAGAGTACAACAAGCAAAGTTATAATTAAATCTAATCAATTTATTGACATAAACCAACTGAAAAATAAATCCGATTCTCCTAAACCTAAGACAGAGGAGAATTTGGATCCTGTCAAAAAAAACAATTCAGAATTTTCCAAAGAGGAGGAATTAGACTCTGACATTTCTTCATGTTCTAATAAAATATATCATTGTAAGGATAATAGTTATTTTCAAATACAATCTGAAAAAATAAAAAATTATATCACAAAATATTTTAATACACATAACACATATCCGGAAACAAATTTAAAATTCTACAATTACGGCCGTCTTTTAGGCAGAGGTGCATTTGGAAAGGTAAATTTAGGCTTACATAAATTAAGCGGGCGAATAGTGGCAATAAAGACTTTTAATAAATCTAAATTAAATTCGAATAGTTCTAAATATAATATCTATCAGGAGACAAATCTAATGAAAAATCTTAATCACAAAAATGTTATAAAAATTTATGAAATATTTGAATCAACGAAATACATTTTCATCATCATGGAAAATGTCTGTGGCGGTGATCTTCTTACCTTCTTGAGAAAAAGAACTAAAATAAACGAAATCGTAGCGAAATTTTTGTTTAAACAATTGATCGAAGCTATTAAATACATTCACTCCCGTAATGTAATTCACAGAGATATCAAGCTTGACAATATTCTAATAGATTTAGACAACAGCATAAAAATCTGCGACTTTGGTGTAGGGAAGAAGATTAAGAAGGGTCAAGTTTTATTTGATCAATGCGGAACCCCAGCTTACATCGCGCCAGAAATATTGTCGGAAGATGGTTATGAAGGATTCGGTGTTGATGTATGGTCAGCCGGAATCGTCTTATACGCTATGTTAAAAGGAACTGTTCCATTCAAGGCAAATAATATAATTGATTTACATAATTTGATTGTTTCCGGTAAATATCAGCCAATTCCAAATATATCAGACGACGCAGCAGATTTGATTTCTGGAATGCTCAAGGTTAATCCCAACAATAGAATGAGTATAGATGAAATTTTAAATCATAGATGGTTGAAAATAATCGATGATATTACGAAAATAAAGTCTAATCTTTTTACTAATGCGGAAAGGATACTGCTTGCTAAATCTAATGTGGATTATCGTAAAACAAATATTCAAGAGATTTGTGAACATTTTTCGTTAAAAAATTTAGACACTCTTCTCGAAATTGATCATCAAAATGTAGTTACTAATTCTGCTATTTATGCTCCTTTCAATTCAACTTTCAAATATATTTTAGAAGATTCTTTTTTGGATGATGAATTAAAAATCGAAAATGAAATTTTGAAATTTACTGGTAAGCCTAAAGAAGCTAATAGACAATATGAACTTAATAATAATGGAGAAATTGATAATGGATTTTTGATAAATCAGAACGAAAAGATATTAACGGAAAAAAATAAATCCTTAGAAAAAATTTATTCAGAAGGTTTAGAAGGAGAAGTAAAAGAATCGGAATATAATTTTACTAAAGAAAACCTAAAAATATCAATAAATGATTCACTTAAAAAAAAACAAGAAAAGAACAATACAGAATCATCAGGATCGATAAACTCACATTTAATTTTAGGTAAAAATATCCTTTTTATTATTAAAGATAATGATATTGTTGACGTTATAGAATCTCTTGGGTATAAACAGGATTATTTAATACAATGTTTAAATGAAAATCAACATAATTACGCAACCACCGCATATTTTCTTTTATCTAAGAAGGAATTAGATTTGTGAAATTATCTGTGGAATGTTGTGTTTTATATTTAAATTTTATTTATTATAATAAATTTTTCAAATTATAAATGAATTTCATAACGAAAGCCTATGTTCAATTTTTAAGTATGCTATTTGAAGATGCTTCGAATAATACTAAAATATCTAATCAAATAAAAAAACAAATAACTGCCTACTACTGTTACAAATGTGAAGATACATGTAATAAAATATGTGAGTGTAGATGCCATGTGAGAAGCTGTAAGAGATGTGATGAAATGGATTGTAATTATAGATATTGTACATGCTCTTGTCATCTTGCACATGTCATACAAAATCCATCTAACAATAATGACCCAAAAAATACGGCTAACCAAAATAATAATTCCATTTTAAGAGATAAAAATGGTAATCAAATCGGTCAAATTATAAGGGCCCATAGAAAAAAACTTAGCGATTTTAAAAAATTAAGCGTTGGAGAAGTAGAATCCGATAATAAAGAAACAGGGAAAAAATTTAAAAAGATTTTAGAAAGTTTTAAGGAAATGTCCCAAAAAGAAAAACCCGAACCTGATAAATTCAGGAAGGTAGTTTTGCAATTCAGAAAAACACAATCAGCGAATAGAATAACAGATGAGGATATGCCTTCAAAAACAGGTACATTTGCAAAGAATTCTGGATTATCACGTGGTCCCACAAATGCAAATTTAGCTCAAATAAACAATTTAAATCAACCAAAAGTTGGAATAGAGAAAAAATTAACTCGAGGGGAAAATCAAGAGATTGCTGCGAATAATCCTAATTATGCAAGTGATAATGAAGTAGCGATTAGACCAGGTATTATTTCAATATATC
>Ga0169931_10010546_pt1 | contig 13158 bp, 15 predicted proteins | sample Kivu_15m_20L_FD_129675 | JGI IMG/M metagenome (GOLD analysis project Ga0169931, IMG submission 129675) | Freshwater microbial communities from Lake Kivu, Western Province, Rwanda to study Microbial Dark Matter (Phase II) - Kivu_15m_20L... | ecosystem: Environmental > Aquatic > Freshwater > Lake...
CCTGTTCCGCAGCCAGGAAGCCTCAGCAGCGGGAGAATCGGCATGAGCCTCCGGCATGTCGGGCGGGTGGCGCGGGCGCTGCTGGTCAGCCAGTACGCCCTCATGCTCGAGTACCGGGCTGAAATCATGTTGTGGGCCCTCTCCGGGGTGCTTCCCCTGATCATGCTCGGGGTGTGGAGCGGCTCCGGCGCAGGGGTGCAAGCCGGCATGTCTGCGCAGCAACTCAGTCGCTATTTCCTCTCAGCATTTCTGGTGCGTCAGTTCACCGTGGTGTGGCTGATCCACGTGTTTGAGGAGGATGCGCTGCAGGGGAGGCTGTCTCCCTTTCTGTTGCAGCCGCTGGCCCCCCTGTGGCGCTATCTGGCTGCCCATCTGAGTGAGCAGGCCTCCCGGGTGCCTATCGTGGCGGTCATGCTCCTGGTCCTGGGCCTGCTCGTGCCGGGGCTGCTCTGGATCCCATCGGCACAGTCCCTGTTGCTTGGTCTGGTGGCGATCCAGGCCGCCTTCCTGCTCCGCTTTCTGCTGCAGGTGCTGATCACAACCCTCTGTTTCTGGAGTGAGCGAGCAGCGGCCCTCGATAGGCTGCTGTTGATTCCCTACCTGTTCCTATCCGGCCTGGTGGCACCGCTTGAAACCTTCCCTCCGGGGGTCCGGCTTCTGGCCATGGCCACCCCTTTCCCCTGGATGGTGGATTTCCCTGCCAGGCTGCTGGCCGGTGCACCGGTGAATGCGGCCCTGGGATTCACGGCGATTGCCGCCTGGAGCCTGCTGCTGCTGCCGATCGGCCGCTGGCTATGGCGTGCCGGCCTGCGCCGTTACTCGGCCATGGGAGCCTGAGCCATGGGCGTCTGGGGCCATTACGGACGCAGCCTGCGCTGCTTCTGGAGTACCTCGATGGCAGCCGAGCTGGAATACCCACTCAATGCAGGGATCGAACTTGTCTCGGTGTTGGGCAATCTGGCCGGCAGCCTGTTTGTGCTCCAGTTGCTTTTTGGAGGCGGCACCAGCCTGGGGGGTTGGAGCTGGAATGGGGCTCTTGTGGTACTGGGGCTTTACACCCTGCTGGATGGAATCACCACCTGCGTGCTTCAGCCCAATTTGAGCCGTATCGTCAACCACGTGCAGACCGGCACCCTCGACTACGTGCTGTTGAAGCCGATCGACAGCCAGTTCTGGCTGTCAACCCGCACCGTTTCGCCCTGGGGGCTGCCGGCCATAGGGATTGCCCTGGTTCTGATCCTATGGGCTGCAAGCAGGGCCGGCCTGCCGACCCCATCGCTGCTCTCGCTGGCCCTGGCACTGCTGTTTGCTTCCCTGGTGATCCTCTACAGCCTTTGGTTCGTGCTGGCGGCACTGAGCATCTGGTTCGTCAAGGTCTGGAATGCCACTGAGGTGCTGCGCCAAACCCTGGTGGCGGGCCGGTATCCGGTGAGTGCCTATCCCCCTGCCCTGAGGCTTGTCTTCACTTTCGTGTTGCCTGTCGCCTTTCTCACTACGGTGCCCGCCGAGGCGCTGCTGGGCAGGGGATCGTTGGCGTGGACGGGCGGATCCCTGCTGGCTGCCATGGTGTGTTTTGGAGGCAGCCGTTTGCTCTGGCTCCATGCCCAGCGCTACTACACCTCAGCCTCTAGCTAGGACCCATGGTCGCCTCCCCCCTGGATAAGGAGTCCCAGCAGCGCTGGCAGCGACATTGGCAGGAGCGCTGGTATCCGGTGGCCTACCTGGAGGATCTGGATCCGCTGCGACCGACCCCTTTCACCTTGCTGGGGCAGGATCTCGTTCTCTGGTGGGATGGCACGGCGAGCCAGTGGCGTGCCTTCGTTGATGTCTGCCCCCACCGCCAGGTCCCCCTCAGCGAAGGCCGCATCAATGAGAGGGGCGAGTTGGAGTGTCCATATCACGGTTGGAGTTTCAACGGTAAGGGGCATTGCACCACCATTCCCCAGGCCGAGCCGGAGGCAGCCGCGAGCGCCTGCCGCAATCCCCGCAGTTCCTGCCGCTCCTTTGCCACTGCCACAGCCCAGGGACTGCTGTTCGTCTTTGCTGGCCCCGCAGAGCAGGCCGGGCTGCAGGACCTGCCTCGAGTGCCTCCCCTGGACGAACCCTCCTGGCTGGTGCAGGACACCTTCCGCGATCTGCCGATGGATGCGCTCACTCTGCTGGAAAACGTGCTGGACGTGAGCCACGTGCCCTTCACCCACCACCGCACCGTGGGCCGCCGTCAGAATGCCGCCCCAGTGCTGGCCGAGCTAACCGGCTCCGATGCGGCTGGCTTCAGCATCTCCTGGCCGGAGGGTCCACGCCGGGGAAAACTGGGGAGCCAGTTCACGACCTTTGCAGGCCCATGCCTGATGTGGCACGACCTGACGGCCAAGGGATTCGCCCGCTTTCTCACCGTGGTGTATGCCACCCCCATCCGGCCGGGCGAGTGTCGTCTCTTTGCCCGCTTCCCATTCCAGTTCCGCTCCCTTTTGCCGCGCCTGCTGCTGAAGGCCAGACCTAAATGGCTGCAACACCTGGGCAATCACGTTGTGCTGGAGGACGATCAGGTTTTCCTCCACTGGCAGGAAAGGGTCCGATGCCCCAGCTTCCTGCCCACCAGCGCCGATATCTACGTGCGGGCCCTCCACGACTGGGTGGATGCCGTAGCTGGACCGCCGTTTCCAGGCGCGACCCTACCGACACGGCTGGGAAATGCCCAGCTGATGGATCGCTACGAAAGCCATACCCGCCACTGCCGCTCCTGCTCAGGAGCCCTGCTGGGTATGCGTCGCTGGCGGCCTCTGCTGCTTGGGGCCCTGGTGGTGGAGCTGCTGTTGGCGGCCTGGCTGCCAGGAAATGCCGCCCGGGCTGGGCTGGTACTGCTGATTGCCCTCACAGCCCTGCTGCTGAGGCAGCTGTGTCGCTGGGAGGAGCTGCTGCAGCGGGGAGACGGCCAGCCACCGCGCAATCGTCATTGACGGCCAGGTCAGCTTCAGCCCAGGCGCCTTTCCAGAGGCTGGACACGGGAATCCAGCTGTCGGGCGCGCTGCAGGTCCACCCGAGTGATCCGGTAACCCAGACGCCGGGCCGCCAGCACCAGTTCCTGCTGGGTACGGCAGTGCTTCAGCGCCCGCTGCAGGCTCGTTTCGGCCTCAGCCTCCTCTACCAGACGTTCCAGTTCGCTCCAGCTCATCGGCAACCCCGTTGGTTGTTACACCATGCCCAACAGCGATGCGGGGCACAAGGTGGCGGGCCATCGGCCGGTTGAAACTTCACGAATCGGCGCCCTGCAGCTGCAGCACCTCTCGGATGGTCGCTTCATCCACATCGTTGCGGATCTCCACCGAACCGAGTGCATTGGGAAGAACGAAGCGTATCCGCCCGTCCTGAACCTTCTTGTCGCTTTGCAGGCAGGCGATCACCGCCTCCGGATTCAGGCTCGGCCAGCGGTGGGGCAGTCCGGCGGCGGCGATGACGGCCCGTTGGCGCCGCTGGTCGGCAGCGCTCCAAAGGCCCATCTTCATTGCGATCTCACCTGCGGCGGCCATGCCGATCGCCACCGCCTCGCCGTGCAGCCAGGTGCCGTACCCACAGAGCGTTTCCACCACGTGGCCCAGGGTGTGGCCGTAGTTGAGGATTGCCCGCAGCCCCCCCTCCTTTTCATCGGCAGCCACCACGTGCGCCTTGGCGGAGGCGGAGCGCTCGAGAATCTTCAGGAGCAATCCGGGGCCAATCGCCGCCATGCTGCTGAGGTCCGCCCTCCCCTCCAACTCTCCGAACAGCGCCCGGTCACCGATCACGCCGTATTTGATCACCTCTGCCATGCCGGCCCGGAATTCCCGCTCCGCCAGGCTGCCCAGGGTCATGGGATCCACCAGCACCAGCCTGGGCTGGTGAAAGGCGCCGATCAGGTTCTTGCCGCCGGGATGGTTGACGCCGGTCTTGCCGCCAATGGCCGCATCCACCATGGCCAGCAGGGTGGTGGGTACCTGCACCACGGCTACCCCACGGAGCCAGGTGGCGGCGGCGAAGCCGGCCATGTCGCCGACGACACCGCCACCTAGGGCAACGATGAAGGAGCCCCGTTCCAGCCTTTGTCTGAAGGCTGCGTCATGGATCAGGGCCACGGTAGTGGGATTTTTCTGGTCTTCTCCAGCCTTGATCACCAGGGGGCTGGCATCGAAACCGGCGTCCCGCAGGCTGGCAATGGCGCTGGAGCCGTAGTGCTCCTGAACAACCGGATTGGTCACCATTAACGACTTTGTGCCTGCCTTGAAACCCAGGCTGCGGATCTGATCGCCCAGGCCGGCGAGGATCCCCGCGCCTATGACGATGGAATAGGGATTGGCGCTCAGCTCGACCCTGATCGTGCGCAGGCTGGGGAGCGCGGTCGTCACAGGACATATCAGCCGGATCGTCAAGGCTACGGCGGCTGCGCCAGGGGCTGCGGGATCTCTCAGAATGACCTGGCAGGCCTTTGGAATCGCGACCGACCGCCCCCATGCCCGATTCCGCCGACCGGCCTTCCATTGCCTGGCCATTTCTGGCCCCAGCCCTGATCCTGCTGTTGATTTCCGTTCTTATTCCAGCCGCCATGGCCCTGGTGATCAGTTTCAGCAAGGCGGGTCTGGATGTGAGTGAACCACTGCAATTTGTCGGCCTGGCAAACGTTCGCAGGCTGCTATTCGATCCGATGTTCTTCCGGGTTACCGGCACCACCTTTCTCTACCTGGTGGGGGTCGTCCCCCCAATCGTCCTCGGTGCTCTGGCGCTTGCCGTGCTCGTCAACCGCCGCCTCCCCGGGATCCACTGGTGTCGCGGTGCCCTCTATGCGCCTGTGCTGGTGTCGATAGTGGTGGCAGCGATCGCCTTTCGCTGGATCTACGCGGAGAACGGATTGGTCAATGGCTGGCTAGGAGCGCTGGTTGGACCAGGCTTTCAGCCCATCGGTTTTCTCACCTCCCCATTTCTCGCCCTGCCCTCTGTGATGCTTGTCACACTCTGGAAGGGGCTCGGTTACTACATGGTGATTTTTCTGGCAGGCCTCCAGGGCATCTCCCCAGACCTCTACGAAGCGGCTGCCCTGGATGGCAGTGAAGGCTTTCGCAAGCATCTTGACATCACCCTTCCCCTGCTTCGTCCCTACATCACCATGGTGGCGGTGATATCTGCCATTGCCGCCACAAAGGTGTTTGAGGAGGTCTATCTGATGACTCAGGGTGGGCCCGCTGATTCGACCCGCACCCTAGTTTATTACGTCTACGACCAGGCCTTCTCGGAACTGGAGATCAGCTATGCCTGCACCATCGGCCTTGCCCTGTTTCTGATCGTGCTGTTGCTCAGCCTGGTGCGCTTCCTGTTTGCAGCCGAGAAGGGGCTTGCCTGACCGCCTGCCCCCTAATCTGTTGAATTGGAGGCAAACCGGAGATGGCTGAGCCCGCGTCAGCACCAGCAGGCTCGGCCATCGGGGTGGTCGGGGGTGGCCAACTGGCCATGCTGCTCGCCTCCGCTGCGCGTGATCTGGAAGTCCCCTTCCATATCCAGACCCCATCGCCCCACGATCCGGCAGCCGCCCTGGCCACTTCGGTAGTGCTGGCAGGTATCGATGACATTCCTGCCACCAGGGAACTGGCCCGCCGCAGCACCGCGATCACCTTTGAAAACGAGTGGGTTGACCTGCACGCCCTGGCCCCGTTGGACTTTGAAGGGGTGCTGTTCGTGCCGAGTCTTGAAGCCCTGTTGCCCCTGGTGTGCAAACGCCGTCAGCGCCTGCTGCTGCAGGGCCTGGGCCTGCCCACCCCCAGGTGGTGTGAATGGCCTGCCGATGGGGTCCTGCCGGCTGATTTCAGCTTTCCCCTGATGGCCAAACTTGCCAGTGGCGGCTACGACGGCAAGGGAACGGTAGTGATTGAGGGTCCGGAGGAGCTGGCTTCTCTCCCGACCCGGGTGGCAAAGGGCGACTGGATTCTGGAGGAGATGGTGTCCTTTGAGCTGGAGCTCTCCCAGCTGGCCTGCCGTGACAGGGCTGGTAACTTGCTTTGTTACCCCCTGGTGCAGACCCGCCAGCACCAACAGGTCTGCGACTGGGTGCTCGCCCCAGCCCCGGTGCCCCAGGCGGTGCAGGCCTATGCCCGAAACATCGCCGCATCCCTGATCACGGCCATCAACTACGTGGGTGTGCTCTCGATTGAGCTGTTCTATGGCCCGGGCGGCTTGCAGGTCAATGAAATAGCCCCCCGGACTCACAACTCGGGGCACCTCACCATCGAAGCGGCCCACACCAGTCAGTTTGAGCAACAGGTACGGATAGTCAGCGGTCTGCCGATGGGTCCGGTGGACCTGCGGGTCCCCGGTGCCTTGATGGTTAATCTGCTTGGCCTTGAGGGTTCTGCGACCGATTATTCAAGCCAGCGGGAGGCTCTGGCAGACCTGCCAGGTGCCCATGTGCACTGGTACGGCAAGCAAGGCTCAAACGCTGGCCGCAAACTGGGCCACATCACCATGGTGCTGAATGGAGTGGATCCCAAGGAGCGCTCCTGCGAGGCGGAGGAGTTGCTGGCTCGGGTGCGCCGCATCTGGCCCTTGCCAGCCGCTTAATATCTAGGCGGACTGCTTTGTTGGTGTCTGCCTTTAACAGTTTTCTGATCTGACTCCCTCTTCGACATGGGGGATCTGCAGCGGAAGCAACGTAAGCCGACCTTGCAGTCGGAAACGGCGCCCCGTCCTTGATCCCCCTTCTGGTTAAACCAGGTCGAACACTGGGGCAAAACGGCACGGCGGTCCACCCCTTTCTCCCCACTTCAGCGCAGTTCGATCACCTCGCCGGCGGGATAGCGCACCTTGGCAGCCCTGGCGTACTTGTCATCTGGGGCCCGGTAGCCCGCAGCGCACACAACGCAGCTGTGATATGGGGAATTCTCCAATTGGAGGATACGGTCATAGGCTGCCGGGTCGAACCCCTCGATTGCACAGGTGTCGACCTCAAGCAACGCTGCGGCTGTCATGAAGGTACCGAGGGCGATGTAGACCTGATTGCTTACCCAGCGCCCGATCTGCCCGCTGCGCGGACCCTCGATCAGGTCCACCTCGATCATGCGCCGATAGGTGGCCAGATCCCCGGTGTCGAGACCACGGATGGCGGCCATGGACGACACCAGCCGGTCGGCCTGTTCTGGGCCGATCCGGCGTTCGGCCAGAAACACCACCAGATGGGACGCGTCGGTGATCTGACTCTGGTTCCAGGATTCCGGTCGCAGCTGCCTGCGCAGGGCGGGATCGCCGATCACAAGGAATTTCCAGGGCTGCAAGCCGTAGCTTGAGGGGCTCTGCACCAGGGCGTTTTCCAAGGCAGCCCAGGTTTCGGCATCTATGCGGCGGTTCGCATCGAATAGTTTGGTGGCATAGCGCCAGGCCATGGCCTGCCTGAGCTTTTCCGGAGTGATAGCCATCGTGGAACTGGGAGAGGGTCTGGACCGCTCGCCATTCTCGATGGGATCAAATCCTCCTCCTGACTGGCAGCAATTGGGCCGATGAACAGTTTTGAACAGGCTTTTGAATCCCTGCTATCCATGGCGCCGGGGCCCCTGTTTCCCAGAGCCAGGTTGCTCTACCTGCGCAAGTACTCCCTCGAGGGTCAGGATGGGCGCGAGCGGTTTCGCACCTTTCTCTACCAGGAGGAGATTGAGGAGCTGCCCGGAGGCCTCGTGCGGGTCCGGGCCCTTTACTTTGCCGTGGTGCATTGGCAGCGAGCCCAGACCACCCCAGCTGATTACAGCAGCTATCTGCGGGGACGGTGGCAGCTCCAGCCCGTCAACCTGGAGTTGGTGGATGAATCCTGGTTCAGAGAAGGGGGGGGCTTCGCCCGCTTTCAAGCGAACGCGGTCTACGAGCGCCGCCCCTCCGGAGCGCAGCTGCTGGAGGACTCCTGATTGAGCAGACGCTCCAGCACCTGCTGAAGTTGCTCTCGGTCCCAGCTGGTCACCACGAATACTTCCTGAACGCTGTGGCCCCGGCGCGCCACCAGCTTGTGACCACCGGTGATCGCTGTGGACACCCGCAGCCGAAGCTGGGGGCTGCGTCCCCGCACCCGGGAGATCACCGCAGGGGTGACAGTGGAGATGCCATCCAGATTGGCCAGCTGCTGAAGCAGGGGGATCAGCCCCTCCAGGTAGGTGCTGTGGGTGATGACCACCCGACCCATCAGCCCTTCTCCAAAGGGGCCATGGTGAGCCCCTCGGCGCCCAGCTGCTGGTGATAGAGCTCGGCCTGCTCCTGGGGGCCACACCAGACGACCGCGGCACCCTGGCTATCGATCTGGTGGGCCAGCTCCCAGGCCCTATCTGGTTGCATGGCTGGAATGTAACGCTGCAAGCACTCCACCACATGCTGGAAGGTGTTCACATCGTCGTCGAGCACCACCACCTTGAAGCTTGGATAGGGCTGGCGGATCCGCTGTTGCTGCTGTAGTGGGCTGGGGGCCATGGTTGCCAGAACCAAAACCTGAAAGAAGCGTGGGGTCCCAAGCCTAGGTAAGGTGGGTCCATTCCTGAATGGCTGGGCCATGTTGATTAGCTTTGGCTGGGCTTCGCTGGCTGCCCTGTTCAGTTTTTCGATCGCCATGGTTGTCTGGGGTCGTCACGGTGACAACAGCATCAAGTTCTGATTCCGAGCTCCCTACCCTCGGTGCCTGAGCTGTCCATCTCCCCCCCCCAGGTTCTCTCGGGGGTTGCCATTCTATTGCTGATTTTTGTCAGTGGCGGAGTGCTGTACCTCTCAACTGTCGAGTGGCGTGATCGCCGGCGCCGCAGGGCTCTTGAGGTGAAACGCCAGCGATGAGCTCTCCCTCACCCTCCGGGCTGGCCCCATGGGCCTGGCGGAGAGCTGGGGCTCTGCTGGTGCCTGCTCCGCTTTGCCCTGCAGGTGCTTCATCACTGCAACAACTGCTTGAGGACATTGCGGCAGCCCACGTAGAGGGGCTCGACCTGGAGAAATCCTGGCAGCCAGCATCGCTTGCTACCAAGGCATGGGCCCTGCTGGGCCGTTCCCCCTCGGACGGGGATGACGAGGAGTTGCGCCTGGCAGCCGACAACCTGCGCGTAGAGCTTGCTGGAGACACGGTCACCTACGTGGTGAACCGAAATCTCAATGTCTCGAACCATTGCGTGAAGCACTGCAGCTTCTGTGCTTTCCGCCGCGATGCGGGCGAACCTGGGGCCTACTGGCTCAGCGAGGCCGAGCTCGCAGCAAAGGCTGAAGAAGCCCAGCAGCTTGGAGCCACGGAGCTCTGCATCCAGGGTGGACTCAACCCCCTAGCCACGATCAATGGCAGCCAGCTGGCCTATGCCGAGCGTCTGCTGGAATTGCTTCAGCGGGCGGCTCCCGGCATCCACCTGCATGCCTTTTCACCTCAGGAACTTCTTTTCTTTGCCCAACAGGATGGGCTGGAACTGGATGTGGTTCTGGAGCGACTGCAGGCGGTGGGGCTGGCATCCATTCCAGGCACGGCTGCTGAGGTGCTCAGCGAGCCGGTACGCCGGGTGCTTTGCCCTGAGAAGCTCTCCGCCCGTGCCTGGGTGGCAGTGATGCTGCAGGTGCATCATCACGGTCTGGCCGCCACCAGCACCCTGATGGCAGGACATGTCGAATCGCCTGCCGATCTGGCCGCCCACCTGCTCACCCTGGTGGCGCTGCAGCGCCATGCCTGGCAGCAAAAGCAGGCGGGATTCAGCGAATTTGTGCTGCTGCCCTTTGTCGGTGAGGCGGCACCGGCCTCCCTGCGGGCCCGGGTCGGTCGGGATCAACCAGACAGATCGGCGATGCTGCGTCTCACCGCCCAGGCCAGGGTTCTTCTGGGGCCATGGTTTCGCAACCACCAGCCCAGCTGGGTGAAGCTCACCCTGGCAGGGGCTGCAGAGGCCCTGCGCTGGGGCTGCAATGATCTCGGCGGCACCTTGATGGAGGAGCACATCACAACCATGGCGGGTGCCACAGGGGGCACTTATCAGACGCCCCAGGCCCTGGAGAACGCAGCCCTCAGCCTGGGGCGACCAGTGCGCCGGCGAAGCACCCTCTACGGAGTGGGGAGATGAGGCGCACCGCAGCGCTCACAGCCCTGCTGGTGCTGGTTCCTGGCATGGTGCTGTGGAACTGGCCCCGTCCCCGGGCCAGGGGGTTGGAGCGCCTGCTTCTCCAGACTGCTCTGCTGCAGAGTTTTCCCCCATCCCCGCAACGTTCCATTCCGGCCCTGTGGCGCCAACGTCTTGGCGATACCCTGGCGGAGAGCACCTGGCGCCGTCAGCGGCGCGTCTGGTGGCAGTTCTGGGGGCGTGATGGGGATGGCGGTCCCTACCTGGCCTTTGCCGCTTCAGGCCTCCAGAAGCTGCCCCGCTACGGCCTGAGGGTTGATGACCTGGTGGTCGTGGCGCCAGACCCCCTCTCCCAGAAGCTTCTGCAGGATCAGCTCAAACTGGCTCAGCGCCAGCCCAGGGGAATGGAGCAACGCTGTCTGCTGCGACTCCAGCAGGGGCAGGCAGTGTTCTGGTCTCCCCTGGGGCTCGGTTTGCTGGCTGGGCCCATGGCTCCCCTGCTGCAACGGTTCCAGCAGGGTTGCCTGAGCCTGCGCCTCCAGGATTCAAGCCTTGCTCTCGACGGTGAAGCGAGTTCAACCAGCGGAATCCTCACCATGCCTGCTCGGCTGGCACCGCCGCCGCCCCTTGCTCCGCTGCCAACGGATCTGCTTTTGGAGTGGCGAGGGCCGGCACTCAAGGGGGTTGGGCAGGGGCTGTTCAATCGTCAGCTGATCAGGGAGCCCCTTGCTGATCGCTACGGAATCGGTGATGCACAGTTGGCTCTGCTGGGATCGGCTCCCTTTGTTCTGCGGATTCGGCCCCTGCCTGACGGGCCTTTTCAGGCAGGCCTGGAACTTGAGCTTCAGGTTGGGACGGATCGAAAACCCTGGACCAAGCTGCTGAACACCCTTACTCCGGCAATCCAGTCCCAGGGTCTGGAATCTGCCATCTCCGGGTCCGCTGTATTCCCAGCCTCTTCCTGGCGTCGCCAGGATGGGCAGGTGGTTGGTGGCTGGCGTTGGCAGTTGCCTTCAGGTGGAACTCCACGCCTGCTGCTGTTTCTGGGCCCTGAACCAGCAGGCGGGGTGACACCCAACACAAGGGCGACCCAGTCTCCCCCCGAGCTGACCAGTCCGGAAATGGGAGCTGCAACCGTGTTGCGCCTGCGCCCCCAGGCGCTTGCCAAGCTGGGGCTGCTGCCAGCCGAGCTGCCTTTGCCGGTTCAGCGATCGAACCAGCTCTATTTGGTGGCTTTTCAGATGGACGACGGCGGCCGATCGCCTGGGTCACCCCTCAGCCAGCTGATGGGGCAGCTTCAGCTGCAGTTTCGCCAGCCGCAACGCTAGAGGGCCCAACGTCAGAGGGTTGCTGCTGTTGGCGCTCCCGCTTGCGGCGCTCTGCGGCAACCGTTTCCTCCATCAGCTCCACCGCCTGGGCCATCTTTTCGAGATTCGTTGCATAGAGGCTCAGATCCTTGTCCAGCCGATCCCTCAACAGCCCAATGGCACTGCCAAGGTCGTGGGCATAACTGCGCAGCGCTGTGGGGTCCATGGCATCGGCCCCCTGGGCCTGCTCGAGCAGGCTGAGCAAACCCACGGCCATCAGCCGTGAGTAGTGGAAGTCAGGTCGACGGATTCCCGCCAGAGCTGCCGCCACCGGTTCGGGCGCACCGGCACCCACCTGTTCGATCCACTGGCTCACCTCCTCAACGCTGTGACTTCCCATTGCCGCCATCGCCGCATCCCTCTGCTGGCGCAGTGACCTGGAGTCGAATCCCGAAGCACTGCAGATGGCATCCAGCAGAGGCTGCCGGTGGGCCTCCGGTCGGTACCCCTTTGAAAACCCATCAAACACCTGGATCAGGCCTGCAGCGAAGAGGGGATCACTGCGAAAACCAGCCTGACGGCTCAGCAGGTGGAGTTCCACAAGCAGCTCATCCACCACCCTCCGGTAGAGGGGGGCGATCACGTGGGGGAAGGCGCTATGGAAGGCACGCTTGCTGTCGGCAACGGTGAGGGCTGCGCTCACGCGGGTCGGGCTCATGGTTGGACGACCCTAGCCGCCCAGGCTCAGTAGGATCAACCGTAGTTTCAGACGCTGCTCCATGATCCCGATTGTGATTGAAGAGTCGGGCCGGGGAGAACGTGCATTCGACATCTATTCCCGACTCCTAAGGGAGCGCATCATTTTTCTGGGGGAGCCCGTGACGGCCGAGTCGGCTAACAGGGTGGTGGCGCAACTGTTGTTTCTGGAGGCGGAAGATCCGGAAAAGGATATATTCATGTATATCAACTCCCCTGGCGGCTCAGTATATGACGGCCTTGGTATCTTTGATACAATGCAGCATATAAAGCCTGATGTCCAAACTGTCTGCGTCGGCCTTGCAGCATCCATGGGTGCATTCCTGCTATGTGCCGGCACCAAGGGCAAGCGCAGCAGTCTCACCCATTCCAGGATCATGATCCACCAGCCATTGGGAGGAGCCCGCGGCCAGGCGAGCGACATTCGCATCCAGGCCGATGAAATTCTTTACCTAAAGAGGAAGCTGAATCAGGAACTGGCCGAACGCACCTGCCAGCCCCTGATCCGCATTGAGGAGGACACGGACCGCGACTTTTTCATGTCACCGGCCGAAGCGGTCAGTTATGGGCTTATCGACAAGGTGATCGAAAGGCGCCCTGTGCGGCCAATCTGATCAGCAGGGGGCTCGTCGAAGTGGGCAACTGGGATCCGAGTTTGAACATCAAACCGGCTTAGGTATCGAGGATTACCCCGATCCTTTGGTGTTCGGTCTGAAATTTGGGTTTGATTCCAAGCCCCCATGGCGACCTATACGATCACCCTCAGCACCGGAGCCAGCTTCCCCTGCCCTGATGACACCTACATCCTCGATGCAGCTGAGGAGCAAGGTATCGACCTGGCATTTTCGTGCAGGGCTGGGGCTTGCAGCACATGTGCAGGGAAAATCACATCAGGTTCTGTAGATCAAAGTGATCAGAGTTTTCTGGATGATGATCAGATTGATGCCGGCTACGCCCTGCTCTGCGTAAGCTACCCTACGGCAGATTGCACGATTATTCCAGACGTCGAGGAAGAGCTCTGATTCAAC
>Ga0169931_10010548_pt1 | contig 13157 bp, 10 predicted proteins | sample Kivu_15m_20L_FD_129675 | JGI IMG/M metagenome (GOLD analysis project Ga0169931, IMG submission 129675) | Freshwater microbial communities from Lake Kivu, Western Province, Rwanda to study Microbial Dark Matter (Phase II) - Kivu_15m_20L... | ecosystem: Environmental > Aquatic > Freshwater > Lake...
CGTGCCGCATCCGGCCTACCTGACGACGCTCGTCGCGGGTGAGCTCGTCGAGGTGCGCTCGCGCTGGAATGGCGTGCCACTTGCTCTGGTCGCCGAGCCCGCGCTCGACGAGCACCTCGAAGCGAGCTTCGAGCCGACCGCCGAGATCCTGCAGTTCTTCGAGGATCTCACCGGCGCGCGCTACCCGTACGCCAAGTACTCGCAGGCCGTGGTTGCGAACTTTCCGCACGGCGGCATGGAGAACATCTCGGCGACGACGCTGACGGACGCCTGTGTCGGCGACGAACGCGCGCGGCGCGACTACGACCCGACCGGACTGATCGCGCACGAGGCCGCGCACCAGTGGTTCGGGAATCTGCTCACCTGCGCGGACTGGTCGCAGGTCTGGCTCAACGAAGGTTTCGCGACCTACGGCGAGCTGCTCTACCGCGAGGCCACGGCGGGGCGCGATGACTTCCGCGCGGCCATGCGCGACGTGCAGGACTTCTACGTGGCGCAGGACACGGGCGCCGCGCGTCGACCGCATGTGTGGGATCGCTGGCGCGAGCCGTTCGATCTCTTCACGCGCGGCGGGCAGGCCTATCAGGGCGCCGCGAGCCGGCTGCATCTCCTGCGCTTTCAGCTCGGCGACGATGTGTTCTTCCGCGGTCTGCGGCGCTACGTCGCCGATCACCGCGGGCGCGCGGTCTCGACCGACGACTTCCGGCGCGCGCTGGAGCAGGAGAGCGGGCTCGACCTCGCGCCGTTCTTCCAGCAGTGGTTCTTGCGGCCGGGCTACCCGGAGTTCGCGGTGCGCTGGAGTTGGAGCGAGTCGCGGCGCAGCGTGCGCGTCGAGGTCGAGCAGGTGCAGGCGAGCGCCGACGGCACGCCGGCGGTGTTCACCGTGCCCGTCGACATCGAAGTGCGCGATGCGAGCGGCTCGCGGCGCACGCGCGTCACGATCGACGAGCGGCGCGAGGTGATCGAGCTCGCGGCCCCGACGCGGCCGAGCTGGGTCGTGTTCGACAAGCACGGCTGGGTGCCGAAGCGCGCGCGCACGGAGCGCAGCACGGACGAGTGGCGCGCGCTCGCCGGCGAGTCCGACGACGTGAACGAGCGACGCGAGGCGCTGCTCGAGCTCGGAGTGCGGCTGGCGACCGAGCCGGACGAGCAACGGCGCTGGAGCATCGCCGAGACGCTGCTCGACGGACTGGGCCACGCGTGGGAAGCCGTGCGGGTCGCGGCGGCGCGCTCGTTCGGGCGCGTGCACACGACGTTTGATAATCCGATTGCGCAGGAGCTGATGGGAATTGCGAGCGGAGATCGCTCGGCGCGCGTGCGCGTCGCCGCTCTCGAAACGCTGGCCGCGTGGGAGACGCGCGAGGAGTTTGCGGCGTTCGCGCGCGAGCAGTACGCCGCGGAGTTCAGCCCCGCGACGATGGGCGCCGCCGCGCGACTGGTGGCGCTCTCCGAAGGCGAGCCTGCACTGCCTTGGTTGCTACAGGAACTCGGGCGCGCGTCCCTGCACGACAGCCTGCGCGCGGCGCTCGTGCCGGCGGTGGCGAGTGTGCGGGGATCGCAGTCGTTGGCCGCGCTGCAGGCAGGGCTGCTCGACGAGAGTTGGGGCGTCGCTGCTCGCGAGGCTGCGGCGCGGGCGCTCGTCGCGAGCGCCAAGGGTCGCAGCGATCTCTCGCGCGAGGCCTCGGCGCTGCTCGAGCGCACGGACCTGTTCCGGCTCCAGCTCGCGCTCGTCGAGCTCTTGATCGCGATCGACGACGGCCGCGCTCGCGCCGCGCTCGTGCAGTTCCACGGGCGCTGCAGCGACGCGCGTCCGCGCCGCGCGATCGAGGCCCACTTCGAGCGCGCGGGCCGCTAGGGTTCATGGCGAGCACCTTCGAGTCGGAGCTCGCCGAAGCCCTGCGCGCGGAGCGCGGTGCGCTCTCCGCATACCGCCGGCTCGCCCGACTCGTGCGCGACCCAGAGCTCGCACGCCTGCTCGCTACGTTCGCGGAGGACGAGCGGCGGCAGATCGAGGAGCTCCTCGCGACGACGCGCGCGCTGGGAATCGAACCGGTGCGGCCGAGCCTGCGTCGCCGCGTGCTCGCGGAGCTGCTCGCCGCGACCGTGTGGCTCGGCGCCCGCCGCATGGTGCTGCGCTTGTGTCTCGATGCCGAGGAGACCCGGGCGCGCTGGTACGGGCACCTCGCCGGATTCTTAAGGCAGCAGGGCGAGCCGCGCTTCGACGCGAGCTTCGCGCGCATGGCCCGGCTCAAGCTCCAGCACGCACAGGCCCTCGGCGCGTGGGTCCGCAGCGACTAAGCTAAGCCCGAATGGAACGACGCGGCCAGAGCTTCTCGGAGCGGATCCACTCGCTCGTCCCGTTCGGGATCGGCGAGAAGAAGCCGCATCACTTCCTCGAGATGCTCCGCATCGGGTGGCAGAACCGTGACAACCTGAGCTATGCGTGGGATGTGCTCACGAAGGGCGTGTGCGATGGTTGCGCGCTCGGGACGAGCGGTCTGCGCGACTGGACCGTCGACGGCACGCACCTGTGCCTCGTGCGCCTCAACCTGCTGCGCCTCAACACCATGGGGCCGATGCCCGAAGGCGCGTGGGGCGACGTCGAGGCGCTGCGTGCGCGCTCCTCGAAGGACCTGCGCGAGCTAGGCCGCATTTCGTATCCGCTGCGCCGTCGCAAGGGCGAGCGCGGCTTCACGCGCGTGTCGTTCGACGAGGCGTGGGCCGATATCGGTCCGCGCTGGCGCGCGCTCGACCGCAGCCGCACCGCGATGTTCGTGACGAGCCGCGGCATCACCAACGAGACGTACTACGTCGCGCAGAAGGTGATGCGATTCTTGGGCTCCAACTCCGTCGACAACTCGGCGCGCCTGTGCCACAGCCCGAGCGGCGCGGGCTTGAAGGCCACGGTCGGCGTGGCGGCGACGACGTGCTCCTACACGGACTGGCACAAGGCCGATGTGATCGTGTTTTTCGGCTCGAACCCGGCGAACGACCAGCCGGTGTCGACGAAGTACTTGCACGAAGCGAAGAAGCGCGGCGCGCGCGTGCTGATGGTCAACGCCTATCGCGAGCCGGGCATGGAGCGCTACTGGGTGCCGTCAAATGCGGATTCGGCGCTGTTCGGGACGCGCATCGCGGATCGTTTCTTCCTCGTCAAGGTCGGCGGCGATCTCGCATTCCTGAATGCCGTGGCGCGTCGGCTCGTCGAGCGCGGGGCGGTCGCGCGCGAGTTCATCGACGCGGCGACGACGGGCTTCGCCGAGTTCGAACGCGCACTCGCGCTGCTGCCGTTCGAGGAGTTGCTCGCGCGCGCGGGCACGACGCGCGAGGACCTCGAGGCCTTCGTCGACGAGCTCGCCCGCGCCGAGCGCGGCGTGCTCGTTTGGTCGATGGGCGTCACGCAGCACGTGCACGGCGCCGAGACGGTCAAGGCGATCGCCAACCTCGCGTTGCTCCGCGAGTGGGTCGGGCGCGAAGGCACGGGGCTGATGCCGATTCGCGGCCACTCGGGCGTGCAGGGGGGCGCGGAGATGGGGGCCTATTCGACGGCGCTGCCGGGCGGCGTCGCGATCGACGAGGAGAGCGTGAAGCACTTCTCGCAGCTGTGGGGCTTCGAAGTTCCGCGCGGCAACGGGCTCACGACCGTCGAGTACCTCGAGGCCGCGCACCGCGGTGAGCTCGACGGCCTGTACTGCATCGGCGGCAATTTCCTCGAGACCATGCCCGAGCCCGAGCGCATCGCCGCGGGGCTCGCGCGCATCCCGCTGCGCGTGCACACCGACATCGTGCTCACGAAGCAGATGCTCGTCGATCCCGCCGACGTCGTGTACGTGTTGCCCTCGCGCACGCGCTACGAGCAGCGCGGCGGCGGCACGGAGACCTCCACGGAACGCCGCGTGATCTTCTCTCCGCACATTCCCGGCCACGACGTCGGCGAGGCGCGCTCCGAGTGGGAGATGCTGCTCGAATTCGCGCGGGCGGTCGAGCCCGAGCGTGCGGGCGCGGTGCACTTCGCCGATGCGGCCGCCGTGCGCCGTGAGATCGCGCGCGCCGTGCCGAGCTATGCCGGCATCGAGAAGCTCGAGCGTCAGGGCGACCAGTTCCAGTGGGGCGGCCCGCACCTGTGTGCGGAGCGGCGCTTCCCGACCAAGGACGGGAAGGCGCACTTCCAGCCGGTGGTTCCTCCTGCGGCGCGCGGAGGCGCGGGCACGTTCACGCTCGCCACGCGCCGCGGCAAGCAGTTCAACTCGATGGTGCAGGCCGCGCGCGATCCGCTGACGGGCGCCGAGCGCGACCACGTGTTCATCGCCGCGGAAGATGCGCGGCGACTCGGGCTGCGGCACGACCAGCCCATCCGGCTGCGCAATTCGCTCGGCGAATACCGCGGCCGCGCGTTCGTCGCCGAGGTGACGCCCGGCACGCTGCAGGGGCACTGGCCCGAGGTGAACGGGCTCATTCCGCACGGGCGCGTCGATGCCGGTGGCGGGGTGCCGGACTACAACGCGGATGTGACGGTGGAGCCGCTCGCGTGAGCTGGATTCGCAAGGTCGAGCCCGGCGAGGCGCAGGGCGAGCTGCGCGAGCTCTACGACGCGGCCGTGCGGCGCGCGGGGCGCGTGTACCAGATCTTGCAGCTGCAGAGCCTCAACCCTGGCGCGTTTCACGCCTCGCTCGAGCTCTACAAGTCGCTGATGCACGGCCCGTCGCCGCTCTCGCGCCGCGAGCGCGAGCTCGCCGCCGTGGTCGTTTCGCGCGCCAATCGCTGTCACTACTGAATGCAGGCGCACCTGTGGGACCTCCGTGCCGAGGTCCGCGACCTGACTCCTGAGGAGCGCGACGCGTGGCTCGCGTCCATTGAGCGCGACTGGCGCGCGGCGGCTCTGGTGGAGCGCGAGCGCGCGCTGTGCGAGTTCGCGGAGCGCCTGACGCTCGCGCCCGCGTCCATGCGCGAGGCCGACGTGCTCGCGCTGCGCGCCGCGGGCCTCGACGACCGCGCGATCCATGACCTCACGCAGGTCGTCGCCTACTTCAACTACATCAACCGCATCGCCGATGCCCTGCACGTGGACCTCGAGCCAGAGATGCCGCCCGACCCGCGGGAGGCTTGAGCGCGGGGGAGTCGCTCCCAACGCACACCGGCCTCGGGTCGCGCGTTGGACGCACGACCCGAGGCCGGTGATGGGGAGCTGCCGCTCGCCGCGGCTCGCGCGCTAGAACTTGACGCGCTAGAACTTGACTTCGCGCAGCTGGTCCACGGAGAAGTCGAGCGACATCTCCTGATCGATGTTGATCAAGCGCCCCGTGCCCTTGAAGGGGTTGAAGATCAGCGAGCCGTTGAGCACGCGACCGTCGCGGAAGTACAGCGTGACCTTGTCCGCGGTGCGGGCGCCGAGCAGCAGGTCGTAGAGGCGCTGGGAGTCCGAGGTGACCTTGGCTTTCATCGAGTGGTGTTTCCGAAGGCGTGGGAGCTTGTTCGAGCGTGTAGGCCGGCGGGCGCGTTTTGGAAGATCCTGTGGGACGAACCTTGGACGCCGCTAGCGTGAACTTCTTGCGGGAGAAACGCCCACCGTGGCCGCACTGGCCGAGCGAGCCGGGGGGGCGAGGAGCGCGGGCAGGGCCGCGACGAGCTGGGCGGACCAGGTCTCGAAGTTGGCGCCGTCGCGCAGCATCGAAGCGAGCTCCGCCGGCAGGGCGAGGCGTCCTTCGAGCACGTCGGTCTCGCGGATCGAGACCGAGCCTTGGACGCGCACGAGCTGCGCGAACCCGACATGGACTGCTCCGACGGGATTGGCGTCGTCGTTGATCAGTCCGAGCGGCTCGAGCTCGTAGGTGCCCTCGATCGAGAGCTCCTCGGCGAGCTCGCGCGCCGTGCCGCGCGGCACGGGGTTGCGTCCGAGCACGCCCTCGAGGTCTTCCGGGTTGAGGTGTCCGCCGACGCCGATCGTGAGCTTGTGGTGCAGGCGCGCCTCGCCGCCCTGCTTGGTGCGCCGCAGGAGCAGCACGCTGTCCCCGCAGGCCACCACGTTGTAGGGGATGATCTGCTTCCACTCGGGCGTGAGCTCGGCGCGCGCGCGCTCCACGAAGAAGCCGTGGCGCTCGATCACCTCGTGCAGCCGGGCCGCGCTCCACCCCTCGCCGAAGGGCACGAAGCCGTGGGGGTAATGGTCCGGGAAGAGCTCCCGGCGCGGGACGACAAAGACGAACTCCATCGAGGTGGGGCGGGCCACCCCGCCCGGGCGGGCGCGTGGGGGGCCTCTGGAATCGAACGAGTGGGAAAGAGAGCGAGTGGGACGGTGGGACGGCCCCGAGACGCTCCCTCCGGACGTTGTGGGAGCGCCGTAGGCGGCGTCCCAGTCCGGGGAAGGCCCGAGACAGGTCGCTGGATTCTCCCCGACCCCCCCAACCTGTCAAGATGCTGAAGGTGCGTAGTTCGCAAGGCACAACTAATGGTGCCTGCCCCCCGTGGCCCCCCTCGCGGGAGGGGGAGAGGCGTGAGAGGTCCTGTAAGCCGGATCCTGGCTAGCCGCTTGCGCGGCGAGACCGTCCTTTCTCTAGGACCGAGCTCGCGCTCGGCCTCGAACGACCTACCCGGATGGCGAGGAGCGGGTCGTCCCCATGAGCCATCCCTATTTGGTCTTTCTCCGAGTGGGGTTTGCCCTGCCAGAGCTGTCGCCAGCTCCGCGGTGCGCTCTTACCGCACCGTTTCACCCTTACCGAGCGCCCCGTGAGGAGCGCGCGGCGGTTTGTTTTCTGTGGCACTTTCCCTGGCCTCGCGGCCGGTTGCCGTTGGCAACCACCCTGACCCGTGGAGTCCGGACTTTCCTCCTGCGGTTGCCCGCCGACGACGGTCCAGACCTCTCACGCCGCCCGGAGTCTAGCCCAAGGAGAGCCCCTCGGCAGTCACCAAGCTCAGGCACGTGCGAGGTTAGGCTACGCGCCACCGGTCGCCTTGGAAGGTCCCCGCATGCTGAACTCGCTCGTGCTCGTGGTGCTCTCGTGGCTGTGCGTCCTCGCGCCCCTGGACGAGAAGGCGCTCTCGGCGGCGCAGCTCAAGTTCGCGCAGGCCGCGGCGGCGGGGACGGAGCAGGAGAAGGCGGCGGCGCTGGCGGAGCTCGTCGGGCTGGGCGATGCCGGAGCGGTGCCGACCTTGACGCTGGAGTACGGCAACGCGGCCGAGGGGCTGCGGGCAGGTCGAGACGAGGTGCTCGCGTTGCGCTACGCCTGCGAGCGCCGGGAAGTCGTGATCGCGGGTCTGCGCGCGCAGGCGGAGCGCGATGCGGCCGTGAAGCCGACGCTCGAGCGCGAGGAGGAGCGGCTGGCGACGCTGCGCAAGGAGCGCGCCAAGGCGGAGAAGAAGGTCGCGGAGCTCGAGCCGTGGAGAGATGCGGTGGCCGACGGGCTGGCGCGGCTGTGCGAGGTGCTCGGGCCCGCGCGGCGGCGCAAGAGCGACGGCGAGATCTGGGCGGACGCGCGCGAGGGCGCGGATACCCTGCAGCGCGCGGCGGCGGCGGAGCTCATCGGCCGCATCGGCGGCGCGGGGACCGCGGCGGGGCTGCACGAGCTCATGTGCGAGTCGGCCGCGAGCATCGACAAGCTGCGCGCGCGCATCGCCAAGGCGATGGGGGACGTGCGCAAGCTCGAGCGCCGCTGGCAGGAGGAGGCCGCCGCGAACGATGGACGCGTGGCGCAGGCCACGGCGGACCAGTACGAGCAGGCGAAGCGCGAGTCGAGCGAGCTCGTCACGCTGGGCTATCGGCTCGAGATTCTGGTCGAGGCGTCGGGGCGCGGTGCGGCGGCGGCGCTCGCGCGCGAGAGCGGCAAGGAGCTCGAGAAGACGCTGGCGAAGTTGGTCGGCGCGCTCAAGCGCTCGAAGGACCGCACGCGCATCGACACGCTGCGACTGCTCGCCCAGTGCAAGGGTGACAGCGTGAAGGAGCAGCTGCGCATGCTGCTCGCGGCCGAAACGGAGCCGCTCGGAATTGCGACGCTCGTCGACGGGCTCGCGGCGCTCGGCGACGCGACGGTCGAACCGGCGCTGATCGGCAAGTTCCTCCCGCACGAGTCGTGGTACGTGCGCGCGCGGGCCGCGGCGGCGCTGGCCCAGCTGCGCTCGCGAGCGGCGGTGCCCGCGCTCATCGCACGCCTCGAAAAGGAAGAAGGGCGCTCGCGCTCGGACCTCAATGCCGCGCTGCAGTCGCTCACGGGCCAGAACTTCCGGCCGGTGTTCGCGATCTGGCAGCGCTGGTGGAAGGAGAACGAGGCGAGCTTCGTCGTGCCGCCGCTGCCGCCGGAGAAGACCGCGCTCGAGGAGGCGGCCGAGACGGGCGGTGTGACGTTCTTCGGCATCGCCACGGAGAGCCAGCGCGTGCTGTTCGTGCTCGACCTGTCGGGTTCGATGCAGTTCTCGATGGTGCCGAAGAACAACCCCAACGACGATCCGGGCCGGCCCTACGACCTGCCGGGGCAGGGCGAGATGTCGCGGCTCGAGGCGGCGAAGCGCGACTTGGCGAAGGCCGTCGGCGGGCTGCGCGACGGGGCGCTGTTCAACTTCGTGCTGTTCGCCACGGACGTGTGGACGTGGTCGGACGAGCTCGCGACGATGACGCCGGAGATGCGCAAGCAGGCTGCGGACTTCATTGCGGCGTCGGACGCCGTCGGCGCCACGAACATCTACGGTTCGCTCGAGCGCGCGCTCGACCTCGCGGGCGCGAAGGGCGGCGCGACGTGGTCCGCGCCGGTGATCGACACGATCTACTTCCTGACCGACGGCCGCGCGACGGTGGGGCTCACGACCTCGACCGACGAGATCCTGTCCTTCGTGCGCGAGCGCAACCGCAACGCCGGCATCGTGATCCACACCATCGGCCTCTCCGACGCGCACGACGCGGTGCTGATGCGCCGCCTCGCGGAAGAGAATGGCGGAACCTACGTGGGGCGCTAGCGATGGCCGTCACCGAACCGCTCGCCACCTATCTCGAGCTGCGCCAGTCCGCCGAGGACGGCTCCGAGGGCGCGGGCCTCTCGCACTCGTCGAAGGGCCTGTTCCTGCTGCACGTGCTCGAGCTCGCGGCCTACGGCGAGCCGCGCGGCGGAGTCACGCTCGTCCACGACGCCGGCGACCACGGCGGGCGCTACCTCGACATCGCGCGCGTGTTGGCGGAAGCGCGCTTTGCGGTGGCCCTGCCCGACCTGCGCGGACACGGCAAGAGCGAGGGAGCGCGCGGGCACAGCGCGGGCATCGCGGAGGTGCTGCGCGACCTCGACTCCGTGCAGGACCACCTCGCGTACCGGCTGCCCGTGGCGCCCAAGGTGCTCGTCGGCATGGGGCTCGGCGCGCTGTATGCGCTGCGCTACACGCTCGACAAGCCCGGCAACGTGGCCGCGCTCGTGCTCGTCTCGCCGCGCTGGCGGCCGACGTTCCGCGCGCCTGCGGCACCCGGGGGACTGTTCAAGCTCTTCAAGAAGCTCGCGCCCGACGCGCCGGGCGCGATCGGCAACGACGTGACGCGGCTCTTCCGCGACGAGAGCGCGCGGCGCGAGTGGAGCGCCGACCCGCTCGTGCACGACGTGATCACGCAGCGCGCGATCGAGCAAGTTGCCGCCGTGGCCGCGGACGTCGAGCAGCGCCTCGCGCAGGTCAGCGTGCCGACGCTGGTGCTGCACGGCGAGGGACGCGAGCTCAGCGACGCCTCGATCTCGAAGGCCGCCGGCACGTCTGTCCTCGTGCGCGAGCTGCCCGGCGCGGCGCACGAGCTGCTGCATGACTCCGGCGGCCCGCAGGTCGCCGCACTCCTGCGCGACTGGCTCCTGCAGACGCTCGGCTAGGCCGGCGGCCGCCCCGGCTGCTCCCCACCCGTTGGACCGGGTACGATCGGGCGCGCGATGGGCTCGCCGGAGCGGAGCCAGTCGTCGAGCAGCACCAGTGCGCTCCAGGAGTCGCGCCGCGCGCGGGCGTCGCGGCCGCGGTGGCCGGCCTCGCGCAGGAGCTCCTCGGCGGCCTTGGTGGTGAGGCGCTCGTCGTGGCACAGGACGCGCAGGCGCGGGAAGCGCGCGGCGAGGCGCGCGGCGAAGGCGGCGACGTCCGCGGCGCGCGGGCCGTCGGTGCCGTCCATGTTGCAGGGCCAGCCGACGAGCAGGGTGTCGATGTCGCGCTCCTCGAGCACGGCCTCGACGGCCGCGAACAGGGCTGGGGAGTCGCCGGGACCTTGGAACGGATCGAGCGGTGTGCGCGTGATGCGCAGCGCGTCCGTGCAGGCGAGGCCGGTGCGCTTGGTGCCGTGGTCGAGGGCGAGCACGCCGCGGCGTGCGGAAGGGCTCACAGGAACTCTCGCGCCTCGCGCTCGAGGCGCTCGACGAGCAGGCGCACGTCCTGCGCGCGCTCCTTGCGGCACACGAGCGTGACCGAGCCCGAGTGGACGACGACGAGGTCGTCGACGCCGAGCAGCGCGACCAGCGAGCCGCGCTCGCCGTGGACGATGCAGCCCTGCGCGTCGCTGGCGACGAGCTGCACGCCGCCGGTCGAGACGTTTCCGACCGCATCGGAGGCGTGCACGGTCGCGAGCGCGTCCCACGAGCCGACGTCGCTCCAGAAGTAGTCGATCGGGAGCATGCGCACGTTGCCGGCGCGCTCGAGCACCCCGACATCGAGCGAGACACTCGGCAGCGTCGGATAGACCTGCTCGAGCTCCGACGGCGCGAGCGAACGGTCGAGGGCGCTCCAGACCTGCGGTAGGTGGCTCGCGAAGGCGCGTTCGATCGCCGCGCTGCTCCACACGAATATGCCGGAGTTCCAGTAGTGGCCGCCCTGCTCGAGGAAGCCGCGCGCGCGCTCGAGGTCGGGCTTCTCCACGAAGCGCTCGACGGCGTGCACTGCGATGCCGTCGGTGATCGCGGAGGCCGGGCCGGCCTTGATCCAGCCGAAGCTCGTGGCGGGGAACGCGGGGTGCACGCCGAAGACGTACAGCGCTTCCTCGGAGCTCGCGGCGGCGATGGCGGCGCGCAGCGAGCGCTGGAAGGCCTCGCGCGGTCGGATGACGTGGTCGGCGGGCAGCACGACTTGCACCGAGCGCGGGGAGCGGCGGCGGATCTCGGCGGCGGCGAGCGCGATGCAGGCGGCGGTGTTGCGGCCGACGGGCTCGACGAGGATGTTCGCGGCGGGCAGGTCGGGCAGCGCGGCGCGCACCTCGTCGAGCTGCGCGCGCGTCGTCACCACAAGCACGCGCTCGGTCGGCACGATGCCCTCGAGGCGCGCGCGCGTCTCCGCGAGCATCGAGCTCTCGCCGACGATGTGCAGGTACTGCTTGGGGCGCTGGCGCCGGCTCGCGGGCCAGAAGCGCGTGCCGGTCCCGCCGGAGAGCAGCACCGCGAACAGCGGGGGAGCGTCGTGGAGAGCCATGGGAGCCCAAGGGTACCGCTCGCGGGGCCGAAGCGAGCACTCTCGCGCTAGAAGCGCGGCGGCAGCGGGGAGAGCGGCGGCAGCGGCAAGTCGCGCGGGCCCCGGCGCTTGTCCGTGGCACGCCCGAGAGCGCCCTCGATCTCGACCCGCGGGCGGGCCATGTCGCCGCGGATGGCCACGCGCACGAGGCTCGACTGCACCCAGTAGATCACGCGGTTCACGAAGCCCAGCCAGTCGAGCATGCGGTACTGCACCTCGAGGTCGAAGTCGAGGCGGCCGTCGAGGTCGAGCGTGCCCTCGCCGTCGAGGGAGAGCAGCGGGCTCTCGATGCGCAGGTCTTTCATGCGCACGGCGCCGTCGGCGATCGCGAGCTCGGACTCGATGGAATCGAAGACCGAGCCGGTCTCGACCTTCAGTCCGGCGAGCAAGTCGCGCACGACGGGGATCGACCACAACCTTGAGTCGTTCACCTTCAGCTTGCCGCGGCCGCTCACGCCCGCGAGGCGCTCGAGGTCGCCGGAGAGCTCGAGCCGCGCGTCGAGCGTCCCGCGACTGGCGAAGTCGGACTCGAACACGCCGCGCAGCAGGCCCTCGAGCTCGACGTCGGAGAGCGCGCCCGCGAGCTCGAAGCGGTAGGGCTCGGCGAGCTCGATCGCAAAGAACGGGCGCTCGCCACTGTCCGCGGAGAGCGAGTCGACGCGCCCGTTTTCGAGGCGCGCCGCGAGCCCGATCACTTCGAGCCGACCCTCGGCATAGGCGAGGCGCAGCGACGCGCGCTCGATCTCGCGATCGCTGACCTTGCCGTGCAGGTTCGACACGCTCGCCTGCAGGCGCGCGCCCGAAGGCCCGAAGGCGAACTCGTCGATGGTGACCAGCGCCGTCTCGACCTCGATCGGCAGGCCGAGGTCGATCGACATCGCGCGCGGCTCGATGCTGCCGCGCAGCACCGCCTCGCCGACACCGTCAGCTCCGGTCTCGAGCTCGAGCCGCGCGCCGCGGATGTCGAGCTCGCCGCACCAGCCGAGGTCGTCGAGCAGGCTCGCCACCATCGGCTCGTCGAGGAACGGCGCGAGGTGCTCGCGGTCGATGGGAAGCTCGAGCGCCTCGAGCGAGGTCTCGAAGCGGAAGCGGTCCGCGCGCGAGCCGAAGCGCGCGTCGCGCAGGAAGATCGGCGTGCCGGCGAGTCGCGCGCGCAGCTCGGTTCCGATCAGGTCGCCGGATCCCGACTGCTCCAGCGTGCCGACGAGCGCGGCGAGGTCGAGGCGTCCGAGCTCCGCGGCCGTGCGCACGTCGTTCTCGCGCAGGTACACGCGGTAGAGCGACTCGAGCGCGCGCGGGGCCGCCTCGGGCAGCACGAAATCCCCGTGAAAATCGACGCGTCCGGTGACGTTCAGGCTGGCGAGCCCGGGGCCGGCGAAGCCTCCGACGCCGCTCGTGCGGGCCTCGGAGAGCGCGCCGCCGAGAGCAGGGTGCGCGAGGTCGAGCGCCGCGGCGTGCAGCTCGATGGCGCCGTCTCCGACCGCAGGGATGTCGGCCTGCGCGGCCACGGTGCCTCCCGCGACCCAGCGCCCGACCAGCGGAACGACGCGGCCGCGAGCGCCCGCGCGCGGCGCATCCTCGGGCTCGGCGCCGAGCGAGAGCTCGCCCTCGAGCAGGACGCGTCCGCGCAGCTCGTTGATGCGCACGCGGAAGGCCTCGGGCTGCACCTCGACGCCGGAGCGCGGCTCGACCTCGGCGCGCCACGTCCGGCGTCCGCCGTAGGC
>Ga0169931_10010549_pt1 | contig 13156 bp, 4 predicted proteins | sample Kivu_15m_20L_FD_129675 | JGI IMG/M metagenome (GOLD analysis project Ga0169931, IMG submission 129675) | Freshwater microbial communities from Lake Kivu, Western Province, Rwanda to study Microbial Dark Matter (Phase II) - Kivu_15m_20L... | ecosystem: Environmental > Aquatic > Freshwater > Lake ...
ATGGTGTTGAAGAGGCTTCCAGATGGATACCGAATGGTAACGACTAGGGAGGATTTCGCATCCTTGATGAACAAAAGAATCGGTATTTCTCCTGCATTTGTAAGAGTTGATGTCACAAGGGTCAATATACCTGATGCACCTATTGTACAGATGCAATTGCGTAAAATTTCTAAAGGGACAACTCTATTACGTTCCAACGCAGAAATCGACGCTGCTATTCAGCAGAAAAAGGAAAAATGCAAATCATCAATTTTGAATGAAAAAAAAGCGATTGAGGCTGTAAGAAAAATCATACACCCAATCAAAATGGAAGCTTGCGATGTATATGGGATAGAAAACGAGGATGCCGATGCCGTCATTACTAGATCCGATGGGCAATTAATTGGTGTTCAATTTACTCGAGTGAATTATAAAGAGCGTCAAGGTGATTCTCACATATCTAAATCAAGTAAGGACTTTCAAAAGATGTTGGGTCTTGGATTTATATTTATTGCAGCCATTTATGTCAAAGAATCAATTGATGGTTGTATTCTTTGGCTTCCAGAAGACCTGCCATTATTTTCTCATGAGTTCAATAGATTGGGTGTGTCATTATATTCAAACAGGAATAGTTCTGGCATTGGTATAACTCTTTGCAAAAATCACACTTATTTTTTTCCGCAACATCAACAACAGTTTATCACCAAAATATTGAACTTTATCAACAAAACACAATATTTATATAGCATTGATGAGATACGACTTATGATAGCATCTAAAGGTGGATTAAAGGAACACATGTATATCGAGAAACTACGCATCTTTTTATTACCCTCTGTTACTTTCAACCGTCCGGTGAATACCCCTGTTGATGTGGTCATTAACGGGTGTAGAATACAGCTAAAGTTAGCTTATCGTGACAAAGTTAGCAAAACATCTTTGAAATTTTTTTGCAGAAAGTACAAATCATTTAAAGGAATAAATTTGCCACCCTACTTTGGAAACGAATTCGACGCGTACGGTATCGTCATACCGCGAGAAGGAGTGACCGAGGAGGATAAAGTTAATTCAATGAATGCCTATGAAAAGTTTTTTTTCTTTCCAACCCGTTGCGGTAGTAAAAACACCATCAACTTCAGTGGATTCCCAAAAAACCTTTGTTTCAACTATCGACGTGGGGGATCTTTTCGTTGTTCATGGTTAAATTGCCCAGACGATGATGTAATTGTACTGGAAAAGCAAATCACACAATCTATTTTACTCAAGTTCAAGGAATGGGCAAGTCGTGATCAGATTGAAGTACTTACCATCAAAAAATTGACAGAAGAGTTTGAGCTTTACAAAAAATCTACAAGTGCTTAGAATTTTTTGAAATAATTGCGCGATAGCATGTGTTGAATGATCTTGTCATCTTGTTATGACTGTTTAGAGATTATTTTGTACATGTCATAGATTAAATAATCTTGTCATCTTGGTATGACTGTTTGGAGATTATTTTATTTCTTTTAAAGTATGACTAGAATTTGATATTTTGTAATCAATAGGTAATCTACTGTACTTTCGATTTTTTGTAGTTGTTATTGTTGATCCTCCATGCTCTTGGTAAGTCTACTTGTATCTTTGTCCACCAATTCATAAAGGTAAATGATTTATCTTGCAATAATGATACAGCAAAGAAAAAACAAGAAAACGAAGGACCAAAGATTAATTGCCCCAAGGTAGCTTTGCCAAGAGAATAAACTAATGAAGTTTCCGGTAAGAGTTGAACCAGGCGGACCGATGATAATAAGAGGGGTATACGACAAAGCGCATATTATAAGCATGAAAATATTTTCTTTGAAACCTTCAGTTATGGCGATACCAGCCGGAATCTAAACAACTTAATAGTCAGATCCGCTATTTGAATCCATGAGATGAATAAAATAGACAAAACTCGTACCTTCAGTTGTGTGACAAATAAATCTAGCACACTTTTGAAGAATGAATGAAGATCTTGTTGATGGCGGCAATTAAAAAAGTTTTCTAATTTCTCGTAAAATCGATCTCTACTCTGACGATCGAGTCTCAGATAGTAGACAATATAAACGGTAAGTATGCAATATCGTTGGGGATCATTTTCGCAGAGTTTTCCTAAGATCGAGCACATTTCATTGGATAAAAAACTGTAGATAGTAAAAACTCTTTGAATATCTCGCAAAGATACTACTGATCGGGATCTCGGTGTTTGTTGAATTCGCTCATCACTGACGCCGAATTTGAGCTTCGCCTTCGCAATACTTTCTGTAGCAAGAGACCTCATCATTTCTTGCGATATCGATACAATGTCGGTCAGCTCTCCTACAATATAAGGGGGCACTGTATCGTCGAGCGTCTGAATCCTTCGAAAGATGAACTCTTTCTCTTGTGCAGCATTTAGAGCTCCATACCACCACTTCAGTTTATTCATGGAAGAAGGTAAGTCATGTACTTGATAATGGCCACTTATCCATTCTTGTCCAAGATCCATCTTCCGCGTGTAGGCTCCTTGGTAAATGGTAGCTCGATGAGGATTGCACGCACATATAAAAATCAAGTTATCCGGAATGCTTCGTCCGGCAATATTACGATCAATGACGATTCCCTTCAGAAAACCCATAATACTTGAGGTATTGAACTCTGAACGTAATTTTATATGATAGTAATAATAATTATGTGGGTGCCAATCGATGGTAGCTCATACACTGAATGTCGTTTAGTACTTACCATCAAAAAATAAAACAACAGATCCTCCTGATCCTTGTATTTTTTTCGAGATTTTTTCAACTTTTGTAAAGTATTTCTCGACATCTTCTTCAGTGACAGAGGAATCTATTTTCAAATCAAAGAAAGTTTGCTCAAGATGGGATTCCGAAAACCATTCTAGTAAACGGATAGCCGAGTCGATGGAATCATCTTGGTATAGTTTATTCGGTGGATCTTCGTAGAACGATTCACGATCATGGCATTTATCTAGCAAATATTGAATGAGTCGTTGAGATGATCTTGAACTCTGCACTATGGTAGGTCGAGAGGCTTCAATCGCTAGACGTAGCCTGTTAACGACATCATTATCGGTCGATATGGTCTCGATTATACCTTCTTCTATCATGAGCGATTCAACATTCAATAAACATCCAAGGGTTAGAGCATGGGCATCAGTCATGATAGATTCATTTATTAGATGACTGTACATTTTTGTTAAAGCTGTCTTCGACACTCCGGTTTCACCTTCTATTACACAAGGGATACCGCAGGCTACACGCTCGTGTATGGAGATAAGTTTGACTGTAAAATCTAAAGTCAGAACGAACTTATGTTTATCGATACAAGCCAGTCGACCCGATTTATCAAGTGGCACCTTCAGTGCCTGAGATAAATACCGATCTAGCGTATCTCTGTTATTTATTTCACGAATATCTGGTAAGAAGAAACCAGGGAGCTTGAGTTTCACCAAACAAGAGCGAGTCTCGGGATCAATAAGCTCTGGGGCCGTTGCAAGCAATCTAAACTTTGGGCTGGTGACATCATGAAAGTCATAGATCACTTGTATGATGCATTTGTCTGTCTGATCGGCACTCTGGTCAGGTTTCAAGAGCCTCTCGACTTCTTGCAACATAAGGGTCATCAAAGTACTGCCAAGCTCATCATATGTTTCGTTGTAATTGAAGTCATCATTTTCGTCGAATACCTTTACGCGGCGGTAAAGAAATTCAATCCAAACTCGAATAAGCATCATATCTTCACGGTTGACAAAGGTAGGTAAATACTTTTCGACATAGATTCGACAAGTGGTATCATCTAGTCTTCCATCCAAATCGAAAGTCTGGGACACTGGTATCATGTTGGCTACTCTATTGAACGCGCGACTAATTGCCTCTCTGTCGGACGTAGTGGGAATGAAGTTGCTGTTCTCCTCATTACCAAATTTCATGCAAAGTCGGCGAATGTAACCCTCGTAGCGAGAAGGAAGAGAAACGCCTACAATCACGAGCTGAATATCGGTCCCGGTCACCTGTATTTTATTTTCGAAAGCTTCTCTCCCGTCTTCTTCGGACTCTCCATCAGTGAGGCAAACTATCCATGAACAGCCATGCGCAGAATGGCTTAAATGCCTCTCGATCAATGTCAGTGCTTCATTCAAAGCCGGATACATTTGTGTTCCGCCCCATCTTCCTATTCGGGCATTTCTTAGATGTTGAGCTATTTCATTCTTATGATGTAGATTTGTAATTCGAGTAATAGGGAGATAGTAATCTACAGAGCCACAGAACCGTATGAGCCCAATAGCGTCATCTACGACAGCGTGACTATGAAAAATATCTATCATATTGTCGACAGCTGCATTGATTTTTTCGCCTTGCATACTACCAGAATCATCTAGAACAAATAACATCACCTTCGAGGTCTTAACAAACTTCCGATTGATGGTCCCATCATCATAAGCGCGGAGATAAGTGCATACTCGACGAGCTTTGGAGTCGATTCGAAACAAGTTTGATGGACTCGTAAATTTTGCGCATTTGGCGATGATGGGAATATGGTTTAGGAGCCACTCTTCGCAGTTATCCATCGCAGGTAACTCTAAATAGATCCACCAGCTGCTTCGGTCGAATGGGTAAAATGTTTTAGACACCGGATCATAAACGATAAAAGTCATTATCATCGACTGAAAGAAGAAATTCAGCATATCTAGTATCGTCTCTGACACCTCACTTCTATCAATATTTAGAGAAAAATGAAGGTGACCACCATCTGAAGGAAAGCGCATTCTATGGAGTGAAGAAATCAGCGAGGCAAGGTCTGTCTTCTCGTGGATATGAATCATAGATTGCTTGCTTCCCGCCTGTTCTCTAATATAAAACGTTTTACCGCTACCACACACTTTGGATGATAAGACTTCAATATGTTTAATGAAAGGTCCTAAACAGAGATCAGAAGTCGATGACACCAAGATACTCTGATCCCATAGCTGTTCATGTAACAAAGTATGAGAGCGCAATAATGATTCTCCATGTTGAATTATGTGGAAATTGCACGTAATCGAACTGTGACGACCGAAAAACTGCAGAATACGTTCCTGTTGATTACCAGGGAGATATTGAGCATTTAAAATCGTAAACATATAACTACGAGGAAAGAAGCGAGCTCGGTCAAGGAAAATATCTAGTGAACGGGATGACCATTTCAAAGTCCCATCCAAAATTTCATGCTGTGTCGGAAGACGGTCCTAAAGTCGCAAAGGGAAACAGATTTGAAATGTTAATGCATATGTTTTACTAACGCGATCTAAGGTTAAATACCATATTTGACTCACTCCGTATATTTTCTGTATTATAGTCAACATCATATCGTTAATCAAAGCTGGACCTGTGGAGTCATCAATCTGATGTAGATGTATACCGGAGAAGGCCAATTCACGTCCGACTGTATGTATATGGACGAACTTTACTAAAAGAATATCCAAAATATTAAAATACTTCATTTCAGAAGTGATTTCAGCAGAACAAAACGTCCAAAATTCATTTTCATTTAACGGCGCCGCAGTCAATCGCATGAGCTTGCGTTGAATGGCTTGGAAAAAATTATTGTCTCTCAGATTATGCCCCGCTTTTATCCAACTTTGAATAATTTCGCCTGCGTCAGCTAGTTCGTCCTCCCATAATAGTAAGAGTGAAATGTTTTTAGATTGGAAGCCTAACAGCTCTTCATACTTCTGATCCGATTCAGCTAATAAATCACGAAGAAAAATATATGCGTCGGTACTTCTTAGTGAAGCCACAGGAAAGGAATACTTGTTACTACTCTCGGTTTTAATTAGTGTAGAGGCTTTATCGAGGGTACAAAAGACGTCGATGAACGTTGAAATATGAGATGAATACTTCTGATTTTCCTCCTTTACCAGGTTTAATGTGTTGACAAACGTAACCAGGTCAGATCCCCGTAATTCATTTCTCGTCTTGTCATCACGATGAAATTCAAGGTAAAACCCTGCACTGGTTATGACGTAGACTCCAGTGCACAGAACACAGTCAAATAACTTGAATATCATCGCTGTATCATCAAGACCATCAGTAAACCACTGACGGATAGAGGATACATGATTCTGTATGAGTTCTATATCCTCCGCTATAAAAATACGATCCATTTGTCGCATGTATCGCAAAAAGTCAATCAGTGTCACGAAATTATTACCACCTAGTCTAGATATAGATCTAACTACTGGATCTAACGCGTCTAGAAGGGTCATCTCGAACGATGATCTATCACCAAAGAGTAAAATATTCGATACATTTTCATATTCTTGACTAAAGTGCGTTAGACCCTCTCCAAACCACTTCATATCGCGAACTAGATACCATATGTCTCGATTACAATTAATAGCCGCTCCCATTTCTAGAGCCCTTTTTAGAGTACCATCTGATAGTGTCAACAGAAGATTGTCGTTCCCGTCAAGGGATTGAGCAAAGATTCGCCCCGTTTCTATCATGTCCTGATCTAAACTTTCAAAGTCGTCAACGTCATTCAGTTTTCGGCTAAGACTAGAAAAGTTATCATCGCATGTTACAAATTGGAAGTTAGCCATTGTGCAGAAACTCAGAAAATCCGATAAAGTCGACCAGAGATCAAATGCAGATAAGGCTGTCAATACCTTTTCTTGAGAATAGTTCAAGCAATTAATACCTGGGCATCTCTGGATGATATGAAGTTCATCCACCATTCGGTTGAGGGGCAAAACCGTGAGGATTTGTTTCATCATTTTAACAGAGCTTGCTCCGCGAAGTAATGTCTGTAATTCAAAAATGACTTTGCACATCGTTCTCAAAAACGTATCCAAGGTAAAGTCCGCGGGGACTGTATGGTAGCCATAATATAAGCGAAAGATAATTGACGAATTCATAGCAAAATAGGCCGACACATCAATTTCAGTGCCATATTTCCCGCGAAAGGCTTCAAGCTCCGACTTCATTCGCATAAACTCTTTCATAGTAAGGGGTTGGTTGACTTTTTCATATCTGAGAATGTAGTATTCAAATTTATTCCACTCACATAAAGTGATGTTAAAATCTCGCGTGAATAGTTGGTTGAGTTTGGTAGTGTTATTAACACATAGTAAAGTACTAACATCATGCTGAACAGCCTTGTACTGATCGATACGCAACTTTATGTCTTCCGACGATGGAATCGTTATACCGGACAAGGATACTATCAAAATTTCCTTTTCTATTGAATGAACGTTCAAATATGCTTCTAGATCAGGTAATTTCCAGTTAAGTGACTCAACACGGTGAATCCAATCATTGATACAACTAAATACAACTGAGTTTTTTCCAGGGATGTTTTTTTCAATGAATTGAATCGTTTCAACACTTAGACCGCATACGTCCAGAAATGATTTTGGACTCCATCTATCGATAGCCTTCTTAGCGATAGACTCAGATATTTGACAACAGTAACAAATACATCCTCTTCTATGATCACACGAGTTCAGATGAAGGGTTACTGCAGTGCTTAGATCGTTAGATCCGATATTGTTCAATTGACCAACAAGTAGACGGAAAAAGTCGCCAAGACCATCTTTTTCAACGGGAAAGCACACTAGGTCTCTCAATAAGCTCCTTTCCGTGAAGATCACAGATGGGTCAGGGAGTAAATATCGAGCTAGCAAACTCTGCAGTTCCCTGTCTAATCCTTTGAAAAATAATGCGTTCTCATGAGCATGCTGATAAATAGAAGACAAATCCTCATTGCGTATACTAATCGTAGAGAAGTTCGAAATCCAGCGTCGTAAAGCACTCTCCATATCATTCAGATCGGCATCAGTTTTACTCTTATTTCTCTGTATGCAACTGTGAACATTGTCCAATAGTTGAAAAGATAAAACAGTTTGCCGTCTAATGAAAGCGTCATTGATAACGTCAATAAGAGACTCCCGCACGGCAACGTCTCCAATGAACTCATCGGTCAAAGGGTGCCTTAGAAGATCTAATAGATCCCTCATATTGACGGAAAGGGAGCTAAACAAAAGCCCAGCTAATTGTGTACGCACATATTTAAGGATTATGTTGATATCGGAATGTGATGCATCACTCATATCATAAATAGTCATCAACCATGATAATGACTTGGGGTTACCATCAACTAAAGCCTTGTAAAACGAATCTCTATATTCCATAGAAAACTTGGGTATTATATCGATGAAATCCTTCCAAGCTGTATAATTTGATGCATGATATTTATTTCTGGTTTTCATTATCAAAGATGATAACTTCTTGTTATCCGAAATATCGATTTCAAACGAATCCCCTCTGATTCTACGTAATGTCTGAGTGAATGTATTCAAATCCATTTCCTCTATAAAGGAAAATGACAGGAATATCATATCTTGCGAGCTCAAAAAGGAATATAATTCATCAAACGATTGTATGAAAAACTTTGCATTCATGTAGCGACTCTTTTCACGTAGGCTGTTGGTAATGAATTGAATACTTTTATCATAGTGGTAGGAGATCAACCAGATCAGTTTTGTCAAAAAAGGATTTATAGGAAATTCAGATGAGCAATGGTCAATGATCCCCTTGAGATAAAAAATTTGAGACGAAACCGATAGCTCATGGTCGAATTCTAGTCCTGTCAACTTGAATGTATTTGTCATAATGATCGGCATCGCACTGACTCGGTGAAAAATTGCAGTAATCAAAGGTCTTTGTTTTGCTACAAGATCATGTTTCATCTTGAACCACAAAAAAGAAGCAGAGACAATGAGAAGGATATTGATATTCTCATCTAGTGACTTATCTGTCTCGAGGAAAGCCGCCATTTCCTTGGCAACGGCTTCTTTGTTTTTTACATCCCGGAGGAGTTGTATAAAGTCTCTGTAGGATCGAGTCACTGTGCACTTAGTATCCAACCATGTGTCTGATTTTTTCAGGGCATTCTTCACTTTATCAGAACCAGCAAGACCAAAAAATCCCAAAACTCCATTGAATCCTTCTTCGAATATATTGAAAACTCCATCGTCCTTCTTATCCTTTCTCTCTTGTGAATCAACTGAGAAAGAATTAGGTGATGAGGAAGATCCTAAAGCAGCTACATCATCATCAGTGTTCAGAGCCTGTTGTGTATCCTGCTTCAATGGACTCTTTTCATCATTTAGAAAAGAAACTCGTGCCTTTTTCCCATTTTCCCTAGGAAGACAGAATTGAAAATCAGATTCATTAATCTCAAATAAAGGAAATTTATAATTCTTTTTCGGTTGAAAATTTCCCTTCTTTAGGAATATGGCGAGTGGCTGATTGGACTCAATTAAGTCAAGTTGTCTATCCACAAGGTCTGGGCGCTCCGGGTTCAAGAGGACAATTTTACTACCAACTTCATGCCGATTTTCCACCTTTTTCTCTCCCTGAAATCGAGGATAGATAAGCTCTACTTCATTATTGGGTATTTCAAACGGTGATCCATCTGTTGTCAACTTTTTTGCATCGATTCGCCTAGTTTCAACACCATCGCCATGTTGAACACAGATGTTGAATGAGATTTGCATTTTTTTCTTGTGAAGGATTCTCTATTTCTGAGAATTTATTTGTGCGCTTTATCATGGACCGCCTGCCTGTTCTCGATTCATCGGAAATATGATTCATTTGGATGGCGCCAATCCATGGAGTTTCCACGATGGGATCCTATGTATTTTCGCATAACGAACATCATGTGTACACACGAAACTTGACACGATTTGACAGATTTGAAAACGTGATCACGTGATCAGACGCCCCCGCCCGTAAAACGCAGCAGCAGAGAGCGCAGAGCAGACAAGCTGGGACGGAGTTGGGATCGCAGACAGACGAAACGTGATGGGATCCATCAGATCCATCCATCCAGCCAAATAACTGTACTATGTAGCCAAATATGTACAGAAGTCACAAATCACCATCTCCTGAGAGGCGAGTAATTTTTATTTATTACTCACGGTTGCTCTTTAGACATCGTTCAAACAAACATGGCTCGCACTAAACAAAACGCTCGCAAAACTACAGGAGGCCGCAAAAGTACAGGAGGCAAAGCTCCTCACAATGCGGTAAGTACTTACAAATACTTGTACACTATCACCCCCCTTTTTCTGCATGGGCTTCTTCTTCATATAAGTTCACATTCTAGAAAGAAATGAAAACCAATAATAATAGTAAAGACTCAAACATGAATAGCAAGAAGACCATAGCTTCATCGTCTTCTCTGTCACAAAAACATAGTAAGAATCCCAAATCTCCAAACACCAACATGGACAAGGGATCATTAGAGAATTCGTCTCAAAAACGCAAAGCAGATACAGCCTTTCCATCCTCATCAACATCATCTCATCCGAATCCACCAGCAAATAAGAAACGAGCTCTTAAATTATCACGTCAGGCAACACGACCACATGCAGATATTGTATTGTCCGCAAAGGATATTTGGAATACATTACGGATGCATGACAATCAACCACAACAAGTTGCATCACTCATGACAAAATTGATGAATTTACTTGGGGGGAAATTTGCACAAGTGGCAAGTAAACATGATGCATCTCGTGTTATTCAAGCTGCTTTACAATTTGCAGATACAAGTCAACGTACATATATCATCCAAGAATTATGTGCACCTGCAGATATCGTTATGGATGAAAAACAACAACAGGAGGATACAACAAGTACATCTAAAACGGCTTCTTCTTCTTCTTTACATAAAAACAGTACTTCATACTTGGTTTCATTAGCATGTAGTCAATATTCACATTTTATTGTCTTGAAAATGATTAAACTTTGTGTCCAAGAACCTGAAAATATCAAGACTATTGTAAAGGTATGTTGGTGTATAATGTACCCATTCATTTTTTCTTTTTACTCGCAATCATTTACTTTTTTCTATTTCATCCTCTTTGTTGGAATATATGATATAAAGGCATTCAAAGGATCTGTCTTGAAAGTAGCATTACATTCTGTCGGTGCTCGTGTCATGGAAGTACTTTTCTTAACTTTCCCAGCTAAATCAACATCTATACTTAAATTAGAATTTTATGGACCGCAATCCACCTTGTTTCATAGAGGAGAGTATAGTAGTGGAATAAGCCCTTCTCATTCAATGACATTATCATCCATACTACAAAAACAAAAAGATGAACAAATGGGAGACTGGATGAATCAACAACAAGGTATTGTGAAATTCTTCCATGAACGAGTCATTCAAAAGGGTCACGAAAAGAAATTATATTCCTTTTCTTTTTATCAACAATTACTTTGGGAATATATTTCCTATGTTCCTATCAAGATGGATATTCGTATCTTGGCTACCAATCTTTGTGATCATACCTTGGCTTTACTTTCTACAAGAGCTGGTGCTAAAGTGGTTGCAGAATGTATTGCTTATGGTACACCCAAGGAACGAAAACGTATTATAAAAAGCTTAAAGGGATTCGTCCGATCCACGGCTCTACATTCCGATGCGTATGTTGTTATTTTACGATTATTAGAATCGACCGATGATACTGTATTGATTCAGAAATCTATCTTGGGAGAATTGATTGTATCAAGTTCCAAGGATACGTTGACAACCAAGAAACAAAAGATTGCTGCTGCGACTAGGCTCGATGAAGATGAAGAGCCACAACAAGATGCTGGTGATGACCATGATGATGAAAAGTTACAGTCACAACACATGAAAGAAGAGAGTAATCAAGAGATTGCTTCGGAATCGACGTCTCCACTATTAGAATTGGCACTTTCGGATAGTGGATGTAAAGTTCTTTTGTTAATCCTTGCCAAGACGGATGAAGAACGTGAGAGATATTTAGATCCATGGAATATAGAAATTCTTCATTCAAATCCATGTGTGATGGAAGATGGTAAAAGCGTACCTACGAGTAAGAAGAATAAAGAGACCCGTCGTATGGAATTGTTAGAATATATGAAATCGGCATTAATCCAACTTTGCGAGCAACACGCTGGCGTTTTACTTCCGTCTAAATTTGGTTCAAGAGTTATACGAGCTGTGTATGAGACATGGTCTACGGAGACCATGGCTGATGCTATTGTAGCCGCTTGTGATGAACCTCTTACGGATAGTAAGGTCACAAATATATTTGAGCATCCTTTTGGTCACTTGGTAATCAAGAACTTGTTACTGAATGAGATTGAAGTAAACAAAACCAGATTAGAGGATGGGAAGAAGTCCCCTGTGAAGGACGAGCATATTCTTGCTTCCAAACTTTATCGAAAGTTCAAAGGACAATTAAGAAAAGTGATTGCATCCTCAAATCGGGGTGCCTTTGTTCTAGCTGCTTTAGCCTCAGTCCCCGATATGTTAGGAAAGGAAGTGCGAAATGAGCTGAAAAAGAATGAGAAAGAGATATCCATCATAATTAAAAGTTCAACTTTATTTGCAGGTTATGAGGCCTTGCTCAAAGCCGTATCTCCGAAGTGAGGCATTCTCTTTGTTACAATAGAAAGTTCATATCATGCTGGAAATCTTCCGAGAACGTTGAGGCAAAGCAGGGTAACAAGACAATTTAGATTTCTCAACAACTTGTAACGATAAGAAATACATTTTCAATTATGGCCATTTTAAGATTTACAGTATCAAATACATTAATAATCTCTAAGGCAGTATAAACGAAAATTAACTTTATAAGGATACACCAATACCAATGAAAAAGAGATGTATCGACACATGATGGTCTGGGATACTCGGTCCTTCAGCTGCACGTGTAAAGCACAGGAGATATACCTGATCGTTCCGCCATGATAATAATGCCAGTATAAAGAGTGCTTCATAGAAGTCGTACATAGATATAAATTAGCGTTTCGCATTATATTTCAGTGTCTTTAGAAGATGGAATCAAACAAAGACCACGTCAGGCTTTTGTTCAAGATATTATCGTAAAAAGGTGCGTTCCACAAAATGCTATCGTAAGTCTTTATCCTCAATGAATATACATGCCTGCTACTAAAAATATTTTTATTTCTAACTTCTTCTGTCACCTTTTTAACTACCCCTGGTCATTTCAACAATCAAATCCTTGACATCTTTACGATCCTTTGCCTGTCTTGGGAAGGGTTGCTGTGGTTGAGTACTTGCTCGTGGAGTTCTAGAAACCTTGACATACATTCCCAAACTATCTACGCTCGTA
>Ga0169931_10010550_pt1 | contig 13155 bp, 10 predicted proteins | sample Kivu_15m_20L_FD_129675 | JGI IMG/M metagenome (GOLD analysis project Ga0169931, IMG submission 129675) | Freshwater microbial communities from Lake Kivu, Western Province, Rwanda to study Microbial Dark Matter (Phase II) - Kivu_15m_20L... | ecosystem: Environmental > Aquatic > Freshwater > Lake...
ACGCCAGCGCCAACTACACCAAAACCGGTAACACCAAAACCAACGCCAGCGCCAACTACACCAAAACCGGTAACACCAAAACCTACGCCAGCTCCAACTACACCGAAACCGGTAACACCAAAACCAACACCGGCTCCAACCACACCGAAACCGGCTGCTCCCAAACCGGCTGCTCCCAAACCAACAGGTACAGAAGCAACTCCTAAGCCTCAGAAAACCAATGAAAATAATACTACAAAAGGAGGAGGTCGCTAGACCTCCTTTTTTGTGCTATAATACTTGGGGCTCTGCTCAAAACTTCATATATTCGCAGTCTTAAATTTGAATACACATGGCATTAATTGGTAAAATTCGCGCAAAATCTGGTTTACTCGTTGCAATGATCGGCATTGCGCTGTTGGCATTCATTCTCAACGACTACCAAAGTCTTTTTGGTATTGGTGAAGGTGAATACGGCATCGGCTTGGTTTTTGGAGAAAAAGTTGATCCTGCAAGCTACAGCATTGCGAGCGCAAAATTTCAAGAACAAGAGCGCAATCAAGCCATGCAAAACGGTAAAGAATTTACCGACGCCGACATGGAAGCTTCTACTGATAAAGCTTGGAACTTTATGGTTGACTCCACAATCCTAAGCAAAGAATACGAAAAATTAGGCATTGGCGTCACAGACCGCGAACTCGATTCATACTGGATGGCCAAAGATGGTTTTGGCGTAATTCAAGACCTCGCACAATTCTTTACTGATTCCTTAACTGGCATTCAAACGCCTCAATCTATTGAGAACGGCCGCGTCAAACTCAAAGCAACCCTCGATAACCTCAAAAAATCAAAAGAAAAACAAGCCGTGGACCAATGGAACGGATTCAAAGCTTACCACACAGATCGCCGCAAAACTGAAAAATACTTCGGCTTACTTAAACAAGGTGTTTTTGTTACAGACCTCGAGGCAAAAGACCAATATCTTGCAAACAACGAAAAGAAAACGATTTCATTTGTGGTGCGTCGTTACACCGAAATTTCAGATGCCGATATTAAAGTGACCGAGAAAGAACTTCAAGCTTACTTCGAAGAACACAAAGGCGACAAAAAATACCTTGTGCGCAACCCAAGTAGAGATATCAAAATGTTCGATGTCAATATCCGTCCATCGAAAGCAGATTCAACTATTTTTACTGCCAAGATGAATACCTTACGTCAAGGTTTTTCAGCCTCTACCAATGACTCCGCATTTATCGCCAAAAACAGTGAGACACCCGTTTATTTTAGCGACAAACGTGCTACTGCCGTTCCTGATGGCCATCCAAAAGCAGATCGTTACCAGACTTACCCAATGAGCCTCGATACCATATTCAAGACCGCAGCTCTTGGTCAATTAGTTGGTCCTTACGTTTCCAAAGAGAAAATGGTGCTCTCCAAAGTGATCGGTTTTACACCATCAAGCTTGAAAGTGCGTCACATCCTAATTACAACCAATACGTCAATGGATGAAAAAACGCTCGCGGCTAAAAAGAAAACCGCTGACAGCGTTTTAAAAATTGTCAACAAAACAAACTGGGACGAAATAACTAAGAAATTCTCTGAAGATCCAGGATCTAAAGACAAAGGCGGTGTTTACGAAGACTTCCTCGAAGGCGACATGGTAAAAGAATTTGGTGCCTACGCAGCTACCGCTCCTATCGGAAAAATTGGCATCGTAAAGTCAGACTTTGGCTACCACATCATGGAAGTTTTAGACCGTTCTGCCTCTAAATTCCCTTTACTTGCATCCATAAGCTTGACATTCAAACCATCTGATGAAACCGTTGCCAACATGGAAAGCGAGGTAAACGGTATTTTACTAAAATTAGACCGCAAGATATCAAAAGAAGAAGATCCATTCAAAAAGGCGGCACTTTTTGACACCATTGTTACACGTGCAAACTATGCACCGCGCGTCATTCAAATCGAAGACAACGCACCGAAAGTTTACGGCTTTACAACAACCATGGCCCGTGACCGCTTGTTGGAAATGGCTTATGCTGAAGATGCAACTGTTGGTTCCATGACACTTTCTCCTATCCGCGATAAAGAAAAATATGTCATCGCCATGATCAGCGCAATTCGCACAAAAGGAGAGCCTCTATTTGAAAATGTGCGCGCTCAAATGGAACGCGAACTCATTCAAGAGAAAAAAGCCAAACGTTTCATGAATCAAATGGCTGGTAAATCTTTAGATGCTATCTCCAAGCGCTTTAATACACCTGTAATTGATGCGGAAATTACCTTTGGTAATCCTCAAATTTCCAATGCTGGTTATGAACCTACAATTATTGGAAATCTATTCTCTGGAGCACTTAAAAAAGGACAACGCACACTTCCACTTAAAGGCGAAACCGGTGTTTATGTGTTCCAAATTAAGTCTACCACAAAAGCACCTGCTACCAATAATTACCAAGCGGAAAAAGACCAACTCAAACAATCCTTAGCTAACCAAGTTGAAGGTCAAGCTATGGGAGGTTTGCGTAAAAAAGCTGAAGTTGTAGACAACCGCAAACTTTCAGAACTAGGCGTTCGTTTGTAAACATGACAAAAGCCGAGATTCGCAAGCTTTACAAAGAAAAGCGTGCACAACTCAGCCCCTATGCGCTTTCTAAAATTTCAGCACAAGTCCAAGCACTTGTGCTGAACTCTATAAGTTTTAGTGCGAAATACGTTAGTATTTTTTTACCTATAGAACAGCAAAAAGAAATCTCGACATATGGGCTCTTAGAAGACATTATGCTCAAAGGTGGGCATCCCGTTTTGTCCAAAGCGAACTTTTCAGATCACAGTCTTTCACTCTACCTTTACGAACATCCAAGCCAATTGGAAGTAAGTTCCTTTGGTATTCCAGAACCAAAATATGGCCGAACAATTCTTGCAAGTAAGCTAGATTACGTAATTGTCCCGCTCTTAGCACTCAGCTCTGAAGGGCAACGTGTTGGTTATGGTAAAGGTTTTTATGACCGGCTGCTCAAGCAGTGCAAGCCAGATTGTATTTTTATCGGAATACACCTATTTGATGAATTCGTAGAAATCACCGACCTCAATAAAGACGATATCCCGCTGCATTTGTGTTTTACACCAAGCGGTATGTATGATTTCAGAAAATAAAACTGCCTACTTTTTTGACTTTGAAGAAGTCTTCTTAACCCAGACGCCATCAGACTCAAAATTCAACTCAATTTTGGGTTGCGTGATTTGATCGATTTCGGATTGAGGCGCTTTGGCATCTTCGAGGAAGTGTTTTTGAAGTTCAACAGAGATGGTGTCGTAGTAGGCACGGCCATGAAAATAGGCCACTGAATTGATTTCAGTGACAGGTGGAATCAAAAAATGATCTTTGAAGCGAACGCGGATGGCTTCACCACCAGTTGGCTGTACCTTTACCCAACACCCTGCGCTCTGACAAACACCAGTTAATGGTGCATAAAATGTAAAAATATCTTTTTTTGGTTGCGCTGCAAATGTTTTAACCATTTCGTCAAGTGAAACAGCTTGGGTAGAGTCTACAGCTACCGGCCCGTAATGTTTGTAGGCTATTTTGGTTGATTTACAACTCGTTAAAGAGAACGCAACAGCGGCAACTGCAATAAAAAACAATTTCATTAGAATGCTTGAAAATATTATTGGAGATAGGTTTCAAAGAATGTTCCTAAGTCATAGACGCGGTCTTCTACTTGAACATTTACAATTTGATTGGCACCTAAAAAACGTAAAATGACGCGTCTTGAGTTGGCATCATTAGTGAGCATGTGAAAAGTAGCTACATGCGATTTGGCATCGAAATCAACGGTAAACATGTTGGTATAGTACTTGGCATACATGGTGACATTCTCTTGGGTAACCTCTTCAGGTAAGGTTAAGCGGATGTTACCAGTGGAAATGCCACTTTGCAACTCTGTTTTGTTTTTGACACTGGCATTGAGTGTTTTTTGTCCAAAAACCAATAAGTTGAGGCCTAGTGCTAATGCGAGGAGCGCTACTTTTTTCATAGTTGAGAATTTAGTTTCGATAAAACTACAAAATATTTCAATAATTTGGCATAGTGGAATCGTTAATATTACCGTATCAACATAAGTTTGAAGCTGAGGCGGGTTGTGATGAAGCCGGAAGGGGTTGTCTGGCAGGTCCTGTTGTGGCAGCTGCGGTGATATTAGATCCCTACAAACCGATCAAAGCACTCAATGATTCTAAAAAGTTAAGCGCCAAACAACGTGCTGCCCTTCGCTTAGAAATCATAGATAAAGCACGTGCATTTGGCATCGGCATAGTTGACCATCATGAAATTGACCAAATCAATATACTAAATGCAAGTATTTTAGCTATGCACCGGGCGCTTGCCCAATTATCAATTCAACCTGAATTTATTTTAGTCGATGGCAACCGTTTTAAACCCTACCATCAAATTCCACACGAATGCATGGTTAAAGGAGATGCCCGGTTTGCGAGTATTGCAGCCGCGAGCATTTTAGCTAAAACGGAACGAGATCAACTGATGCACGCGTTACATGAATTACATCCAGAATATGCCTGGGACCGCAATCAAGGCTATCCCACTTTAGCGCATCGCTCGGCTATTGCAGCTATTGGTCCTAGTCCATTTCACCGTATGACCTTTCAACTTTTACCGCTGCAAAATCAGCTGGCGCTTTTTGACTAACAAGACAGCACCGTCGTGTACACAAAGACCTGTTAATTAGAATTGAAAAGAGGCGTTATTTGCGCACAAAGTGAAATTAACTTTGAAAAAAAAGCAAATGCGTCAACGCCTTATACTTTTGAGCATCGGATTGCTTTCCTTGGGCTGGATTTTATTCAGTGCCTATGATGTGCTGTCCGATGAAAATCTTTCCGATTTCAGGTATTATTTCACACCACAAGACAAAACCGTTTTCGTTGTCCAAGACCCCAATTCCCTTGATTGGAATAATGAGCGTATTGTGACTACAGAACTCAATCAGAGTCTTTACTTTTCGATTCGTAAACAGCTCAGCGAACCAAGCGTCATCTTTTTTAGTTCAAAATACACCAAAATTTTAATCGAGAAAAAAACCAATTGGACTGCAGATGAGGTCAAAATGGTTTTTGAAAATGGCTTATTCCCTTTACAAATGGGACGCCTGAAAAAATTTACTTTTGGGAAACTGCATGGCATTTTCAATAGCAATCAATTACTTGTGTATGAAGGTGAACTACCCATTACTCAAGAAAACAAAATTCAAGTCAGTGCAAAAGCAAGTTTTGCATGGTTCAGTTGGGAGCAAAATCAAATTAAGCTGACCGAGACCTATCGCAAAAAAGAAGGCTATTACCGTTATATCAAAACCAACAATCGCAATCCAAAACTGAGTAAAAAAGATGATCAAGCACTATTTAGCGAGGTCGTTCCTGATTTTTTTAACTCCTACTACTTTTACGACAAATCGTATGCAGTTCAGCTCGATCCGAAATTTGCCAATGGCCCCTGGTTCAAATGCATGCGCAGTGGTTTTGTTCATCTGAAAAAAGACAGCTCAAGCTTGGTTATTTTCGATTTTAATGAGAATGCCAATCCTATCCAAACACTCAATGAATATTTCCATAAACCAGAATTAAACACCGAAACAGCTTCATTTGACCGCCTACATTTTAGTAAATTAATCGATCCCAATAAAAACACTTGGCATGTGGCTGTTTTCGGTCAATTTGGTTTGGCTAGTCCAGACAAAGCTATGCTTGATCAGGCATTGGCGGCTGCTAGCCTAGGTCAAACACTTGCTCAGGACGAGCGTCTAACCAAACGCTTTTTTTCAAATATGCCGCGTAAGGTGAGCGCAAGATGGGTTGATCCGACTCAAAAACAAACCATAACGCTATTAGGAAGGCAAATAGTGCAAACCAATTACTACAAACAAAGTGCATCCATTAACGAGGAAAGCGATAAAATCAGGGACTATTTTGTCATGAATCCTGGTTACCGCGTGCTTCATTTCGCCACTTTTGATCAACGAGGTAATGCAATTGCTTATACAGAGAATCACCAGCTTGTAGGTTACATCAACGGATTGCGCAAATGGGATAAACCAGTTCAACAAGACATTAAATGCCTCTACCAAATCAAAGCTTTTCCACAACTGATCTGCGTTCAATTCGCAAACGAAGCCCAACTATATGATAAAACGGGCAGACTCGTTTACCGCCTTACACATTTAGCTGGTACACAAATACAAGTCATCGACAACAAAGGCAAAAAAGAATTCTTATGTGTTAATGATGCCAATTCGGTATTGCTTTACAATGAAAATGGTGGCCTCATCAAACAGTTCAATGTTGGGAAAACACCCAAACAACTGCTTTATTACAAAACTTCCGGAAAGCCATTTGTCAGTATTTTAACGGATAATCAATATCATTTGATAGATATTTCGAAAAGACGCGGCTTTTTTAAGCAAAATGTAGATTCCACCTACGTTTTGGTCGCCAATCAATACGGTGCTTTTGCAGTTAAAGTAGACAAAAGTAAAGCAACTGTGCTGTCATCAAACGGTCAAAAACAATTCGGCGTACCAAATGCCGTTGAATGCATTGGGTCGTATCTTCAGGGCAATAACCAAATGTTACTCTTCAAAAACAACACCGCACTCTATGCTTATACATTGGATGGTCGACGTGCTTGGGAAAAAACACTCAATGTGGTTGAAATCAGTCAATTTAACACATATATGACTAACGATCAACGACAAATTTTAGCACTTCTAGATGCCATAGGCAACCAAATCTACCTTCTCGACGACTTAGGACGAGACCTAGACACTCAAAAAAGACATGGTCAACAAGAAATTCAACTAAGTGCATTTGGCAACAATGCTTACTCACTTACCACTTATTTAGGAACCTACTTAATCCAATACAATAGACAATGAAAAAATACGGCGCTCTCTTTCTGCTTCTGCTCAGCTTGTTTCAAGCACGTTCACAAGCCTATCTCGGTACAAGCACAAGCAATTATGCGGGTGCATTAGGCAATTTAGTGAATCCAGCATCCTTTGTCGATGGCCGATACAAGATGGACCTCGCTCTGCCTGCAGTCAATTTGTTTACTTATCAAAATTTTGGTTATTTCAATGCCGATGCCATGCGCGCTGAACAAGGCGGTGGCGGAAAATGGTGGGTGCAGTCTTTTACTGACACTGCTTTACTTAATGCTTGGGCCTACCCATCTTCTACTTTCATCGACCGACTAATTGTACATAATTACAACAAAGATTCTGAAGGTATACTTGGTGCCAATATCAATTTTAGACTCGACCTTTTTAACCTCGCTTTTCATATTGGTGAGAAACGCTCCTTGGGTGTTTACGCCAATTTACGCTCGATCACCAATGTAGATAACATGGCGCCACAATTGGCAGTTTTAGCCGAGGAAGGCCTGGAGTATCCTGCATTATGGAATACCGAACTCAATGAGGAATTAGTCAATGTGGATCACCTCACTTGGAGCGAAATCGGATTCAATTACAGCCAAGTCGTTATAGACAACAAACAACACTTTTTAAAAGTAGGCGTAACACCTAAAGTACTACTTGGATTTGCAAGTGCGTATGTGCACACGCAAGATTTCAGTTACAACCTTGTCAACGAAGACACCTCTCAATACCTCGCCGGAACTTTTGATTACGGCTACTCCAAAGAAGTGGGTGATTTTATTTCAGATGGTGTTGCCGGACTTATCAATAGCAATAACATCAAAAATTACCTCAAACCAGGTTCTATTGGTTTTGGTTTAGATATCGGTGCGGTATACGAATGGCGGCCAAACTATACCAAGTTCAAATATGACATGGACGGCAAAACCGACCTCTGGATGCGTAACGAAAACAAATACAAAGCGCGCGTAGGTTTGTCAGTATTGGACATGGGCGGAATGAAATTTACTAAAGGTGGACTTAGCCGCAACTTCGTTGTGAATTCCAACTCACTTTTTGACCTCCAACGTTTTAATACTTCTACAGACCTCGAATCTTTTGACATGATCATCGATTCTTTGATCAACGAGTCCACAGCGGCAAACAATAATGAATGGGTTTCCCTCCAAGATCCGGGTCAAACTTTCCGTATGCGCACGCCGACAGCCATGAGCTTGCAACTCGATTACCACCTTTGGAGCTATTTCTATGTGAATGCAAGTGCAATGGTCAATATGATCCCTAAGAAAAAAGACTCGAAAGTAAATATTGCCACACAATTATCTTTTACACCAAGTTTCGACAGTCCTTATTTTGGACTTTATGTTCCGATTGCTTACAACAAATACAGTGGCTGGCGCGCTGGTTTGGCAACGCGTATAGGCCCTGTCATCTTAGGACTCAACGACATGAATATCATTCGTGCCAAGGGTCAAATCAGTGGTATTGACTTCTACGCAGGGTTGCGTTTGCCAATTTTGTATCATAGGGTCAAGGACAAAGACAAAGACAAGGTCTCCGATAAAATGGACGAATGTAAAAATGTACCTGGCACTTGGGCCTTCTTGGGTTGTCCAGATACTGACAACGATGGTATTCCGGACTCCGAAGACGCTTGTGTAGACGTTGCTGGCCTCAAAGAATTTAAAGGCTGTCCAGACACCGACGGCGACAAAATCATCGATAGCGAAGATGCTTGCCCAACTGTGGCTGGCCTCCAAGAATTCAAAGGCTGCCCAGATACTGACGGCGATAAAATCATCGACAGCGAAGATGCGTGCCCAACTGTGGCCGGCGTTGCAGCCCTAAAAGGTTGTCCGGATAAAGATGCAGACGGCATTACTGACGCCGAAGATGCTTGTCCAGACAATGCAGGCCCAATAGAAAACCAAGGCTGCCCTGACCAAGACAAAGACGGACTCTTCGATTTTGTCGACAACTGCCCTACCGTGGCCGGCCCTAAAGAAAATCAAGGCTGCCCGTGGCCAGATACAGATGGTGACGGTTTACTAGACAAGGACGACGATTGTCCGAATCTTGCGGGGCCTAAAGCCAACAAGGGCTGCCCTTACAAAGATTCTGATAACGACGGCTTACTCGACAAAGACGACGACTGCCCTAATACGCCTGGACCTAAAACCAACAAAGGTTGCCCAGTCATCGAGCAAGCTGTCATAGAAGTCCTTAAAACGGCATTTGACAACCTTGAGTTTGAGACCAACAAGGACATCATTTTCGAAAGCTCTAAGCCTTCGCTCAATGAATTAGCCGAGGTGCTCAAAAAGAAAACAACCTGGAAACTCGAAATCGCAGGTCACACAGACAACGTTGGCGATGACAACCTTAACTTGGTACTATCGAAAAAACGTGCCGAAGCGGTAAAAGCTTACTTAATAAGCCAAGGAGTTGATGAAGCACGCTTAATCACAAAGTATTTTGGTGAAACCAAACCAATTGCCAGCAACGACACCCCTGAAGGCCGTCAGAAAAACCGACGTGTCGAAATGAAAATCATATTAGAATAAAACAACATTTTCTAAATGATAAACAAGACGAGTTTGGCCCTAATGGCTATCTGCTTCATGTTAATTTAATGTTAAGTCATTGCTCTTAGGAATTAATGCTTATTTAATCATTGATTAATGCAATCATCAAGATTCAAAGTGACCTTTGTACCTCAAAGCAAGGTATATGGAAAACACAAAAGGACACACCATTCTGATCGTAGATGACGAACCAGATATCTTAGAGTTTTTATCGTATAATGTGCGCAAAGAAGGCTACAAGGTCTTCACTGCAACAAACGGCATCGAAGCCTTGCGCTTGGTGCAACAAATTAATCCATCGCTTATACTCCTCGACGTCATGATGCCTAAAATGGATGGCATTGAAACATGTCAGGTCATCCGCAAGGACCTCAATATGATTCAGCCTGTCATTGCATTTTTGACTGCTAGAACCGAAGACTACGCTCAAATTGCCGGTTTTGAAGCCGGTGCCGATGACTATATTTCCAAGCCGATTCGTCCACGTTTATTGATCAGTAAAATTGAATCGCTGCTCAGAAGAATCAAAAATAAAGGTGGTGTAGAAGGCAGCTCAGCACTTGTCATCGACCGTGATCGCTATATGGTGGAAATCGAAGGCAAAGAATTACAGCTCCCCAAAAAAGAATTTGAATTATTAGAGCTTTTGGCCAGTAGACCAGGTAAAGTATTCAACCGCGACCAAATTTTAGCAGTCGTTTGGGGTAATGATACCATTGTTGGTGAGCGAACCATAGACGTTCATATAAGAAAATTGCGCGAAAAACTCGGAGATGCGTATATTCGTACCATAAAAGGTGTCGGATATACCTTCAACGACAAGTGAGAAAAGCCAGACCTAGTATTTTAATCCTCAGTGGCAGTATTTTATTTTATATACTGAGTTTTCTCTTTACGCTTTTTGTTCACTTACAAATTGTCACTTTAAGCAATACACTTATCTTTTTAATCCCGCTCGTATCCGGGATTTTTGCATACACCATCTTTTATTACATTATCAAGCGCTTTTTGCAATACAGAATGAGTCTAATTTACCGCAGTATTCAAAGCTTAGAACAAAACACACCAAAAGACCAAAGCATTGATGATCTGGTCGCACAAGGAGAACAAGATGTACAAGACTGGAAACAAAAACGCACCCAAGAAATTGAGAAACTCAAAGAACAAGCCGCCTTCCGAAAAGAATTCCTCGGAAACCTTGCTCATGAACTGAAAACACCCGTATTTTCAATTCAAGGTTATATCGATTCATTGTTGGACGGCGGAATGGAAGATCCAGCCATACTCAAAACATTTCTAGAAAGAGCGGCACTGTCTACCGAACGTATGACACACATTCTAGACGACCTCGATCAACTCACTAAACTAGAACTCGAGCGTATTCCTTTAGACATCCGCAGTTTTGATTTACTTGAACTCATTCAAGAGACCTTTGAAGCCATGGAGCTCATCGCAAAAGAAAAACGCTTTGGGTTGAGAACCGATGCGTCGGAACCATTTTGTTACGTCAATGCCGATCGCAATAAAATGACTCAGGTACTACTTAATCTGATCAGCAACGCGATTTCTTATGGAAACGAAGGCGGAGAGTTGTGTATTAATGTTGTTGAAATTGAAAATACCTACAATATTCAAATCAAGGACAATGGTCCTGGAATTGAGCCCGAACACATTCCGCGGCTATTCGAACGATTCTACCGTGTTGAAAAAAGTCGAAACCGAAATGAAGGCGGTTCGGGTCTTGGCTTGGCTATTGTCAAACATATCATTGAAACTCACGGGCAACAAATACAAGTGAGCAGCACTTTTGGAATTGGAACAACTTTTACATTTAGCTTAGAAAAAAGCAAAGCAACGGGTCCGGTTAGTTCGAGAGGAATTCCGCTTAAATAAATTAATGCGTCGAGGTCATGTGACTCGGCACACAAATGATGAAATCTGCACGGCCACTGTGTTCTTTTTCTAATCGCTGCACATTTTCTTGACTCACTGTACTAATTGTTAAAATGCGGGTTTGTGGTGCCTCTTGCTGAACGTACCACATAATGCCCTGATAAAAATCTGAATGATACGCGCCATTGAAATGTAAATGTACGGTCTGGGGCGTGCGCCACGGATTGTGTAAAATGAAATGTGCCATGGTTGCATCTTTGATGGCCTGCGCCTCAACCATGCGCCAACCCATTCCAGGACCCATGTGCGCACCCATTTGTTTCATGTCTTGGTACTGACTAAGTGTGGTGTCAAAAGCAAATGTAAGCGGTGCCATTTGCTCTTTAATGGCTTGCGGAAGCGTATCAAGTGCCGCTCTGCCCTTCTTAAATAGTAAACTTGCGTACTTGCGCTGAATATTCGAGGCCACACATGAAATGCCGTTTTCTTTGGCAAAATTGACTAAAGGCGCATAATCTGTTTGGTAATTTGGCCAAAGTCTGAGCGTATCTTTTAATTTTTCATCTTTGATTTCCCCTTTTAAATAAGCAGTTAAAACGGCTTGTTGGTCTTGCTCGAACATCTCAAATCCGAGCTGTAAGTTTTTACCGTGTGTTGCATACATTTGCGCTGTGAGTTCGAGTTGTAACCAATGAGATATTGGGTTGTCATGAAACTCACCAAACAGCACTAAATCTACAGCATTGGCTTGCTTTTTGAGGGCATTAAACGAAACTTCTTTTCCTTTCGAATTATAAATTTTATAAGCAGGTAAATCTTGAGCGTGTAGCGTACTTACAAGCAAGAACAAGAGGAGGAAAAACAAATGGTTCATTCTTTTTTTTGGTAAAGTAAGTGATTTTCAGGTCTTCAGCGGAAAATTTTATAAATTAGAACAAAAAACAACCTATGCGTCAACTACTACTTTCTACTTTACTTGCCTTCTTTTCGGGCTTCAGCCTTGCACAAGAGCCTTGCGCAAGCGGCCGATATGCCGAGGCCGTCTTTTCACAGTTTACCCTCACGAGTAACCTCACCTATGGTCAGAACAGCAACTGGGCCAATTCTAATACCGTTCTAAAACTTGACTTTTACGAACCCACCAACGACACACTTGCAGCTCGGCCGCTGATCATTTGGGTACATGGCGGTAGTTTTATTGGCGGCAGTAAAACAGATCCTGATGTCAAAAAACTCTCGGAGAATTTTGCAAAAAAAGGCTATGTATGTGCCAGTATCGATTACCGTTTGGGTTTCTTTCCCTTTGATTCAACCAATGCTGTAAAAGCGGTTGTGCGCGCAGTACAAGACCTCAAAGGTGCCATTCGCTACTTCTATAAAGATGCCCAGACCAACAACCAGTTTAAAATCGACACCAATCATATCTTTATTGGAGGTAGTTCAGCAGGAGCCATAACAGCACTGCACGTTGCTTACTTAAACGACCCTTGTGAATTCAGTGATTACATGAGTGCAAGCGCGCTCAATAGCCTTGGTGGTCTAGAAGGCAACTCCGGAAATCCAGGTTATTCTACAAAAGTACATGCTGTCATCAATGGTTGCGGTGCTTTGGCGCGCTACAACTGGCTAGAAGCTGGAGATGTGCCTTTGTGTTCGGTACATGGTACCAACGACGGCACGGTTACCTATAACCGAGGGTTGGTGAACCCTGGCACGCCGCTTATGTATTTAGATGGCAGCCGCATGATCCA
>Ga0169931_10010552_pt1 | contig 13152 bp, 14 predicted proteins | sample Kivu_15m_20L_FD_129675 | JGI IMG/M metagenome (GOLD analysis project Ga0169931, IMG submission 129675) | Freshwater microbial communities from Lake Kivu, Western Province, Rwanda to study Microbial Dark Matter (Phase II) - Kivu_15m_20L... | ecosystem: Environmental > Aquatic > Freshwater > Lake...
CACTCTTCTCTCTCAACCACACCTGCGCCATGCTTCGAGCGAACCTGAACCGTCTCATGAGAAGGACCTGGTGCACCACGAAAACGAAACAGGGACTCATCGACCACCTGTCGCTTTATGTGCGCTATCACAACCAGGTCCTTACAGACCCGTCAACACGCTAGGGGGACAGTTTGTGCAATTCAAAGCCCAGCTCTCTCACGCTAAGAATCGTGATGCGGGTTGCCGCCACGGCGGCTGCTTGCACCAGACACCGAGGTGCTGCCGCAGCGACTCTCTAAGAAAAGCCGCACGCTGCGACTGGGATCGCGGTTACCGACAGAAGCCGGCTGGCGATCTGAAAAAGACCTCAAACGGTTGCGGGAATTCTCACAAGCAATCTGGGTGAGCTCTTCGTACTCTCGAAGCAACGCGTAGGGGTACGGGGACTGCCCGGTGGAGGAGTAGAGCCGTGGGTTCTGCGACGACAGCAGCGGAAATCGCTTGATCTGAACACCCAGACTTTCTTTAAGCTTAGAATACCAGCGACCCACTTTGTAAAAGTCCACTCGGATGAGGTCTCTCAAAATTTTTTGCTCCGCTTGAGCCACGGGCTTGAGGTAACGCTCGCAGCGCGAGAGATCAAAGTCCCCAAAGCCGCTGAGCTCAGTGGCCACTTGGCACTCTCGAGCGACCGCATCGATCTCACCGCCAGGACCCTCGATCGAGGAGTAGAGGTAATCTCCGGCTGAAAGATCCGGATCATAGGGATCCCAAACGGGCTTGGCCACTGCATGGGAGAGCTCGTGCGCAAGATCCATGACCACTTCTTCGAGCTTTTGGTTGGACCTCAAGAACACAGTCACTTTGCGCTCTCGGTCTTCGGTCCCCGTACGAGGATCAAAGTGACGAATCAAAACCGCATCGGTCCTCGATGCGGAATCCCAACGGAGAAAGCGCACGACCTCTTTAACGTCTTTGAGGTTCCAGAACTGCATGGCCTGCTCCAGGAGCTTTCTTCCCGAAGCGGATTTGGCGAGGATCTGCACCACCCCACTGAGCCGTTCTCTGGAGTGTTTGGGCAACGTTTCGGAGTTGGCCAGGGATTGCGCCGAGAGGCCCACGAGGGTGAGACTCAGGAGCACGGCAATCCCCTTAAAGGTGAAATGGGTTCTCCGCTCTTCACTCGCTTGGTGCCAGCCGGTCATGAGCAACGGATCGGCACTTTTTGCCCCGGACCTGAGGCGTAAAGCTTGACAGCGAGTGTCTATTTTTTAGGCAGATCACCTGACACAGGGGTCCAGGATTGGTTTTTAACTCATTGAAACTATGAGCTATTTTTTAAAGTCGGTCGGATCCATCCCAGCTAACGCCCGGCACAAGGGTTGCTCTATGTCCCGCCACGATGATGACCCAGTGGCAGCGATTGCGGCAGTGGAAGAAGTGGATTCGGTTGGCGACCTTGAGTCTTGGGGTGGGCTTGGCGGCAAGCTCCATGGGCCTAGCCCAGCTGGAAATCTTTATCAGTCGTACGACTGCGGCCCTGATTCCTGCCTCTCAGTCAGGCACCCTTCCTTTTCAAGCCAGAAACTGGGGCCTCTCCAATGGCCTGGGCTCCCACATCAGCGCAGTCGACGCGTGGAAGATTGAATCGGGTAACCGAAACGTCGTGGTTGCCGTCATTGACACAGGCGTGGACTTTTCTCACGAGGCGCTCTCCCCTAATCAGTGGCGCGATCCCGAGTCCCCTCAGCAAGCCGTTTCGGGCTGGAACTTTGTCACCAATCGGCCCAACCCAATCGATGACCACGGTCACGGAACCCATGTGGCAGGTATTCTGGGTGCAATCACCCAGCCCCGAATCGGTGTGAGTGGTGTTGCTCCCAAAGTCTCGATCATGGCTGTGAAGTATTACTCGGATTCTAATCCCGGATCCGTGAACCTCGCCAATACGGTCAAGGCCATCAACTACGCTGTGGATCACGGCGCTCGCATCATCAACTACAGCGGCGGCGGACCTGAGTTTTCGGAGGACGAATACTTGGCCATCAAGCGGGCCGAATCCAAAGGGGTCCTCTTTGTGGCAGCAGCCGGCAACGAGCGCCAGGACACGGACAAAGTCGAAAACTACTACTACCCTTCGGCCTATCGTCTCTCCAACATCATCTCGGTAGCGGCTACGGACCAGTCCAATCGACTGCTGAGCAGCTCCAACTGGGGCAAGAAAAAAGTCGATGTGGCAGCTCCAGGCGAGAACATTTACAGCACGCTTCCGGGAGGGCGCTACGGCACCATGACCGGCACCTCACAGGCGACGGCTTTTGTGAGCGGACTGGCAGCCCTGCTGCTTGCCAAAAATCCAAAGCTCACCCCCGAAGAACTCAAAGCTCTCATCATGAGCTCAGTGGATCGGGTCCCCGCACTCCAAGACCGAGTCGCGACTGGGGGCAGGATCAACGCCTTTGCTGCGCTCCGCTCGCTCCAACAAGGGGTGATCTCGAGAGCGGCTGAGGACCAAGGAATCCCTCAGTTTCTCTCAGGCGGACTCTCCCGGGCTCCGGTTTCTTTGGTTCCAGCTGCAAACTAAGAGCTCTTGATTTAGTCTAAGGCCCACCTATGCCAGCTCTTTTGGGCCCAGCCCTCCTCTCGGGAGTTCTCTATGTCCTCGCCTTTCCGCCCTACGGAGTGGCTCCGCTGGCTTTTGTCGCTCTTGTTCCTTGGCTCGTTCAGATCCTAAGAACCCCGCACCGCAGAGTGCGGCTCCTGAGCTCCTGGGTGTTCTGCATCACTATCAGCCTCCTGGGGTTTCACTGGGTGGCCTACGTGCTCAAACAATTTGCAGGACTCCCCTGGATTTTAGCGGGCGTGGGTCTTTTGGGCTTCTCCACTTTTGGACAACTCCAAGTCGTTGGCTTTGCACTGAACGCTCCGCGTTTGGCCAAGTTTCTTCGATCCAGCTCTCACCCTGCGCTCACCCTACTGTGGCTTGCAGTGGGAGCCCTCACTTACACGGCTTGCGACTTTCTTTTGCCCAAGTTGTTTCGAGACACACTCGGACATAGTTGGGCCAATTTCTCCGACCTCCGACTCAACGCCCGCTGGGCAGGGGCTTACGGGCTCACGTTTGTCACGAGCTTTTGTAATCTCGCACTCGCCTGGGCCATCGTGCTCTGGAGGGATCGCGACGAGCCTAGCGCTTGGCCAGCCCTTAAAAGAGGATTTCCAGGACTCTTGGCTTCTGTGATCCTCCTGATCACCCTCTTGGGTTATGGAGCCAGCACTCGAGAGTGGATCGAAAAACAGTACGCTCTCGCCACACGCAAGATCCCGATTGCAGTCATTCAAGCCAATATTGGCGACATCGAAAAGATCTCTGCCGAAAGCGGGGTGCGCGATGCCCGAAAAAAAGTTTTAAAAACTTTCTTTGAGCTCTCAGACCAAGCCCTTGCCCGTGCTCCAAAAACCCAGGCCATCATTTGGCCTGAGACTTCCTACCCCGCGACTTTTAGGACTCCCGATTTTGCAGATGACCTGGAGCTGGATCAGCAGGTCGAGAACTACTCCAAATCACGTAGAGTCGGCCTGTTTTTTGGGGGCTATGATCAGAACCGGAGCCTGCGAAAAGACTACAATGCTTTTTTCTTTCTCTCCCCTGAGGCCAAAGACCTTCAGATCTACCGCAAAAATCGACTGCTGCTTTTTGGCGAAGAAATGCCTTTTGCTCAAACCTTTCCTCAGCTCAGACGTTGGTTTCCGCAAGTCGGAAACTTTGGCAGAGGCGATGGCCCGACATCTATGGTCCTCCCCACTGATCCTCCCACTCGAGCCGCACCTGCGATCTGCTACGAAGTGCTTTTTTCGAACGACATGATCGCTGCCAAAAAATCAGGGGCCGAGTGGATCCTCAACATCACAAACGATTCCTGGTTTGGGCCTTACGCCGAGCCTGAGTTGCACTTGGCGCTCTCCACGTTTCGCTCCATCGAGCTTGGAATCCCCATGGTGCGTTCGACCAATACCGGAATCACCGCTTGGGTCGATCCCACTGGAAAAATCCGAGAACCCACTCGTACTTTTGAGCCCGCGATTCTCCCCATCGAGCTCCCGATTGTGCCTCTGCCCGCATCTTGGGTGGAACGCCTCGGGGATCTCTTTGGTGCTTTGAGCGTGGTTTTAGCCGCGATCGGGCACATTGGGGGGCAGGTCTGGGGGACTAGACGCCTGTCCAAAGTTTAAACACTCTCTTGAGCCTCATCCGCGTTCCGTCTCGGTTTGAGAAGGGTTGGGCATCTCAGGCCCTGGGCACAAGGCTTGCCTCTTAAGGCTGCCAGAGAGACACCAAGAGAGACCAAACATGAAACCCAAAACCTTTCGCCTCATTCCCTTAGCGTTGACCCTAGTTTTCTCAGCCCTCCTGTCGGCTTGTGGAAATTACCCGGGCAATCCCAACATCCGAAAAGCACCCTTGGGATCTAACTCCTCAGGGTCTTTCTTGACCAATTCTACGGCCCAGGGAGCCTGCACCGAGACGGCAAACATCCTCCCCGAAAACGACGTGACTTTTGATGGCCGCGACCACTTCATTGCCTGCTCCAAGACCACTGCAAAGTTTAGAATTTGGGGTGAGAGCTCATCGGGCTCTCAGCAGCTCTGCATGTTTCCTGCGCAAATGTATGAGAATGGGCAGATCTGGATTAAAAAAGATCCCCAAGGCAATCCGCTCTCATTGTGTGGCGCCGTGGATGCCGAGAATGGAACCGACTTTAATTTTGAGTACACTAACTACAATGCGATCTTTGTCGCACCCATTTCTTCCAAACCCGACATGATGGCCTGCCTCGGGGCAAATAATCCCCTCATGTGCCCCCATCATTCGTTTGGGCGCTTTCGTTAGTGGAGCACTCGAGCCGTCTGAGCAGGCTCGACGGATTCGGCTTCCATTTCCTGATTGCCCTGGCGGTAACGCGCGACCCGCTCAGGATCCTTTGAAGGAAAAGCATCCAAGACTTCGAGGTGATCTTCTTCGGTCTCGTTTCCAACCACCTCACGAGCCACAATCACGTACCAAAAGCCCTGACCCTCAGATTCGGGATAATGCTTGATGAAGTGATAGAGCCTGACTTCTTCTTCATCGCTCACGGCCTCAAGCGACCAGAGCTCAGAGGGCTCTTGAAGCGTTTCTTCGAGGCAGTTCTGGTAGACACCAAACTCAGAAGGCTGAATGTCATCTGGGCTACGCTCCCCATTGACGGCTGCGCGGAGCGACTCTTCGGTGCTCCAGCCATCCAGAGCCAGACCATCGGCTGGGGCTTGAGTAAAGCCCGCCGCCTCCATCAGATCTTGATCCACTCCAGGAATGACGGTGCCATCCAGAGCCTGCTGGGCTTGAGTAAACTCAGGCATGCTCTGATCCACAGATCGCTCGGCCCCTCTGCGCTTGACCCAACTCATGCGCTCACCCCGACGGTAGCTCTCCACGAGCGCGGCATTTCGAGAGACCACGCAGAGAAACAAGAAGCTGGGCTCTCCTTTTAAAAATAACGAAAGACAGATGCACCAAAGTCCGTTTTCAAACTGAGCAATCAACGTATAGCGATGATCGCCAGAGAGAGTCTTTTCACGCCAAACCTCATCGGGTTCCTTGAGGGTGGCCCAGCGCAGATGCTGCAGCTCTTCGCGCTGCTCGGGCAGAATATCGCCCGAAACGACACGGCGCTGATAGTCGGCCTCGAGACGCTCGACTTCCGGGGCAAAAAAACGTGTGATGCACTCTTCGGCGCAAAAACTACGGCCCACTTCTTCTTCGACATAGAGGGCGCGGTCCCCTACTGCCAAAGGCTTGGCGCAATAGGCGCACGCTTCTTGGGTCGTTGCGTGCTGAGCGGCCTGCTGAGCAGGCTCTTGAGGAGCCTCGGGGCTCCGGCGGGGACTCTTGCGGCGTTCGGTCTGCGACTTCCGGGAAGGCGTCTTTTTCATGGCCTATCCCCCCTCTATCCCTAGTGTAACGACCGGGCTCGACCGAGGTCAAACGCTGAGTGAGTCGGTTTTGACACATCCTCAGGCTCCCGATACCCTCAGTATAGGTATGGACGTAAAATCCAACTCCAGCGCCACCCAGGCCGCCATAGCCGCTCAGGCTCGCGCCAGGGCCGAGGCAGAGAAGCAGACCCGCCAAGTGGAGCGGGACGCCCAAGAACGCATCCAGAACGCCCAAACCCGCGCCCAGCAGGTCGAGCAAGAGATGGATCTGCGCATGGACCACGTGCGAGATGCGACCGAAACCGCAGTCGAGCTCTCAGAGTCCAAGCGAGAAGCCACTCTCGGGAGCCTCAAAAACCAAACCTACAAGGACGTTGCGGATCTCAAGCGCAGAACCGCAGCTGAGCTGGCCAGAATCCGCTCCGAGGGCGACCGGCAGGTCGAGAATGCACAGGATCATTATCGCGACCAGACGCAGCTCGCCGAGTATGAGGGTCAAAAGCAGCTGCGCGAAAGCGTATCCAAGAACGCAAGACTGCAAACCTATCAAGAGCGCGCCGCCCAAAATGAACGGGAGATCCTCAAGAGAGCGCATGCCGAAGAAGTGGCCGCTCAAGAAAAACAGTTTGGCGAACAACGCGCCGAACTCCAATCCCAAGGCGAATCCGAGATTAAGCGCATTCAAGAAAAAACCGCTGCGGGAAGGCGCGGAGCCGAACAGCATTTTGAAGCTACTTTTTCGGGGACTGTGAAAGCCAACGCCGAGGCCCTGAATCGCGCCAATCAAGAGGCCAAGCGCCAGCTTGACCAACTCCGATCCGATCACGCTCTTAGGCTTGAGCGTTACGAAGGACGTTTAGAAGACCCTTTCTACCGAATGGTGGATCTCGGAGTCGAGATCCGTGACCACGGCGAGTACTACACGCTGGAGGCCAAAATCCCCGAACATGAGCGCGACCACTTTAAAGTGAACGTGAGGGGCAAAGAAGTGATCGTCTCAGGTGCAAGGCGCAACGAAGAGGCGCTCGAACTCGGAGAGGGCAAATCCAGAAAGGTTTCGTCGTTTCAAACCTACCAAGAAGTCGTCCCCCTAGAATGGCCTGTGGACACTAAGAACATGCTCCGCGAGTTTGATGGCTCGCGAGTGATCGTGACGCTCCCCAAACAAGGATCCCTCGTTGATCCCAGAACCGGCGAGGAGCGGCCCTTGGACCGAGACCTTTACTCGCGATCCAGCGCCATGCGACCGGACTTTCCAGCCGGAGTGCCTGGCATCGCCCCCCAACGTCCGGATAAGCCCATCGGGCAGAGCTAAACACCTGTCCAATCGTTGGACACTCCCATCCTGGGCGCTTTCTCTAAGTAATTGATATCTATAGTATTTTTTTAATCTGCTCAACCGAGCTAGCTGGCACTTCGATTGCTCTTCTCTCCTGCAGTAGCAACTGAGCCTGAGCCTACCTCTGAGAAAGTGAGCCGTTGATGAGCGCAACCCGTGACCCCTCCGAAAAGATCAGTTTCTTGTTCACCCCCATCCGCACCCCAGCTGGAGGCGGACTCATCCGAAAGATCAAGGAAACCAAAATCGGCACTGCAGCGAATCCTGCTCGTGCACTTCGCCAGCCCGTCGTGCGACCGGCTTCGCGCCCCACTTTGACGGTCCGTGAGCACCGTGCTCGCGAAATCACTTCTGCCATCCCCTCAACGGCTCAAGCCCTCTTTCAGGCTGACGCAGCCGTTCGTGAGCAACACGTGGGTCTCTCTGGGCTTCGCAAAAACTTGAGCGAACTCGAAGATCTTCAAAAGCGCTTTCGCTTTCTACTTCAAGAACTCGAGGATCTTCTTTAAGACTGATCTTCGAGCATGAAGATTCAAGTCTACGACCGTAGGTCTGCTTCCCTCTTTGATGAACAGGTTTACGGAGAAAAAGCCCTGCACTGGGTCTACCGCACTCTTCCCGGACGTTTGCTCGAGAGTGCGGTACTGTCCAGGCCCTGGGTGAGCAAAGTGATGGGAGCGTATTACTCTTCGGAGTACAGCGCAGACCAAGTTCAAAAGTTCATTCGTCAGTACCAGATTGATCCCACGGAGTTTGAGCCCGGACCATTTGATGACTTTAACTCCTTTTTTATCCGGAAATTCGCCCCCGGACGCCGCACGTTTGCCCAGGGCGATGTCATGGCAGCTCCCGCTGAGGCCAGGTACTTTGCCTGGAAAGAATCCTCCGAGGAGCTCCGCCTCCCCGTCAAAGGGGCCTGGCTCTCCCCTTCAGAGCTGCTCGCCGACACTCACGAGGCCAAGTACCGCCAGCGCGTTCATGGAGGCCCAGTGCTGCTTGCACGCCTTTGCCCCGTGGATTACCACCGCTTTCATTTTCCGGATCGGGGTGAGTGGGTCTCGCTCCACCGCGTGCACGGCAGGCTTCGGTCCGTGAACCCAGTGGCGCTCCAGGCTTTTCCGCGCACTTTTTTAGAAAACGAACGCCAAGTGAGCTGGCTCAAAACAGAGCGCTTTGGGCTTTTGGCCCACATCGAAGTGGGAGCGCTCGGAGTGGGAAGGATCAAGCAAACCCATGCCCCAGGCAGCCCTTTTGAGCGCGGAGACGAGAAGGGCTACTTCTTGTTTGGGGGATCGACCGTGATCGTGCTGGGAGAAAAGGGGGCGTGGACGCCCTCAGCCGATCTCTTGGAGCAGACTGAGGGCGGTCACGAAACGTTGGTGAGGCTCGGCGAAGCCGTGGCCTCCAAAATCTAAGCGTACTTACTTGAGCTGCTCGTTTGAATTCTTGGGCGAAAACGAAATCTTCATCTTCACCTCAATCTCGTTACGACTCAGGATCTCCTCAACGAGCGCTTTAGGATCCATTTTTTCGGACAACTTGACGATCAAGTCGTTGGAGAGATTTTGTAGAAACTCTTTTCGAGTGCGGTTGGCACTCTCCAAAATCCCCCCGATGAGTTCTTTCGGGAGCTTAAACTCTCCGATCATTCCCCGGAGACTCTCCTCCGTTAAAAAGAGAGTACCGATCCCGACGGACAGAATGCGTTTTACAAAATCCCCTGCTTTGCCCTGGCTATCATCCGAATTGCTCATAGTGCTTTAGCCTGCTTTTCAAAGCCTTTGATCATAGTGGGAATGCTGCTCTTGACGAGCGAGCTCAGCACGAAGCTTGGCACCGGAATATTAAACTCAATGTCGACTTGGTACTGCACTTCGGCTTTGCCAGGTCCAGCGTCTTTCACGGTCCAGCTCCCGCTATTTTTTTTGAGCAGATCACTGCTGACAAGCTTCCACTCGAGCAGCCCTTGATCCGCTTTTTCGGTGTGATCGAGCACGTAGGAGACTTCGCGCACGATATTCATCTTGTAAGTCGCACGGGATTCGCCCGGCCCTTTGCGCTCGACTTTGACCTCTTTGCAGCCATCGACAAACTTGGGGTAATCCTCGTACCTTGTGAGGGCCTGAAAGAATTTTTCTTTAGGGACTGAAACGACTGCCTTGTACTCGGTTTGTGCCATGACGCTCTCTCCTAGCTTCTAAATTGGGGTTTGCTTTCAAAATGATGCTCGGCTTCGATCCAGCGCACGGTGCGGGTCTCTGAGCGCATCACCACCGAATGGGTCTTTGCTCCTCCGCTAAAAAAACGCACGCCATTGAGGAGCGCACCCTGGGTTACGCCGGTGGCGCAGAACATGACCTTGCCTTGAGCCAATTCATCGATTCGATAAATCTTGTCGAGATCCGTGATCCCCATTTCTTTAGCGCGCTCGCGTTCTTCATCTTTTCTAAAGATGAGGCTCCCCACAAAGTCCCCGCCCATGCAGCGAAGCGCTGCCGCAGCGATCACACCCTCGGGAGCGCCGCCTGAGCCCATGAGCACATCCACACCGCTCTCTTCTTTGCAGGTCGCAATAGCAGCCGAAACATCTCCGTCTCCGATGAGCCAGATTCGCGCTCCCGCGGCTCTCACTTCGCGAATGAGCGCTTCATGGCGTGGGCGATCGAGGATTGTGACGGTGAGGTCTTCAATCCGGCAGCCTTTGGCATTTGCGATATTTTTTAGATTTTCGGTCGGCGAGAGGCTGAGGTCGATTGCGCCTTTGGCTTGTGGACCCACTGCAATTTTTTGCATGTAGACATCGGGTGCATGAAGAAACTTGCCCTGCTCGGCAATCGCAATGACCGATAGACTGTTATTGCCGCCCCGAGCGCAAATCGTGGTGCCTTCGAGGGGATCGAGTGCGAGATCGAGCCTGGGGCCTTCGCCCCTTCCCACTTTTTCACCGATGTAGAGCATGGGAGCTTCATCCCGCTCCCCTTCACCAATTACGACGGTGCCATCAAACTGAATCGAGCCCAGCATTTGGCGCATGGCTTCGACCGCAGCGTGATCGGCTGCTTTTTCGTCACCCCGGCCCATGAGGCGCGCTGAGGCGAGCGCAGCCATCTCCGTGACACGAACAAACTCGAGTGCAAAGTTACGATCCATTTTTACCCCTTCAAACCGGAAGCACTAAACCCTCAACGATCTTACGTTTCCAACCGTCGGGGAGTTTTGAACTCAGCACCAGGGTCTTTGCAAGATTCAACTTCGTCAGATCCGGCCTTGGGTCCTCATGCAGCCACTCAGGAGCCCATCGGAGCACTCCCTGAACCGAATCCCGCTCACTGCCGAGCTTGAGTGTCCCGGTGCGCACTCCTGCGGCGCGGTCCCAATCCACAAACTCCTGACCCCAGAGCACAATCCAGACTCGCTTGAGTTCATCAAAGTGAGCTCCCGTGTGAACCCTTGCCTCAGGCCAAACGATGAGCTCGGTCCCCGATCTCCCGTTGTACCAGATCGAATCGAGCGTGCTACTCGAGGGCATGGGCCGGAGAGAGTCACCCAGACTCACTGGATCGAGCCACTGCCTGAGTTCTTGCGAGAGTTCATCGCTCAGGGACTCAAACTGACAGCCCACATGATCGCCTCGAAGATTTTTCACGACTCCAGACACCGAATGCTTCATGCGATTGAGATTGAGCACGCCTGAAAAACGCATCCCCACGGGAAACAAAAGCCTGTCTTCTTGCTGCAGCAGTCTCAGAGCCATGCCGGTCTGTGAGAGATCCGCGACTCCAAACACTTTGCCGTTAGCCGAGAGCCTAAACTGCTCACCCGAAAGCACGAGTCTCGGGAGCAGTCTTTTTTCGGGCGAGGGCTCAGCGGGCGTCGAGCCGTTTTCTGGGCCTGGGGAGTTCACTGCCTGCAGCGGGGTCTGAGGGGGTTTTTGTCCGTCCATAGTCGAGGTCCTGAATTTGAGATTCAATCAAGGATCGCACGCGACGCCCCGTTACGGCAAAAACGATTTCAGCTCCCCGCTCGATCACCCACCGCGGCGGAAAGCGATCCCCTTCGACACCCCCCGTAAAGACCACCAAAGTGCGTCCCGGTCCTGCCGTCTCAAATTGCATCGAGCCCTTCATGCCAAGAAAATGACCCTGAATGACTTCAAACTCCCAATGCTCAGGTGTTTTTTGGACAAACTGCAACGTCGCCTGCAAGTAGTACTTCCAAATGCCCCCCATGAGGTTCAAGCGCTGGGTTTGAGGGTCCCAATCCGAGCGCTCAATATAAGGCACCATCCCGGCAAACTGATCAAAGCGAGTCATCCTCTCCCGGGTGCGGGCCAGACCTGAATGCACGAGCATCGCACTCTTGACGGAGTAGTGCCTCCCCGAGAGCTTGGCCCTGGCGAGGACTTCACGCTCCTGAACGAGACTGCGAGCCTGCTCGGGCTTAAAGCCCTGGCCACTCAAAAGAGCCATCGACGCAGGCGGCAACGGCGCCTCGGGAGGAGCTGCCGCAGGAGCTGACCCCAACGCAGGCACGAGGCTTAAAGCCAGACACAGACTGAGAGGCCATTTTGACCTATTCAACTTTGAACGCACTCTCTTACACTATCATTCATGGCACCTGACCTGACAACTGGGAGCGATGCCGACTCGGGCGCCGATCGTGAGCTCGAGTTTGCAACCACTCCCAATCTTCTCACGCTAGCGAGAATGGGCTGTGTGCCCATCGTGGTGGGCCTGCTTTTTTTTAAAACCCCGTATTATGACCTCGTTGCAGCTCTTGTGTTTGGAGCAGCGAGCATCACGGATTACTTTGATGGCTACCTCGCTCGAAAACAAAAATCGGTCAGCATCTACGGCAAGCTGATGGATCCGCTTGCCGACAAGTTCTTGGTCGTAAGCTCGCTGATCATGCTTCAGTACTTGGATCGACTGCACCCTGCGTTTGTGATTCTGCTCATTTGCAGAGAGCTTGCAATCACTGGCCTTCGCGCCCTGGCCAGTGCCGAGGGCGTGGTGATGTCGGCTTCGACCTCGGCCAAATGGAAGACGGCCACCCAAATGGTGGGCGTGCCTCTGATGATGGCTAAAGAACCGCTTTTTGGGATCCCGATCTACCCGATTGGCGAAGTGCTTCTCTACCTCAGCATCGCTATCAGTCTGTGGTCCGGCGTGGACTATGTGGTCGAGTTTTTCAAAAAGCTCCCGGCCCGACGACGCGCCCGCAAATCAAAGCTGCGGCGCAACCCAGGGTGAATCGGGCACCTGGAGTTCGTGATTCACAAATCTTGCGGCAACAAACAGATAGTCGCTGAGACGGTTCACATATCCCAACACTTCAGTTCGGACTGGCTCTGAGCGATTGAGCACCACGAGCTCGCGCTCGGCTCTGCGACACACGGTGCGCGCCAAGTGCAGGCTTGCTGCGGGTCTCGAGCCCCCCGGCAAAATAAAGGTTTTAAGCGGCTCAAGCTTTGAGTCCATCCCATCAATCTCATGCTCAAGCCTCTCGATATCGGAGGGAGAAATGAGTTTCATCGAAACCGTTTTTCCAGGCGGGGTGGCCAGCTCCGCTCCCAGCTGAAAAAGCTCACGCTGGACCCGGGAGAGCATTTCACGAACCTTTGAATCTTCGGGGAGGCCTGGCTCCGAGAGCACTAGCCCCACTGCCGCATTGAGCTCATCAAAGGTGCCGTAAGTATGGAGCCTCAGGTGATCCTTGGGGACGCGTTGCCCCCCAAAAAGCCCAGTCTGCCCCTGATCTCCGCCCTTGGTGTAGATTTTCATGATGGCTTGAACTTACCCAATCCCACGCCCAAAGTCGCGCTTCAAACTCCCCCTTGACCCGAACCTTTTTGC
>Ga0169931_10010554_pt1 | contig 13151 bp, 15 predicted proteins | sample Kivu_15m_20L_FD_129675 | JGI IMG/M metagenome (GOLD analysis project Ga0169931, IMG submission 129675) | Freshwater microbial communities from Lake Kivu, Western Province, Rwanda to study Microbial Dark Matter (Phase II) - Kivu_15m_20L... | ecosystem: Environmental > Aquatic > Freshwater > Lake...
CTGGAACGTGTGGAGGCAGTCGGCAAGCACCTGTTCCATCGCTGGGAGGGTGGGCTGACCGTTCACATTCATCTGGGCTTGTTCGGACGGTTCCGCACGTTCAGCGGCGACGCTCCCGAGCCGACGCAGGGAACCCGGCTGCGATGGTGGGGTGAGCCGGGCACGCTGCATCTGTCGGGGCCGACGGCCTGTGACGTCATCGACCTCGACGCCGAGGAGCGGTTGCTGTTGCGGATCGGACCCGATCCACTGGCCGTCCGGGCCGGGGATGAGGAACGGCTGCAGTCCGCCTTTGCGCGCCGGCGGATACCCGTGGCGCAGTTGTTGCTGGACCAGGCGGTCGTGTCGGGTATCGGCAACGTCTACCGGGCGGAGTTCTGCTTCCTGGTCGGTGTGGATCCGTTCATGCCGGCCAACGAGGTGCCGCCCGAGACGGTGGGGGACATCTGGCGTCTGGCGATCGACCACATGCGTGAGGGTGAGCGGATCGGCCGCATCGTGACGGTGGATCCGACCGAGGTGGGCGCCCGGCTGCATCGTGACCTCGGCTCCCGAGAGCGTCTCTACGTGTACAAGCGTGACGGCAGCGGATGCCGCCGCTGCGACTCGACGATCCGTAAGGCTCCCCTCGCCGGTCGGACCGTGTGGTGGTGCCCGACCTGCCAACGCTGACGCCAGTCGGTGTCGCTAGCATCCCCGCCGGCCGAGCCATCGTGCCGTGCGAGGAATCGAGGTCCGTGGTGCGAGGTCGGAACGTTGCAGGGGTCGCCGTTGCCTCGGCGTTGGTGGTGGTGGCGGCATCGTGTGCCGGAGGTGCCGAGGAGGCGGCCGATACGTCGGCGACCGTTCCGGTCACGTCGCAGTCGCCGGTCGCAGCCTCGGATCCCGTGGGCGACCCCGTCGACGGCACGGTGCGTCCCGGCTGGACGGTGCTCGTCTATTCCATGGCCGATACCGACCTCGAGCCGTTCCTGCTCGACGACATCACCGAGATGGGTGCGGTCGGTTCCGGCGACGACCTCGACATCGTGGCGTTGGTCGACCGAGCGAGCGACTACAGCGATGATCCGGTGCTGGGTCTGGATGACTGGCAGGGCGCCAAGTTGCTGCACATCGGTCGTGGCGAGGCCGAGGTGCTCGAAGAATCCGGCGACCTGAACACCGGCGATCCGGCGGCGTTGGCCGACTTCATCGCCGAGGGCATCGCCCGTTTCCCGGCCGAGAAGTACGCACTGGTGATCTCCGACCACGGTGCCGCCTGGCCGGGGGTGGGGGGCGACGAGTCGTCGGATCACGACGTGCTGGACCTGGCGGAGATCAACTCGGGTATCGCCGAGGGTCTGGAGCGCGCCGGGGTGGATCGCCTCGAGCTGCTCGGTTTCGACGCCTGTCTCATGGCCACCTACGAAGTGGCCAGCACGGTGGCTCCTTTCGCCCGTCGGTTGCTGTCGTCCCAGGAACTCGAACCCGGGCATGGCTGGGACTACGGCGTGCTGCAGATGCTGCTGGACGATCCCGCCACCGATGTCGATGCGTTGGGCCGGGCGTTGGTGGACGGTTTCCGTGAGCAAGCCATCAGCGAAGGCACCGAGGCCGAGATCACCCTGTCACTGGTGGACCTCGAACGTATGGCGGACCTCGATGCGGCCCTGGCGGCGTTCACCGATGCCCTCACACCCCGAGCGGGAGCGCTCGGGCCGGTCATCGGCCGCACTCGAGCCACCACGTTGGGCTTTGGCCGCCAACCCGACCCTACCGACGACACCCACATGGTGGACCTGGGCATGTTGGTCGCCGAGATCGGTAACGACGCCCTCGACGTGAGTCCGCAGGCCGACGACGTGCTGAGCGCTCTCGACCAGGTTGTCACCTACTCCACAGCTGGCGCAGCCGCACAGGGCGCCACCGGTCTGTCGATCTACTTCCCTCCGCAGGAGCAGTGGTTCTCGCAGGACTACACCGGGGTGGCGGTGGCCAGTGGCTGGGTGGAGTTCCTGGCGGCCTACTACGCCGGCGGTGAAGCGATTCCGACCGACGCACGCGCCGCGTTCGCCTCCGACGAGGCCGAGGTGTTCTTCGACGACGATGGCCTGAACATCATCGGCACGTTCGATGCGGCGGCCGCCGACAACGTTGTCGAAGCGACCATCTCCTACGGGATCGTGGGCGACGACGGTTCGGTGGTGATCCTGGGCACCGAGCCTGCTGCGATCGCCGACGACGGCTCCGGTCAGGTGCTCGGGATATTCGACCTCACGACGCTCACCATCGACGACGGCGAGGATTCCGCTGCCGCGTACATCGACCTGACCATCGACGACGACGACGGCATCGTCACCATCGACGTGCCCCTGCTGTACTACCCGCCCGGGGTGACCGACCCCGAACGTGCCGACGAGGTGCTGTTGTCGATCGTGGTCGACCGGGACTGGAACGTGTTGAGCGAGACCTACTACGTGTACGACGACCAGACGGGCACCTTCGGTGAACTGACCGCCGACCCCGATGGGATCATCGTGCCCGAGGTGTTGGTGCTGGGTGCTGAAGGCGACCCCGAGTGGCAGGCGACGACCGAGGTGGGCCTGTATGCCGACCTTCCCGGCCTCGCCTACGTGTTCGACGAACTTCCTTCGGGCACGGTGGTGTACGTCGAGTTGAGCGTCACCGACTTCGGTGGCAACACGGCGTCCATCGCCACCACCGTCGAGATTCCCTGAAATCGAGGATTATTGTTCGGCCATGACTCGCCGACGGTGGTCGCTCCTTGCGCTACTGGTCGTCGCTGCGGCCCTGCCGGGCCGCACTGCTCCTGCGGCCGCAACCGACGACCTTGGCGCCTGGGAGTGGCGACGAAGCCTCGTCGGACCCGACCTCAGGTGGTCGACCGTGGCCACGTCTGCCGACGGACTGGTCGCCATCGCAGGTCACGACTACCCACTGGACAGTCCTGCTGGGGTGCACATCACCCGTGACGGCGGCACCACCTGGGCGACGCTCTCGAGCTCGCCCATCGCCCTGTGGCACGACGTCGCCGTGTCGGCCGACGCATCGGTCGTGGCGATGACCGGCACGGTCTCGGCCCAGAGCCGCCTGTGGGTGAGTACGAACAGTGGAACCAGTTTCACCCAGGTGCTGGCCTGAGCCGACGTCACCTACGGTCGGCTGGCCATGAGCGACGATGGGACGAAGATGCTCGTCGGCTCGTCGACGGGAGTGTGGGTGTCCACCACGTCGGGGAGCACGTTCACCCGGGTGCTGGTCGATGACGGATGGCAGGGCGACGTCGCCATGACCGCCGATGGTGCCACCATGTTCGCCGCGCGGTACACCGGGTCCGTGTTCCGGTCGACGAACGATGGGGCCTCCTGGGGAGTGGTCCCATCGAGTTGGGGAACCTGGACCTCGTTCGATGTCTCGGCCGACGGCCACGTCGCCGTCGGTGTGCGAACCGACTTCCAACGCGGGGCGTCAGTCTCGACCGACAGTGCCACAACGCTCGTCGACGTACCTGCGGTGGCCGGCAGTTTCAATGAACAACTGGCCGTCGGCGGCATGTCTCGTAACGGTCAGGTGCTCATCGTCACCACCTACGGCACCACCTCGGCTGTGTCGATGGACGGCGGCGCCACCTGGGGGCCGAGCGGTTCACCCGAGGGGTGGCTTCGTTTCGCTCTGTCCGACGACGGCTCCAAGGTGTACGGCGCCGTCGAGAACACCGGAATATGGATGGCCACCCGCCGTGCGCCGACGGTGATCGAAGCACCCGAACCGCGTGCTCCGGTGCCCGGCGTCGATCTGCCCACCCCTACGACCACCCGTCCTCCCGTGACCACGGTGCCCGTCACCACCGTGCCTGCGCCGGTCACGACGGCTCCGTCCTCGACCGTCGTCGACGACGATGCGGCACCCGCTGTCGCCCCGCCGCCGGCGGCACTGATCGCCAGCACCCCGCCCAGTGATCTGGGTGTGGTGCCGCCCACGCTCGGACCCGGCGAGGCGTTCGAGGTGACGTTGGACGGCTTCACGCCCGGCGAATGGGTGTATGTGTACGTTGCGTCCGAGCCGATGCTGGTGGGTGCCGCACGGGCGGACGCCACCGGCACGGTGCGTCTGACCATCGAGATCCCGCAGTTGTCGGGCCGACACTCACTGGTGTTCCACGAACCGGTAACGGGACTCACGAGGCGTCAGGCCATCACCATCGAGGGCGCGGCACTTCCCAGCACGGGACAGCACGGCGCCGCGACATGGATGGGTGTGGCGTTGCTGTTCGCCGGAGCACTGGCCGTCTGCGTGGCGGCGAGACGGTGTCGTACCGGCGCACTCTGACCGCCAGCGCCGCACCATCGGTCGCTGTACTGCCGCCGAGGCTGCTCGAGCGGTAATGGTCGGCCGAGGTCTGGAGACGCCGACGCGGTGCCCACGCCGGGATCGCGCTCTGTCACCCACCTCGGAATCGCCGATGACGTCCCCGAAGGCCTCCTCTCGTTCGAAGTAGACCCCGCCGCCACGGCGACAACCGCCAGTCGGGTCGCGCTGCCTTCGAGGGGGCCAAGTCGCCGTCACCGAGTGGCCAAAGATCAGTTCCGCAAAGAACTGTGTACAGAGCGCTCTTCCTCGTGTAGATCTGCCTTCGGCTTGTTTTGGTTCTCTACCAAGGGCAACGGTGTGTAGGTCATGACGAAGGTGGCGCTTCCAGTTCGTAGCCGCCATGGTCACCCCAGTCGGCCAACGCTTCGGCGTAGCGCACACCGTCGTCGCTGCCGTCGGCCAGAGCCCGCTCGGCTTCGACCAGCGCCAACCCGCAGGTACGCAGCAACGGCGGCGCCACCTCCAACAACATCTCGCGCACGGTGTCGTCGGGACGTGACATGCCCACGTCCTGGGTCATCTGCAACATGGTGCCGCCGATGGCGAACTCACCGTCGTCGGCCTCCAACTGACCACTGAGGATGCGCAGGATGGTGCTCTTACCCACCCCGTTGGCGCCCACCAGCGCGGCGTGCTCACCCGGCGCCACACCGAAACCGACACCGAAGAACAACTGATCGGCACCCGGGGGCGCGTAGGCGAGATCGGAAACGACGATGCTGCTCACGATCGTGGAGTCTGGCCGCCCGAATGCCCGCCTCCACGGCCGGCAGCGTCTCAGCTGCTGGGGACGAGTAGCGCTCGGTCGATGAACCCAAACATGGCTGCGGCGCGAGTGTCGAAGTCGGGGCGGGTTGCGGCAAGGGCGATGGTGTGGGTGCGTTGTAGACGAATGGTGGGGATGGTGCTGAAGGTGGACAGAAAGTCGCGTACGGCACGTCGGAAGTCGTCGGCGTCGGTGGAACGTTCCACCATGTCGACGACCATGCCCGGGTACAGGTCCACCACCCCGCGAAAGTTCTCGACCAGGGCGGCTTCGATGAGGCTGTCGACGTCGGGGAAGTGGCGGTACAGGGTGGCGCGGCTCACCTCGGCGGTGTCGAGTACCCGTTGCACGTTGAACCGGTCGAAGCCGTCTTCGTTCAGCACCACTCGGGCGTGTTCGAGGATCTTGGTGTAGGTCGGGCGGATTGCGGACCGGCGGGTACTGCGTTGGCGACGCGTCATCGCAGGTCAGCGAAGTTGCTCCAGCGATACATATTGCACACCTACCATGTCTCGGTTTGCAGGTGCCGAACGCCTCGCAGGCCGGACCACGCTTCGATGAGGTGGTGTGTGCCGAAGCCGCGCACTGGGTGGTGCGGCACAAACTGGATCTGCTGCGGCGCCCGCGGGGCTATCGAGGCGTTCACGCAACTGCTCGACGCGCATCTGGACGTCACGGCCGCACGCCTGGAACAAGACTCCGAGAACGCCGAGGCCAGTCGGCACATGGGGACTCTCCTGTTCGCCGTGGGTGCAGTGGAGGACAGCGAGGCACTATTCACCGGAAAAATGTCTCTACAAATCGGCGTCCATCAGCGCAACCGTCGAGATTCCGTGAACCGCTCGGCGGTCGCCTCGATGCTCCAACCGTGATCGATGATGCAGGCGACCATCCGCCGGCGGCCCTCCGGGGTCAGCGGCGCGTTCGGGTGCTGGGTTCTAGCGTGAGGCACGAGTCCTCTCCTTGGGAAGAAGTGAGTTGTGGAAGACCCACAGACTCCCAAGGAGGGCTCACCTCAACCGCGGACCCCTACGCCACGCCTCCAGGGACAACGTCCCCGCTTGTCACACCTAGTCGGCGAGTTCTTGGAGGGCGGCACGATCACCGACTCGTCGTTCAGTGGAAACGTCAGCGACCCCGACGGCGACTACGTCGGCGGACTGGTCGGCGAGCAGGTAAGCGGCGGGCCCGGTGCCGACCCGATCGCCGTGTCGAACTCGTACGCCAGTGTGGATCTGCATGGCGGCTCTACCGCCGTGGGCGGGCTCGTGGGCGAGGGTGAGTCGACCGCTCTCGAGGCGTCGTTCTGGCAGTCAGGCCTCGCCACCGCTGGCGCCCTGAGTGTGATCGGTGGTGCCTTGGCCTCGGCGGCACCCCCACCGGCTCAGCAGCCACCAGCCCAGCCGATCTGAGGAGTTTCGCCTTCCTGAGCACGGCGGCTGGCCCATCGTCGACGGTTGGGCGAATCCGGCCACCACGTCGGCGGTGTGGGGTGTATGCGAATCGGTGGGGCGTCCGTTCCATCTTCATCGCCACGCGGCTAACCCGTGCGTGGCGGCGCCATCGGCACCGAATCCAGACCCGGTGCTGTCGGCCGGGGAACTGGCCACCTTCGTCAATGGTCGACCGGTCGGGGCCACCACCACCTGGGGAACCAACGGATTCCTGGTGGTCCGTATCGCCGAGACTCAAGTTGGCTTGGGCTTCGACTCGGGCCTCGCGCTCACTGGACCTCGTGGCCGCCTGCGGCAGGGTCGCCCCGTTCCCGTCGCCCTCAGCGGCTTGAGGCCGGGCAGCACCGTGATCGCCACACTGTTCTCGTCGCCCATTCGACTGGGGGAGATAACGGCGGGACCGGACGGCACCGTCACGGCGACACTCATGGTGCCCGAGACCGCTCCGGCCGGCCCACATCGGATTCGGCTCGGTGTCGACATCGATCCGGCCGAGATGCAACTGCCCGCCGCAGGCAGCTCGGCGCCGGTCGCTCCGGCGCTCGTGGTGGTGCTGGTCGGTGCGGCGCTGCTCGGTGGTGCTCGCCGCCGACGCACCACGTCGGTCGGGTGACGCCTCAGCCGGGTCGGGTGCCCAGCAGTCGGGCGACCTCGAACTCCAGCACCACCTGACGTGGGATGTCGTCGCTTCCCGCCGCCACCACGTCCTTGAACAGCACCAGGCCCGACATCAGGAACATCAGCCGTTGGGCCAGCAGTGACGCCGTCACGGGGTCGATCCCGAAACGGTCCTCATACATGTGCTGGAGACGGCTCAGCACCGGGCGCATGCGGTCACGGGAGATCGACCCCGGGTCGTTGGCGATCAGCCAGTTCATGAGCCGGACCACGCGCCTCACCAGTGGATCGGGGATCTCGGACGTGGGGCGGTTGAAGTCGAGCCGCTCGGCGATGTCGCGCACGGTGATCTGATCGGGATCGCGCTCAGCGAGCAGTTCCAGGGTGGCGCGCACCATGTTCTGTTCAGCTTCGTGGCGAGGGGTGCGGGTTCGGGTGCGCGGAGCCTCGCTCTCCTCTGAGGCCATACCGGAAGGTTACTCCTGGCAGGGCGACATCTCAGGTGGTGTCGGCGCTCGACGTGCCAGCCGACTCCCTCGGCGCGAAGCGTCGTTGACAACGCCGGGAGATCGGTCCAAGGTACGTCGCAGTTGTGCGATGATCCGGAGATAGCGCATGCAAGAGACTCGGGGGAACATTGGGATCACGACATCTGAACCGACGACGGTTCATCGAACTCACGGGCTTGGGCTTGGGTGCCGCTGCTCTGTCCCCGGCCCTGCTGGCCGCCTGTGGTGGTGGATCGGGCGGTTCGTCGGAGCAGTTGCCCATCGGCACACCCCAGAACCCCGTTCGCCTGCCCGTCACGCGTGAACCCATCGCCGATGGTCTGGCCCCTGAGTCGGGCACGTTGCGCATCTACGACTACGCCGACTATCTGAATCCCGACACCATCGCCAGGTTCGAGAGCACCTACGGAGTCGAGGTCGAGTTGTCCACCTTCGCCACCGAAGAGGAAGCCCTCATCAAGTTGCGCTCGGGTGCCGTCGACGCCGACCTGGCCATCGGCTTGACCGACCTCTCCATCGCCCCCCTCGTGGCGGCCGATCTGCTGCAGCCTTTCAACCGTTCCTACCTGTCGAACTTCACGAACCTCATCGCCGGTCTGCAGGACCCGTACTACGACCAGGGCTCCCAGTACACGGTGGCGCAGTTCATCTACGCCAACGGCATCGGCTACCGAACCGACCGCAACCTCGACACCTCCGTGTTCACCGGCAACGAGGGATGGAACGCCCTGTGGGACTCGCGCTACCGGGGTCGTGTGGGCATCCTCGACTTCTACCGCGACACCCTGAGCATGCCCATGCTGCGCCGGGGTCTCACCGACGTGAACACCTCTGACCGCGCCGTCGTGGAGCAGGCGGGTGCCGATCTCGCAGAAGTGGTGCAGGCGGTGCAGCCACAACTCGACGGCATCTCGTACCAGGAGATCCCCGCCGGGAACCGCGACCTCGGCTTCTGCTGGTCGGGGGAGATGCTGGCCGGCCCCGGGTACCTCCCCGAAGGCGTCGATCCGTCGGTGTTGGGCTTCTGGTACCCGGGCAACACCCTCACCGGGAACGACTTCTACTGCCTGCTCGCCAAGTCCACGAGGCCCGTACTGGCCCACGCCTTCGTCGACTTCTTCCTCGACGTCGACAACGCCCTCGAGAACCAGTTGTATGTGGGGTACCAACCGGCACTCCAAGCCATCGAGACCGAGCAACTGATCGAACGCAACGGCCTTCCCGAGTCGCTCATCGACGCCCTCGTCACACCCGAGCGTTACGAGTCGGGGCAGCGACTGGTGCGGCTGTCGCCCGAGGTGGACGCCATCTGGGTCGATGTCTGGTCCGAGTTCATCGCCGGCTGACCGGCGCCGGCTCTGGTCGGGCCTGGCGCTGCCGGGCTCGCTGTGGTTGGCGGTGTTCTTCCTCGTACCCGCCTACACGATCGCCTGTGTGGCCTTCGGACGGGTGGACCCCGTGTTCCGCGACGCCGTGCCGGTGTGGAACCCCCTGCAGTGGCAGTTCGACGACGCCGGCGAGGTGATGAGCAGTGTCATCTCCGGTCCGCTGCGCGGCGTGCTGCTACGCACCACGGCCTACGTGATCGTCGCCGTGGCCGTGTGCCTCGTGGCGGGCTATCCCATCGCCTACTACGTGGCACGGCAGACGGGAACCCGCCGCACCGTGTTGCTGGGACTCATGGTCATCCCGTTCTGGGTGAGTCTGCTCATGCGCCTGCTGTCGTGGGTGAACCTGCTGGAACCCGATGGTCTGGCGTCGCGCGCCCTGCGGATCGTCGGCATCGATCGGCAGTGGCTGAACGGCAGCCACATCACGGTGGTGTTCGGGTTGGTGTACGGCTATCTGCCGTTCCTGATCCTCCCGCTGTACGCGGCGCTCGATCGATTGGACTGGCGGTTGGTGGAAGCGGCGCGCGACCTGGGAGCCACCACCACGCAAGCGTTCCGCTGGGTGACGCTGCCGTTGTCGCGGGCCGGGATCGCGGCGGGCTCGGTGCTGATCGCCCTGCCGATGTTCGGCGACTACTACACCACCGACCTGCTGTCGCGGTCGCCGCGCACGGCCATGATGGGCACCCAGATCGACTTCTTCCTGAACGGCAGTTCGCAGAAGCAGAAGGGCGCCACGTTGGTACTGGTGCTCGCAGTGCTGCTGGCTCTGGTGATGACGTGGTACCTGGTGAGCCTGGCCCGCACCCGACGGGAGCAGTCGTGACCGGGCGCTTTCGCGGTCTGGCCTTCGTGACCTGGGCCTACCTGATCTGGTCGCTCGTGCCGGTGGCCATCGCCATCGTGTTCTCGTTCAACGACGGTCGCAGCCGCACCGTGTGGCAGGGGTTCTCACTGCGCTGGTGGATCGGCGATTCCGAGCAGTCGTTGTTGAACGACCCCTCGCTGCATACGGCCCTGGCCAACTCGCTGCTGCTCGCCGTGGGGTCGATCGTGATCACGGTGCCCCTCGGGGTGCTGCTGGCCATCGGGCTGGACCGCTGGCGGTCGCGCACGTCGTCGGCGGTCGGCTGGATGAACTCGCTACCCCTGGTGACCCCCGAGATCGTCACAGGAGCAGCGCTGCTCATCACCTTCACCACCCTGTACACCAGCATTCCCCTGGGTCGTCCGGCCCAGTTGATCGGCCACGTCACGTTCTCGTTGTCGTTCGTGGTGGTGACGGTGCGCGCCCGCCTGGTGGCACTGGGAACCAGCTACGAGGAAGCGGCTCGTGACCTCGGTGCGACGCGTCGTCAGGCCATTCGCCTGGTGCTGTTGCCCCTGCTCACGCCGGCCATCGTGGCCGGGTGCGTGATCGTGTTCGCCTCATCGATCGACAACTTCGTGATCTCCAGTTTCCTGTCAGCCGGTTCCTCCTCGGAGACCGTGCCCGTGAAGATCTACTCGGCGGTGCGGGCCAGTTCGTCGCCGGCGTTGAACGCCCTCGCCACGGCGCTGGTGGTCGTCTCGTTCGCGGCGCTGATCCTCTCGATCGTGTTGCTGACCCGCTGGCAGCGGCGTCGCACCGGCTCGGCCGGGTTCCATTCCGCCGTGAACGACGTGACCCAGATGGACCTCTGACCTGAGGTTCGATCAGTCGGCCGAGAGGGCGATCACATCGCGTGCATCGACCTCCACGTTGACCACCTGGCCGGGCGACACGAACTCCTGACGCCCGTCGTTCGACACCAGGGCCCGCACTTCGATGCCACCCATGTCGATGGTGACGTGCTGCGACGTGCCGGCGAACTGTGCCATGACCACCCGACCGGAGGCCGTGGCAGTGTCGGCCACCAGGCGGATGCGCTCGGGACGGATCATCACCGTGGCCTCGGTGCCGCCCACCGTCGCCGGAGCGGGCACCGACCACGACCCGAGATCCAGCCGTGAACCCACCACGGGCCCCGTGAACACGTTGGCCACGCCCAGGAACCGTGCCGCCGACAGCGACGTCGGCGCGTCGTACAGGTCACGGGGTCGGCCCACCTCGCGCAGCGATCCGCCCAGCATGAGCCCCATGCGATCGCTCATGGTGAGGGCCTCTTCCTGATCGTGCGTCACGTACACGAAGGTGATGCCGACCTCACGCTGGATGGTGGCCAACTCGACCTGCAGTTGCTTACGCAACTGAGCATCCAAAGCACCCAGGGGTTCGTCGAGCAGCAGGACCCTTGGACGCAGCACCAGGGCACGAGCCAAGGCCACGCGCTGCTGCTCACCACCCGACAGGCGGTGGACGCGGCGCGACTCGAATCCCGACAGGCGCACCCGGTCGAGGGCCTCGCCGATGAGGCGTCGATGCTCGGAACGGTCGGTGTCGGTGAAGCGCAGACCGAAACCGACGTTCTGCGCCACGTCGAGGTGCGGAAACAAGGCGTAGTTCTGGAACACCGTCGTGACGGGCCGCTTCTCGGGTGGCCAGTCGCCCACGGTCTGGTCGTCGATCTCGATGGTTCCGGCGTCGGGCTGCTCGAAGCCGGCGATCATGCGCAAGGTGGTGGTCTTGCCGCAGCCCGAAGGTCCCAGCAGCGAGAAGAACTCGCCGGCCGCCACGTCCAGCGACACGTCACGTACCACCGGTCGGCCCTCGAAGGACTTCTCCAGATGCTTCAGCGTCAGATGTCCGGCCGACACGCTCGATCTTCGCACCATGCGCAGCGAACCGTAGTGCACCGTCGCACGACCAGGCTGACGTGGCCATCGGGTGCGACGATGACGTCGTGACGGTGCGGTCAGGGTTGGCGGTGAGTCTGTGGCTGCTGGTGGTTGCAGGCTGTGGCGGCGACACCGACGCTGTCGTGTCACCGGCCACCGCCGCACCGACGACGACAACGACGGCCGTCACCGTTTCGGAGCCGACCACCACCCGCGTGACCGTCACCACCACGGAACCGGTGATCGCCCGCCCACCAGCGCTGTTCGACTTCGGCGCCGGTGCCACGGCCGACGGATGGAACGTCGTGAACGACACGGTGATGGGCGGGGTGTCGTCGGGCCAACTGACCACGGACGACGGCATGCTCGTGTTCACCGGGGAGTTGTCGCTCGACAACAACGGCGGGTTCGCCTCCGTGCGCAGTCCGTTGATCGACCCCGAACGGGCGTCGCCGTGGTCGCGTGGCGAGGGCCTTCGCCTCATGGTCGAGGGCGATGGTCGCACCTGGACCGTGGAGGTGCGCACCGGCGACCCCGCAGGTGGATGGATCGCCGACCTGGCGACCTCGGCCGACGGCACCACCGAGGTCGCGCTACCCTGGATAGTGTTTCGACCGGTGACCCGCTTCCTCGACCGGCGTGATGCCGGAGGACCGTTGGACCCACGGGAAATCGTCACCGTCGCCTTCTACCTGGTCGACGGGATCGAGGCCCCGTTCCGTCTGGGTATACGGGCGATCTCGTAGCAGGCCGGCGTACGGGACCGTCGGTCGAGTCGTCTTTCGCCGCTCGTCGCGGCTGGCTACCGTCTGGTTCGTGAGCGTTCCTCCGACGACCGCCTCGACTCGTGACCAGTTGGTTGCAGTTGCAAGGGACCTGTTCACCCACGCCGAGGCCGGCACCATTCCCCTGGCCGACGACGTGGTCGAGTTGCCGGCCAGTCGTTGTTACGACCCCGAGCACTTCGAGCGCGAGCGGCGGCTGATCTTTCGTCGGGTGCCGGTGGTGGTGGCGGCCACCTGTGAGATACCGAACCCGGGGGACCGCGTGGGTCTGGATGTTGCGGGCATTCCAGTACTGGTAGTGCGCGGACGTGACGGCAGTGCCCGCGCGTTCCTCAACGCCTGCACCCACCGCGGTGCGGTGCTCACCCAGGGCAACGCCTCGTCGGCTCGCATCAAGTGCCCGGATGGGGGCCGCACCAGCGGCTGGCACGTCCCGGCAAGCGAGGTGGGCCCGTGGGTGAAGGTCATGCCGACCTGTTCTCGCAGCCCAGCGACGACGA
>Ga0169931_10010555_pt1 | contig 13151 bp, 12 predicted proteins | sample Kivu_15m_20L_FD_129675 | JGI IMG/M metagenome (GOLD analysis project Ga0169931, IMG submission 129675) | Freshwater microbial communities from Lake Kivu, Western Province, Rwanda to study Microbial Dark Matter (Phase II) - Kivu_15m_20L... | ecosystem: Environmental > Aquatic > Freshwater > Lake...
TTACTATCCAATAGTATTCTTCTATTATTTCTTAAAATATTTTATTTTTCCCAAAATTTGATATTTTATTACAATCATAATTTTAGGTTGTAATCCTGTTGACATCAGGAAAGAAAAAAGAAAGGACATAAAGAGACAACTAAAAGAAGACTCTCGTTTACAATTAAAAAAACAAAGATTAATAGATTCAGAAGATGAGAGTTTAAGAATAGGAAATAAGTAAAATATTTAATTAATAGGCAGTGACATAGATGACTTCAATAAAAAGAGAAAAGAACTTTTTGAATTTCTCTGTTGTAATCTAAGCAACACTCCAAATGTGCTCGGGTTTGGGGCCCCTTTGAGGTCTCCTTCTTATATATTAGGTTATAACCCAAACCATTCAGAAGATGATAGGAAAAAGAGAAAGAGATCCTATAATGACCACAAAAAGGAATAAAATTACAAATTCAAGGCAGATAAATACTCATATCATCCAAATTAATGCTGATACTTAGCATATGCTTAATATTAAACATAATAAATAAATTTCTCAAATAATTTTTCTTTATTATAATTCTTTATTTATAATTATAAAAATGAACACAGCCGATCTTCTAAATTTAAGCAGAGATGAAGAGAATGAAGAAATTCTTTACATTATGAATTATCTCTTTGATGTATTTAAAAGAAGAAAATTAGAAAATTTCTCTGATATTTTGGATGAAAAAACCATCAAGTTACTTATAGAAGAAATGTAAAATAATCTTTAATTACAATTCATTATCAGTGAGCCGGAAATAGAAAATATAACAGAAAAGTTAAATATAGTGTACAATGATAAAAGCTTCGGGATACGCTACGGTAATTTTATGAACATCATCATTCTTTTGCAAAATTATTTTGAATTTAAAAAGAAAACCGACTTGCTATCATTCACAGAGAAACTTAAAATAAAAGAAAAATTAATTGTTAACGATTTACTTAAAGAAGACGAAAAAAGTCTGCGAAATTTCATTTTCATTTTTATCGTCATGTCTTCAATAAGCTCAAAGAAGGACACATACATAGATCGAATATCTGAAACAGAAGACAGATACATGGACAAATATCTCAGCATAATAGAGAAATACGTTATAGTAGAATACCCAAGTAACAACGAGCCTGAAACCGTTAATAGGAATATAACAAAAAGATTAACTTTAAGAAAGTCAACTACGATTAATTCACTTGCCTTAGAAAACAATCTCGCCTTCATCAATAATAATAAGAATACAAATCTCTTGAAGAAAGAAATTTCCAACTTTGAAAATGTCAAAGCAAATCTTCAAAGCACAATAGAGGAATTAAAAATAGAAAACGATGAACTAAGAAACAACAACTGCATTTTAAATGAAAAAATTGAATTAATAACCACCAAGCAAAATGAGTTGATCAAGGAATTAGAAATCGCAAAATCCAGTCAGGTAAATCGAGACGATATTTTTAACGACCTACTCTTGATAAATTCACTTAAAACAACAATAGCCCAAAAGGAATTAGAAATCGAGGACGTGAAGAAGGATTATCAACAGAATGTTAAACATTATCTCGATAAAATCGCTAAAAACAAAAAGAAACGTGAACAAATAGCTTCGGCTTTAGGTGAGAAAACCACAGAATGCTTAGAACTTAAAACAGAAAACGACAAATTGAAAGCAAAGCTAAAAGAGTCTCAAACACTAAAAGAGAAGGTAACTGATTATGAATCACTAAGAGTACAAATAAGTGTACTCAAGAACCAAATAAATGATATGAAAATCGAAAAGTCTTCATTGGAAACTCACATTGGCAAACTCTCAAATGAAATCTCACAAGAAAGAGAACAATCAAGAAGAAACGTCTATTTGAAAGAGATCGCAGATAACAAAGTAATTGATTTACAATCTGAAATCAACTCGTTAAAAGAAACGATTAAAAACAGAGAAAAAATGAACAATCCTCTAATAAAGAAAAAGAGCACTTTCAACTTTCAATCCCAAGAATTTCTCAAGATTGAACAAAATCAACAGAATTTGTATGAATTAGAAAACGAGTATTTAATAGATGAAATGCAAAGGGAATTTGAAGAGAAACAAGAAAACTCATTGAAGGAAATTGAAGAATTAAAAAATAAAATACTCTCCTTAGAACAAGAGAAATCAATATTAGAACAAGATAATCAGACTATGAGAGAACGGTTGGAAAACTTAGAGTCAAGTATTTTGCAGATAAGAAATGAAAATGAGAAAATCCTTTTCGAAAAGGAGAAAATTGAGGTTTCTATGAAGAAGTTTGAATTAGAATACAAAATGCAAATTTTCAGTATAGAAAAAGAAAAAGAAACCCTTGAGATGAAACATTCTCATAACCTAATGAAATTAGAGGAAACTTCCAAGCTAAAAGAATTTTTTAACTTGGAACTTGAAAAGTGCAGAGAACAGTTGAATGCTTCTAGTACAAATCTAGAGAAGGTAACCATAGAAAAATTTGAATTATTGAAAGAATTCGAGAGGTATAAAAGCATCGCGAATATAGAGAAAATCGAATTAGAGAAAGAAAGTAAATTTCTTTTATATCCTTATATAATTAATAGATCTATTATTTAAAGACACAATCAAAAATCTTATAAAAGAAAAAGAGTCGCTTGTTTTAAAAAACAAATCTTTAGATGATCTAAATCAAGAAATTTCAAATCTCAAAACTGATTCAGAAAAGAAAAACGAAATGATAAAAAGTTTAAATGAAAAAATTGCACAAGTTGAGAAGGAGAATAAGAATTTAGTTTCTAAAATTCAAGAAAATCTTAGGCTATACAACATAGAAATAAAGCAAAGAAAAGACGATTATGAATTTTTGAAAAAAGCGTACGAAGATCAGAAAATTAAAATCAAGAACGAACACAACATGTTGACGAATTCGATGCATGAAATTGTCCAAGAATTTTTGGAGATGAAAAACGAATTAAAGAAAAAAGGAGAGATCAGGAGATTAGAAGAAAACGAAAATTACAGAACGAAAAGTTTTTCGATTAGCAATTGAAAAGATTCAAGAGGTTTAAAAATTTTTAATTTCAGCCACACACAATACAATCCATTTCTTATGGTTATATTATAGAATATGAATACATAACTATATATAAAATAATTTTTTATTAAAATTTTTAGAATGAAAAAATAATTTTATAAAACTGTAATGAAACCCTATTATACAAACATTCGACATAAGAAAATTACCTACGCTCATACAGAAAATAATTCAAAATCAACAGTACAAACAGAAAAATCCTTAAAAAAGGTTCATCTAAAAATAATTGAGTTGATAGCTTCCTTCTTACAAAGAAAACATGAGAAACTTTTTAAAGAAAAAAACTACACAGAGAAAAAATTAAAAAATGATTTATGTTTTTTAATAACCGAAAAGGAAATGAAACATTTTAATTATGAAGAGTCTATAAAAGCAGTAGAAAAAAGTATTCTTGATAAATTGAATATAAAGGAAACTTCCGTAAATTCAAACATCACCGACCTGCACAAGGACATCGACAGAAAATTTTTAATTATAAATAAATCAACTCAATCACCATCAGCAGAAAAAGAAAAACTTTCGAAAATTTCTTCCAGTGCAGAAGATCCAGAAAAATTTAATAATCCTCTCATTCAAAAACTTCATAAAAAAGAAAATGACGAATGGGCAATCAAAGTTAAAAACGATCATCAAACCTTCCTTCAAAACGAAAAAGATAAATTTTATAAAGAGTCTCAATTGAAACAATCCACAAAAGAATTTTACGAATTGCAAGTTTTAGAAAAAGAATTCAAGAAAAAATTAGAAAGAGAAGAACTTGACAAATTTCTAAAAATTCGTGATGAAAATCTTAAAAAAATTGAGATAACTGATAAAAAAAATCTAATTAGAGCCAAAGAAAAAATTAAATCACAAAGGGATATTAAAACTAAAATGTTATATGATTTTTATGAAATTAAAAACTCACAAAAACTAAAAGATGAAATGGAACAAAAAAACTATTTGGACTATTTAAACTTAAAGAAAAAAGAAGAAGAAGAAAAAATACTACAAAAAAAGAAAATCGTGAAAGATCTGTACAAAAATGTTTATCAACAGATTGAAAATAAAATAGAAAAAAATAAAATAGAAAAGACAAAAGAAAAACTTGAAAATCTCAAAAAGCTCGAGGAGTATTCGAAAATTCTTAAGCAAAGGGACGACGAAAGATTTAAAACTATTTACGATTCCTTGACGAAGTTCGAAAAAAAATGCAGAAGAGAAGAAAGTCCAGAATTTGTTTTTGTAGACAGAGAGAAAATGAAAAATAAACTTGCAGAAAAAAGATACGAAGAGCAATTAATGGAGAAAGAAATCAGGTAAGTTAAAAATATATTTTAACACTTATTAGAACTAAAATAGAAGAAGAGAATAAAAAGTTGATCAAAATCAAAAACACAGAGGACACAAGATCTTTTTTAGAAAATCAAATACGAGAGAAATATTCAAAAAAAAACGAATCGAGAGCGAATGATAAACTGTACTTAAACCAAATTCAAAATTCTTTGGAAAAATTTAATCGAGATAATATTAGTAAAGAGCAAAGGAAAAAAGAGGAGTTATTGAAATACAAACTTGATTTAGAAATGCAAATCAGGGAAAAAAACTCCCCTCTACAGAAAATTAAATCTTAATTTAATTATCACAGGTAAGTAAAAGATAACCAATGAGTTTTATTTACAATTACTTTTTATTTTTTCCTTCATTTTCAAATTTATTCGATTGGAATTACTATTTTAAATTAATTTTTTATATATAAAATTTTATTTACTTATTATTCTTAATTAATTTTCTAATAAATACATAATGGCAAGCAATTTAGTAGATAAATCAATCTTATATGTAGGGGGTTTAGACGAAATCGTCGACGAAAAAATTCTTCATTCAGCTTTCATTCCTTTTGGTGAAGTAAAATCGATTGAATTGCCCAAAGACTATACAACACGTAGATTCATATATTTTATTTTTTTATCAACTATTTTTTATTTTTAGAGCGTCATAAAGGCTTTGGCTTTGTGGAATTCGAGGAGTATGACGACTGCCTTCATGCAATAGACAATATGAATGATTCCGAGTTATGTGGGAGAGTTCTAAGGGTTTCCTTCGCGAAGCCTCAAAAATTCAAAGAAGGTTCTCAAAAACCAATTTGGACTGAGGAAGAATATCATAAAACTTATTTGAATCTAGATGTAAACAAAGAAGAAAGTAACAGAAAGCTTTTCGCATGATTTAGTGCAAGCGATTGTTTAACGAAAATTTTCCTAGAAGTTTAATCATTCTTGTGTTTTTTATCATCATAAATAAATATAGTTTTATTATTATAAATTAAGATTACTAGCATTTGTTTAATATTTTAATGTGTTATTAAAATTTTAATAATGCAAAAAGATTCAGCAGTTAATCATCAAAGAAGTCATCTAAGCAAATACTGGTTATACTACTTTTTAATAGTCTTCGAAGCCATGATGATTGTTCTATATAGTATATTTGTTCAATTCTCAACATCGGGTTCAGCAAGATTTCAAACTAATTATAACGATGCATCAATAAATCATGCTGGACGATTCTTTCCGCTTTACCAAGATATTTTTGTTATGATTTTTGTTGGATTCGGATTCTTGTTTGCCTGCTTCAAAAATTTTAGTTGGTCTTTGATAGGAATATTCTTTGGAGCTTCTGCTTGGACTATTCAATTTACAATTCTCACAAGTGGATGGTGGGAAACTATTTTTACAGGAAGATGGGACCTGAAAATCTCACTTGATATTTCTTACTTTACTGATGCCTTAAATACCGCAGGAGCAGTTATAGTAGGATTAGGGGTTATTTTAGGAAGACTGAATTTAGGACAATCGATAATATTTGCTACTATTCTTACTTTAACTCAATCTTTAATGACTAATCTCGTTTTTTATTCGTTCCAAGCCAATGATATAGCTGGAGGTATGTATATATTCTTATTTGGGTCTGTATTCGGTTTATTTACTTCATTCGTTCTTAATAAAAGAGATAAATCACAAGGTAAATCTTTCTCTTTCAGCCGTAATTCAATTCTCTTTGCTTGGATAGGTTCTCTTTTCCTATGGGTATTTTGGCCCTCTTGGGTTGCATTCTGGGCAACTGGAAAAGCTGCTCTTAGAGCAGTAATAAATACGATTTTATCACTGACTGGATCTTGTGTGATGAGCTTTTTAATTTCTCCCTTCTTATCAAAAGGAAAACTAAACATCAAACACATTCTTTTTGGATCTATAACCGGTGGGGTAATAATGTGCTCATGTGCTGATTTAATTACTCAACCTTGGGCTGGATTTTTGATGGGATGCTGCGCCGGCACCTTCGCTTTATATGGATTAGAATATGTTACCCCTAAAATGAACAAAGGTCGATTCCAAGACACATGCGGAGGATTATTCTTATTCGGTCTTCCAGGTTTCTTAAGCGGAATTGTAGCTTCGATTTTTGCTGGAATCTCAAAATATCATGATTTAGGAGATGAATTATACAAATTATACCCATTGTCTTATAACAATCAAAGACCTACCGGGCATCAAGCCGGATTAATTCTAGCAGTGATTGTTATTGTAATAGGCTTAGCCTTCGTCGCAGGTTTATTCACTGGATGGATTCTTAATTCTTCTTGCTTTGAGACTTACGTTAATTTGTTTGATAATAAAGACCTCTTTGACTCAGTTCCAGAAGATGAACCTGATGTAACCATTAGATATCAAAATAAACAGATAATAGAATTGCAAAATTTAAAGAAATCAGAGATAGTCCAAGAGAAAGATGAACAATCAGCAAATAATATTGAGCAAAAGGACGTGATTGATCACCCTAAAAATGAAAGGGCAAATGAAGAGCAACCAAAAGATGAACCTGTCAAAGCTCTGGAAAGCAGGGAAACTCCTAAACAAGAGGAAATTAGGCATATTGAAATTCAAATCAATGCGTTTGATTGAGATAGAAAAGTAAAGTATTTAAGTTTAATTTCAAATATTTTAAACAATTTATAAGAGAAATTTTTAGTTATGGATGACTCACATTAATTTATAATTTGAATTTTTTTAATTTTATATATTGTGATATTTATAAGTTTAAATAAAATAGTAAAATAGTATTTTAAGAAATATTTATGATTTAATTATACCATTTTGATTTCTAATAATCATAGGAGTATAAAAAATTTAACTTAGAAACCCTTAATTTACTCTAAATGTATGTTTAATTTTAAGTTTCTTATATTTTATCATTCTAATTATAACTGAAATTATAACATATTTTAATTACTTATATTAATAGTCTTAACAAAACATTCGATAAGTTTACTTATCTCATAACAGCGTTTATGTTTCCTAATTTGATCCATATTTTTATTACAGTAAGACCATTTTATTTGTATTTTATTTTCTATCATAACAATATTCATAAAATCATCAGAGATCAAGGTATCCATCGTTTTCTTTTGAGCTGAGTAGAATTTTTTCAAAAATTCCTCAAATATAATCTTAAAATCTAAAAGACTATTTTTTAGGATGAACTGGAGATTATTCTTGATTACAATATTTTGACATTTATTTTGGTTGTTAAGAAATAGGGGATTTACGTACTCCAATTTGTACCTCGAGTTTTTTGAATCAATAATTTTCAACTTGGGAATATAATCACCAGATAGGGTTGTAAAGTTGTTATCCATTTTTATTTTTCTTTCGATTAGGAAAAAGAGTTTCTGGAATAAATTTGGACTCATATCTAATTGATAGTAGAACTTATAAATATCCAGATACACTTCTTCTAGATTAGCAGGCATAACTGTGTTTATACTCAATGAAATTTCAACAGATTTTTGAAACTTCTTCATTACCTCAGAGTCTCCGTGAACTAATACAACATTTTTAGGTGCCGCATTCTTAATCAATTGAAGAAGCCCTTTTGCATCGGCATGAGCGGAAAAGGACATATAATATACATCACATTTAACCTCGATCATTTGTTTGTCTATTTCGATTAACTTCTCTCCGCTTAAAATTTTATTTCCAAGTGTACCCGCTGTGCAGTATCCAGGAATAATAACGCAATTTCTGCTATCCGGGGCCAACTCTTTGAATATACTCATGCTGAGTCCTCCATGAAGCATACCAGGGGTTGCGAAGATTACCATCGGTTGGTTAGATTTAGTGACTGATTTGTCCCCGTGCTTGACGAAAGAAAATTCAAATACGTTGCGCTCGAGAAATGTATTCTGTATCTTGGAATTAGTCCAATTTGTAAATATTTTGTAATAGAAATTGGCTTTTTCGGCCATAGGCCCAGCAAAATAAATTGGTACTTCACATTTAGTTCTACGCCAGTGAGTATCTAGGAGAATACATAGTTCTTGTGCCCTTCCTAAAGCGAAAATCGGAATTAAGACCTTGCCGCCTTTGTCTATTGTAGATTGGATTTTCTTCAAGAATTCTCGCTCTCTCGCACGTTTTGTGTCCCTTATCGTATCTCCGTAGGTAGTTTCGGTTATTAAAATGTTTGGGCTTAACTTAGGCAAATACGCGCCACTTAGATGTCTATCTGATGCGGTATTATAATCGCCTGTATAAATAACGGAAAATCCGTCGACTTCTACACGATACATCCCTGCACCTAAAACATGCCCGGCGTAATAAGAAGTTACTATAATTCTTTTGTTAATAATTTTTTCTTCTCCTATTTCGATAGTTTGTACCTTGCTTACACACTTTGTAATTTGATCTGGAGTAATTATTGATTTTTCTCCGCGGAAATCTGAAATGATACGTCTAAAGTCTTCTAAAGTGAGAGGAAGAATGGCCTTAGTAGGTTGGGAGGTAATAATAGGTCCATCGTAGCCACAAATTTCTGTGAAATAAGGCAACGCACCACAATGATCTAAATGAAAGTGCGTGATTATAACTAAATCTATGTGCTTTGTATAGTCTATTTTATTATCGAGATTTTGGTAGATATTTACTTGTTGTGGAATCATTGGATTAAATGTATTAGAATCATTCATAATATTATTCATTGTAACATTAGAAGTAGAAGAGTAATTATTTACGATGCGCTTAAAATCAGGAAATTTCCTATTATCGTGAAAGGCCATGTGCACCCCACAATCAAACATTATTTTTATGTCTTTTATCTTTACTATAACACAACTTCTTCCAACTTCTTGGCCAGCACCAAGTGGTTTAACACTTATTGACATTATTTCTTTTAAATAAATTATTATTATAATTTTTCAAATTAGCCAAAATTTGAAAAAATTTCCTTTGCAAATGTATATCTAAATTCATATAAACAAATTTTATTTAAATATATCATAATGATAGATAATTAGTTAAAATTTATCTATCTATTATATCTACAACTCAACTCTTGTTGGTCAACAATTTCAAATACTTCAATACATTTTTACTGACTGCCTTATATTTTTCCTGAAGCTCGAAATATTTCAAATTCTTCTCAACTTTTTCCTTTTTGATGTTTTTGAATTTCGCTCTTTTATTTTTTTGTCTTAGTAATTTTATCTCTTCGTCATCAACAGATAAAAGACAATACTTTACTTGATTTTTTAGAACGTTGAGAGACATTAATGAAAATAATAAAATAAAAATTAAATTTCCAAATAAATATTTTTTAATTTTAAAATTTCATGTCAAAATTATTTTTGATGCTTAGCTATCAATCATACAAAAATTCATGCTCAACAAAAGCTTTCAAACTTTACCCATACAGAGAACTTTCAAAGAAATTTTCATTGAAACCAAGAACTTCAACAAAATCTTCGAAAATTTTAAAGGAAGTCAAAAAAGAAACGAAGGAAAATACTGCACAATCAAAAGAACAAACTACTGGATCAACAAATAGGACACAAGATTCAACACGTACTAGCGAATCAATTTTTATTTTCTCTCACGATACCGCAAAGAAATATTATCTTTTGAATTTTTCTTTTCTTTCTATGTACACAGTCCTATGTGCGAAGGTCGCATCAGATCCGGAGTATCCTGACTTCCTGAGACATTCAATGAACGGATTCATCGGGTTGACGACATTCGGAATTGTCGCGATTATGTTCTTTGCTAAGAGACACGTTTACTCTATTTATTTACAAAAGCCAAGTAACATTCTTCTTATCAAAACTTATTCTAAATTCGGTTTGAGCAATAAACAATTTCAACTGCCTGTTAGTGATGTCAAGGAAATGATTCCACTAGACAGAAAATTTAAAAAACTAAGAACTGGAGTTTATATAATAAAACCAACAGAGAAATATAAATACTTCAAATTCTTCAATGTTTTTTTCATTAGGCCCTCTAAGACTAATAATTATTTGTTTGACGAGATTTTTGCGAAAAAGTTGAAGAAATAATTAGACATGTGAGTATTATACATTTACTTGAAAATTAAATACATAATTCCGTATTTTATCAAGAATCTCTTTAGATAAAACAGAACACATAATAAATTATATGAGTAAATATTAGATCAGAATTTTAATTTTTAAATAATTAAATAAACTTTTTATTTTCGATGTCGATTCATATCTAATTTATGATTTATTTCAAAATGTTCCATTTAATTTAATATTTTAATATTATAATCTCTAAGAATTATGAATTTTAAAATAATTATGTATATCTTAAATCTGGTTCTTAACCTCAGGTCATAAAATTCTCTTTATTTCTTTTCATCTAACAATCTACTAAGATATTCTATTTCTATCATCTCGTTATCAAATTTTTCGTTGTCTAAATCAAATTTATTCTTATTATTTTTATTGGATGAATTTGGTTTCTTAATTGTTTTATTATTAGAATTGAAATTATTTGAGAATTCTTCAAGACTTTCCATAAAGCTGTTTGTATTTATCTTAGTTTCATGAATTTTAGTTTGATCCACTACGTTATTCGCTATGTATTTCTTAAAAGTCTGAAGGGAAATGAGCTTTTCTTCAATTGAATCAGCAGTGATAAGCCTAAACACTTCGACTGTTTTCTTTTGGCCTATTCTGTGTGCTCTATCCATTGCTTGAAGATCTTTCATTGGATTCCAATCGTGGTCAAACATAATGACTATATTTGCAGAGGTTAGACTGAGGCCGAGACCTCCTATGTTTGTAGTTAGTATCAAAATGTTTATAGAAGGATCTGAATTAAAGCGGGAGACAGAATTAATTCTTTCATCATTTGATAAGTCAGATGTGATTTTGAGAACTTTAAGGCTAGAAAATTTTTCATTCAGCATTTCATAAATTTTCTCTACCATAGCTTTGAATTGGGTAAAAATCAATACTTTATTATCAAATGTTGTATCGGTGATTTGTGAATTACCTACTATATTTTTTAAATTGCTGTTTAATCCATTTGAATAAATGCAAGGATTTGTACTACTTATACTAGGATCTACTGTGTTATCTTTATTTGATATAAAATTAAGGCTTGTAAGCAATTCTTCTAAGGCCTTGAATTTCCCTGACGAGTTTAAGTTTAGTAATGTCTCTTTTTTAATCTTTTTAAATTGAGGAATCGCAGCCAAGGTGTCGTCCTTAAGTAATAATCCTGGATAATTACAAACCTTTCTCAGACTGTCGATAATCTTCAAAGAATTATTGCTATTAGAACTAATCGCAGTTTTATTTTTCAAATTAGCCTTAATTTCCTTATCTCCTTCTTTTCCTTTGTAAATTTTATCCCAATAAGAGTAGAGTTCCTTCTGAATCGGGGTCATTTCACATACATAATCTTGAATTATTTTGTCCGGTAATTCTTTAAGAACATCCTGCTTAAGACGCCTCATTAAAAAGGGCTTAATTCTTTTTCTTATTTCCATAAGACTAGTTTGAAAGATATTCTCCTGCAATTTTTCTTCGAGATTAAGCTTCTTTATATTTGAATGAATCTTTTTGTGAAATTTAATTTCAAAGTCGTTCTCATTTCCTAGAAAACCTGGCATAAGAAAATCAAACAGTGCCCATAATTCCATCACATTGTTTTGAATAGGAGTACCGGTGAGAATGATTCTTCTTTCTGATTTTAATTTTTTGATACTTTGATAACACTTAGTTTTTGGGTTTTTTACAATATGCGCTTCGTCTAGTATCAAATAGAAAAATTCGTAAATAGAAAAAATTTCTGAGTCTCTGACTTTTTCATAACTCGTTACAAAAATTTCGATTCGGTTTCTATTCGAGGATGTTTCTCTTTCATGAATTTTTTCTTTTAGTTCATAATCTGAATCGATTTTTATCAAAACGACTTCATCTTCGTAAAAAAATTTCTTAGATTCATTTATCCAGTTCAGAATCAATGTATTAGGGCATATCACTAAACTAATTGGATCGCATTTATTTTGTTCTTTATAAATTTTCGAAGCGTTCACGACACAGACTAAAGTTTGGATAGTTTTTCCTAATCCCATGTCATCACAGAGAGCCAGACCTAGTCCGTAGTTTCCTAAAAAGTTCATCCAATTGATTCCAGTGATCTGATATGATCTAAGATTTTCTTTGAGTCTAATTTTGAGTTGGTTGCAAGTGTGTTTGTTATTTTGATTGAAAAAATTTTTAATAAAAGACAGTGATTTTTTTTCGGTTGTCAAATTAGAAATTTCTTTCGATTCAGAATTTTCGTCAGCTCTAGTCTCTTCATCTTCAGAATATTTCTGTTGGTCCATTTTCAAAATTGTGACTACTCGCATAATTTTAGAAAAGATATTCGTTGCGATGTTTCTTAAATTTGTATTTTTGCTGTTTATAAATTTCAGAATATCGAAGAGATATTGGGAGCAATTGATCATAAACTTTTCTGAGTTTATAAAGTTGTCAATTAAGGTGAATAAAAAAGTTGTGTATTCATATTGTAAATTTTTGTCAGTCATTTCTGTGTTGATTATGTCCTTAAAAAATATTTGTAGGATAAGGTTGATGCTTATAGTGTTTATAGTTCCTGCAGACTCTGATTCGTTTAAATCAGAGAAAATTTTATTATGGTTAAGTAGAATTATTGAAATAAGCTTGGTGAAAATCTCATTATGAGAATTTACCGAATTCGTTGAATTCTCACAGTTGCTAA
>Ga0169931_10010556_pt1 | contig 13149 bp, 8 predicted proteins | sample Kivu_15m_20L_FD_129675 | JGI IMG/M metagenome (GOLD analysis project Ga0169931, IMG submission 129675) | Freshwater microbial communities from Lake Kivu, Western Province, Rwanda to study Microbial Dark Matter (Phase II) - Kivu_15m_20L... | ecosystem: Environmental > Aquatic > Freshwater > Lake ...
GAGGCCCGACACGAGGCCCGACACGAGGCCCGACACGAGGCCCGACACGAGGCCCGACACGAGCGGCCGCGCCGGCAGCGACGCCCTGGCCCTGGCCCCGGCCCGGACCGGGCGCGGCGCGGACTCCGGGGTCGACGTGCGCGATCCGGGGACGCGTTGGCCGCCCGGGGTGCCGGTGAGCACGGGCGCCGCGCCTGGGGCCGAGCACACGGCCCAACCCGTGCGCGCGCCAGGTGCGGGCGACGCCGGGGCGGAGGGCGACGCGTCGCCCGCGTACTGGCGCTCGCTCGGCTACTTTGCGCTGGCGCGGGTCGTGGTCGCGGCGCTGCTGTTCGGCTACGTGCCGCTGCTGCGCGGCTTCGGCGGTCTGGGCGAGGGGTTCGACCTCACGCTGTGGCTGCCGGCCTCGATCGCCTACCTGGCCGCCGCGGCGGCCTTCGTCGCGCTGGCCCGGCCGGGGCGGCTGCCGTTCGCGGTGAACGCGACCGTGCAGATCGTCGCGGACCTGAGCATGCTGTCGGTCCTGATCCACGCGGCCGGAGGCGTCCCCAGCGGGCTCGCGGCGCTGCTGATCCTGCCCAACGCCGGTGCCGCGATCCTGCTCGGCACGCGACTGGCGATGTTCTTCGCGGCGACCTCGACGGTGCTGCTGCTGCTGGACGCGACCGTGCGCCCGCTGATCGGCGAGACCGGCGAACCGATTTTGCTGCCGGCGGCGATGATCGGCGCCTCGCTGCTGGTCACCGTGCTGATCGTCAGCCGGCTCGCGCGCCGGCTCGCCACGCAGGAGCGGCTCGCGTGGCGCCGCGGCGAGGACCTGCGCAACCAGCTCGCGGTCACCCAGGCGGTGATCAGCGAGCTGCAGGACGGGGTGGTCGTGCTCGGCGACACCGGCGAGATGCTGGCGAGTAACCGTTCGGCGCGCGAGATGCTCGGTGCGGGCGGCGACCCGCCGTCGCCGCTGCCGGGCCTGGTGCCGCTCCGGGCCGCGCTGGGGGTGCGCTCGCCGTCGCTCGGCGCGGTCGACCCACCGTGCGCGCCGACCCTCCCGACCGCGGACCCGGTCGAGTTCGCGGTCCCGGGCGTCGCGGGCGCACCCGGGCGGCGGCTGCGCGCGCGGCGGCTGCCCGCGCCGCCCGGGGTGTCCGACGCGGTGATCGTGCTCGAGGACCTGGGCCGTCTCGAGGAGCGCGCGCAGCAGCTCAAGCTCGTCGCGATGGGGCGGCTGTCGGCGTCGATCGCGCACGAGGTGCGCAATCCGCTCGCCGCGATCCGGCACGCCAACGGACTGCTCGCGGAGGTGGTCGGCGACGACCGGCACCGGCGCCTGGCCACGATCGTCGAGGACAACTGCGTGCGGATCAACCGCATCATCGAGGACGTCCTGTCGATCTCGCGCCGCGGCGGCACGGCACCCGAGGCGCTGCCCGCGGCCCGGTTCATCGGGCAGACCGTCGCGGAGTACCTGGCGCAGTCGGACGCGGATCCGCTGCGCGTCGAGTGCCGGCTGACCTCCGAGGCGTCGATCTGGTTCGACGGGGGTCAGCTGAGGCAGGTCCTCCTGAACCTGCTGAGCAACGCGCTGCGGCACGCGAGCGCAGCGCCGGGGGCGGTCCGCATCGAGTGGGACGCAGAGGGTCCGGGCCGGCCGGCGCTGGTGGTGTCGGACGACGGACCCGGCGTGCCCGTCGGCGCGCGCGCGCATCTGTTCGAGCCGTTCTTCACCACCGAGGCCCGGGGCACCGGGCTCGGGCTGCACCTGGCCCGTGAGCTGTGCACCGCCAACGGCGCGGCCCTGCGCTACCGGCCGCCGGGCACGGCGCCGGCCGTGCGCAGCGCGTTCGTGGTCGAGCCTGCGTACGCGCCGGCAGAGCCGCCGCGATGAACGTCGACGCCGATTCCCCGGGTGTCGCGGCGCGCCCGCCGCGCAGGCCGCGCGTGCTGGTCGTCGACGACGAGGCGGACCTGCGCGAACTGCTCGAACTGACGCTGGTGGGGATGGGGCTCGACGTCGACTGCGCCCCCGACCTCACCGAGGCGCGGCGGCTGCTCGGCCTGCGACGCTACGCGCTGTGCCTGACCGACATGCGCCTGCCCGACGGCGACGGGCTGTCGCTGGTCGCCGAACTCGACCGCGACCACCCGGACACGCCGGTGGCGGTCATCACTGCGTACGGCAGCGCCGAGAGCGCGGTGGCCGCGCTGAAGGCCGGCGCGTTCGACTACCTGTCCAAGCCGCTGGCGCTCGATGCGCTGCGTGCGCTCGTGCGCTCCGCGCTGCGGCTCGCCCCCCGCCCGGCGCGCGGCGCCGATGTCGGGCCTGGGGCAACTGCCGCGGCGGGCGCCGCCGCGAGGGAGCTGCCCCCGGCCGGCGAGGACCTGCCCCCGGCGTCCAGGGGCGGAGCGCTCGCCGCCACGGTGTTGCTCGGCGGCTCGCCCGCGATCGAGGCGGTGCGCGTCGACGTCGCGCGGCTGGCCCGCAGCATGGCGCCGGTGTCGATCACCGGCGAGTCCGGCTCGGGCAAGGAGCTGGTCGCGCGGCTGATCCACCGGCTCGGGGCCCGTGCGCAGCAGCCCTTCGTCGCGGTGAACTGCGGTGCGATCCCCGAGACGCTGATGGAGTCCGAATTCTTCGGCCACAGGCGCGGCGCGTTCACCGGCGCCGATCAGGATCGGCCCGGATTCTTCCAGGCGGCCAGCGGCGGCACGCTGTTCCTCGACGAGGTCGCCGACCTGCCGCTCGCGATGCAGGTCAAGCTGCTGCGCGCGATCCAGGAGCGCAGCGTGCGGCGCGTCGGCGCCACCGTCGAGGAGCCGGTGGACGTGCGTCTGGTCAGCGCGACCCATCAGGACCTCGAGCGGTGCGTGGCCAGCGGCCGATTCAGGCAGGACCTGTACTACCGGCTGAACGTGATCGAGCTGCGGGTGCCGCCGCTGCGCGAGCGGCTGCAGGACGTGCCGGCGATCGCCGAGGCGGTGCTCGCCCGCCTCGCGCGTCGCGCCGGCCTGACGGCGCCACCGCGGCTGTCGACGGTCGCGCTGCGCTTCCTTCAGGGCTATCCGTTCCCGGGCAACGTGCGTGAGCTCGAGAACATCCTGGAGCGCGCGCTCGCGTATGCGGTGGGCGACGTGATCAACGTCGAGGACCTCGGTCTGCGTCCGTCCGGCGGCGAGGCGCTCGACGAGGAGCCGGCGGCAGAGGGGGATGCGCCCGGCGAGCCGCCGGCCGACGGGCCGCACGGCATCGCTGGAGCGCGGCTGGACGAGGATGGCGTGGCCGAGTCGTTGCCGGGGTATCTCGACTCGGTCGAGCGCGACATGATCCTGCGGGCGCTCGAGGCGACGCGTCACAACCGGACCGCGGCCGCCCGGCGGCTCGGCATCAGCTTCCGCGCGCTGCGCTACCGGATGCAGCGGCTCGGCATCCAGTGACGCGCGCCCGCCGCGCCGCGCCGGCGTTCGACGCCGAGGGCTGGTACCGTCCCGCGCGGCGCGTGCCCTCGCCGAACCGCGACGCGCGCCCGCCGCAGACCCGCGTGGCGCTGCTGGTGATCCACCACATCAGCCTGCCGCCGGGGCGCTTCGGCGGCGATGCGGTCGAGCGGCTGTTCACCAACCGGCTCGACGACGACCCGGCGTTCGTATCGCTGCGCGGGCTGCGGGTGTCGGCCCACTTCCTGGTGCGCCGCCGCGGCGAGCTGCTGCAGTTCGTGGCCGGCGAGCAGCGCGCGTGGCACGCCGGGGTCTCGTCGTTCCTCGGGCGCGAGCGCTGCAACGACTTCTCGATCGGCGTGGAGCTCGAGGGCACCGGAGAGCGCGCGTACACCGACGCCCAGTACCGCGTACTCGCCAGGCTGACGCGTGCGCTCGCGGAGCGCTGGCCGCTGCGCCACGTCGCCGGTCACAGCGACGTCGCCCCGGGTCGCAAGACCGACCCGGGCCCGAGCTTCGACTGGGAACGCTATCTGCGGACGCTGCTCGGCACGGGGCTCACGCGGCCGTTCGGTCCGGACGGCCGCGAGGATGCTGGATCGTGACGCGGCGATGACGCACTGACGCGCCTCGGCGGGTGACAACGCGGTCAAACACCGCGCCGATGCTGGGGGTCAGCGCGCGGATCGAGACTCCATGCGGGTTGCGAGCAAGCGCCCGCAAGTGACTGAGCCCGCAGCCGATTCGAGTCCGCGGTCACGCTTGCGAATCGTTCGCGCGGGCACTAGAATTAGTAGACAAACAGCGGACGAGCCCTACCGCTAGTGCCCCCGACGCCATCCGCGTCGGCGGTGCGGGGTCGGGGCGCCGTCTCTCCGAACGGGGCCCTCGGCCCGAGCGCGAACCTTAGTCGACCCCCGCACGAGACGGGTCGGCACCCTTCGGGCTCCGTCCGGCGCGGAGCCTTTCCGAGTCCGACTAGTGGAGTACACATCAAGATGCAACGGGCTGCAGAGAACACGCCGCGTCCCTCGTCCCTCCTGAAGCCGTCCGGCCTGGGTGCGGCGGGGTTCGCGGTCGAGGCGACCGGAGACGGTTCACGCCTCGCCGACTTCAAGGTCATCCGCCGCAACGGGTCGGTGGTCGGCTTCGAGCCGGGCAAGATCGCGATCGCGATGACCAAGGCGTTCCTCGCCGTGAGCGGCGGTCAGGGTGCGGCCTCGGCGCGCGTGCGCGAACTGGTCGAGCAGCTGACCCAGGGGGTGGTCGGGGCGCTGATGCGCAACAAGCCGGCCGGCGGTACGTTCCACATCGAGGACATCCAGGACCAGGTCGAGCTCGCGCTGATGCGCTCGGGCGAGCACGAGGTCGCGCGGGCCTACGTGCTGTACCGGGAGAAGCGTGCCCAGGAGCGTGCGGCCCGCCAGGCGGCGGGTGCGCCGCGCGCCGCCGGTCCGCGGATCGGCGTGCTCGACGGCGGTGTCGTGCGTCCGCTGGACGAGGGCGCGCTGGTGTCGCTGATCGAGTCGGCGTGCGCCGGCCTCGGCGACACGGTGCAGCCCCGGCAGGTGCTGTCCGAGACGCTGAAGAACCTCTACGACGGCGTGCCGATCGAGGAGGTGCACAAGTCGGCGATCCTGTCGGCGCGCGCGCTGATCGAGACCGATCCGGCGTACAGCCAGGTGACCGCCCGGCTGCTGCTGCACACGGTGCGGCGCGAGGTGCTGGGCGAGGAGGTGTCGCAGGCGCAGATGGCCGAGCGCTACGCCGAGCACTTCCCGCGCTTCGTGCGCCGCGGGATCGAGGCGGACCTGCTCGATCCGAGACTCGAGCAGTTCGACCTGCACCGGCTCGGTCGGGCGCTGGTGGCCGAGCGCGACAACCAGTTCACCTACCTCGGTCTGCAGACGCTGTACGACCGCTACTTCCTGCACGTGGAGGAGCGGCGCATCGAGCTGCCGCAGGCGTTCTTCATGCGGGTCGCAATGGGGCTCGCGCTCAACGAGATCGACCGCGAGGCGAGGGCGATCGAGTTCTACGAGCTGCTGTCGACCTTCGACTTCATGAGCTCGACGCCGACGCTGTTCAACTCGGGAACGCAGCGCTCTCAGCTGTCGTCCTGCTACCTGACCACGGTCTCGGACGACCTCGACGGCATCTACGAGGCGATCAAGGAGAACGCGCTGCTCGCGAAGTACGCCGGCGGCCTGGGCAATGACTGGACGCCGGTGCGGGCGCTGGGCAGTCACATCAAGGGCACGAACGGCAAGAGCCAGGGCGTGGTGCCGTTCCTGAAGGTGGTCAACGACACGGCGGTCGCGGTCAATCAGGGCGGCAAGCGCAAGGGCGCCGTGTGCGCGTACATCGAGACCTGGCACCTGGACATCGAGGAATTCCTCGAGCTGCGCAAGAACACCGGCGACGACCGGCGGCGCACGCACGACATGAACACCGCGAACTGGATCCCCGACCTGTTCATGAGGCGGGTGATGGAGAACCGCGAGTGGACGCTGTTCTCGCCCTCCGACTGCCCGGATCTGCACGACCGGTTCGGCAAGGCGTTCGAGGAGGCCTACCTGCGCCACGAGGCCCGCGTGGCGAGCGGTGAGCTCAAGCTGCACAAGAAGGTGCCGGCGATCGCCCTCTGGCGCAAGATGCTGTCGATGCTCTTCGAGACCGGTCACCCTTGGATCACCTTCAAGGACCCGTGCAACCTGCGCTCGCCGCAGCAGCACGTCGGTGTGGTCCACAGCTCGAACCTGTGCACCGAGATCACGCTGAACACCAGCGATACCGAGATCGCGGTGTGCAATCTGGGCTCCGTGAACCTGGTCGCACACATGGTCCGCAGCCCGGACGGCGGCTGGGCGCTGGACCAGGCCAAGCTCAAGCGCACGATCGCGATCGCGATGCGGATGCTGGACAACGTGATCGACATCAACTACTACGCGGTCGGCAAGGCGCGCAACGCGAACCTGAAGCACCGCCCGGTCGGGCTGGGCATCATGGGTTTCCAGGACTGCCTGCACCTGATGCGCGTGCCGTATGCGAGCGACGCCGCGGTGGCGTTCGCCGACCGCTCGATGGAGGCGGTCTGCTACCACGCCTACTGGGCGTCGACCGAACTCGCGCAGGAACGCGGACGGTACTCGAGTTTCAAGGGTTCGCTGTGGGACCGCGGTATCCTTCCGCAGGACAGCCTGGCACTGCTCCGCGACGAGCGCGGCGGGTACGTCGAGGTCGACACGTCCGAATCGATGGACTGGGACGCACTGCGCGCCCGCATCCGCGCGCACGGCATGCGCAACTCGAACTGCGTCGCGATCGCGCCGACCGCGACGATCTCGAACATCATCGGCGTCGGTGCGTGCATCGAGCCCACGTTCCAGAACCTGTACGTGAAGTCGAACCTGTCGGGCGAGTTCACCGTGGTCAACGACTACCTGGTGCGCGAGCTGAAGGCGCTGGGCCTGTGGGATGAGGTCATGGTCGCCGACCTGAAGTTCTTCGACGGCAGCCTGGCCAAGATCGACCGCGTTCCCGCCGAACTGCGCGAGATCTACGCGACCGCCTTCGAGGTCGATCCGGGGTGGCTGGTCGAGTGCGCGTCGCGCCGGCAGAAGTGGATCGACCAGTCGCAGTCGCTGAACATCTACATGGCTGGCGCCTCGGGCAAGAAGCTGCACGAGACCTACACGCTGGCCTGGCTGCGCGGGCTCAAGACCACCTACTACCTGCGGACCCAGGGGGCGACGCACGCGGAGAAGAGCACCACCGACCGGCTCGGTCAGCTGAACGCGGTGTCCTCGGAGGGGACCGCGGGCGGTGGCTTCGCCTACCGCGCGCAGACGGCGGCGGTCGGTCCGGCGGCCACCGGGGATCCGATCGCGCCCAAGTTCTGCGCGCTCGACGACCCGGAATGCGAGGCGTGTCAGTGACCGGACGCTGACCAGCGGGCGTGGCCGATGCGAGGCACCGCAGCGGCCCGGCCGCCGACGAGCGATTTGACAACGCGGATGAATGGTGCTCTACGAGCGGGACTGTTGCGTGTGCGCCCACACATCCGAACGAAAATCAAGTTGGTGAGTGCCAACCCGTTGCACACGGAAGACGTGAACCGTAAGATCCCGACTGTTGATAACGGCGGAATCTCGCGTTGGTTCAAGCAGTTGTGCGACCTAACTAAGGCGAGACATTAGATGCTGTCCTGGGACGATCCGATTCCTGTCAAACCGCAGCACCCCGCCCCTCCGGCGCCTCGAGGCGCCGTTCCGGCGGACGGGCCCTCGGCCCCCGAAGCGTTCCGGCCGTCTCCCGGGGCCGCGTCCGCCGCGCCGCGCCCCGTGGGCGCGACCCCCGTCCGCGGCCCGGTTCCGAGCCGTCACGCGATCGCGCTCGGCGCGGATGACGCGGCGATCGATGCCCAGCGCCTGCACTCCGGGACGATGATGTCGCGCGATTCGCGGCGCGTGCGTGTCGAGGACAAGCGCATCATCAACGCCGCGGCCGACGTCAACCAGCTGGTGCCGTTCAAGTACAAGTGGGCGTGGGAGAAGTACCTCGCCGGCTGCGCGAACCACTGGATGCCGCAGGAGATCAACATGGAGCGCGACATCGCGCTCTGGAAGAATCCGGGCGGCCTGTCCGACGACGAGCGCCGGCTCGTCAAGCGCAACCTCGGGTTCTTCGTCACCGCGGACTCGCTCGCGGCCAACAACATCGTGCTGGGCACCTACCGGCACATCAGCGCACCCGAGTGCCGGCAGTTTCTGCTGCGGCAGGCATTCGAGGAGGCGATCCACACCCACGCCTACCAGTACATCGTCGAGTCGCTCGGGCTGGACGAGGGCGAGGTGTTCAACGCGTACCACGAGGTCGCCTCGATCCGGGACAAGGACGAGTTCCTGATCCCGTTCATCGACACGCTCACCAACCCGGACTTCGTCACCGGCACGCCGCAGAACGACCAGGCGCTGCTGCGCTCGCTGATCGTGTTCGCCTGCCTGATGGAAGGCCTGTTCTTCTACGTCGGGTTCGTGCAGATCCTCGCGCTCGGCCGGCAGAACAAGATGATCGGTGCGGCCGAGCAGTACCAGTACATCCTGCGCGACGAGTCGATGCACTGCAATTTCGGCATCGACCTGATCAACACGATCAAGCTCGAGAACCCGCATCTGTGGACGCCCGCGTTCCGCGAGGAGATCGTCGGCCTGTTCCACCGGGCCGTCGACCTCGAGTACCGGTACGCGGAGGACACGATGCCCCGCGGCGTGCTCGGCCTCAACGCATCGATGTTCAAGGAGTACCTGCGCTTCATCGCCAACCGCCGTGCGCAGCAGATCGGACTCGATCCGCTGTTCCCGGGTGCGGAGAACCCGTTCCCGTGGATGAGCGAGATGCTTGATCTGAAGAAGGAACAGAACTTCTTCGAACGGCGGGTGACCGAGTACCAGACTGGCGGCGCGCTGAGCTGGGACTGACGCAGGGCCACGGATAGCGGATCGCCGCACACGGGACAGAAGTTGACGGGAACGGGACACAGCGCGAACGGCACTCTACGGCGGGCCCGCGGAGCGACGCGGACCGCACAGGGCGTCCCGTCCCCGTCGCGATCGATGCTGGCAGCCTGCACGGACGCAGGCTGCCCACCGCGCGGCCGCCGAATCACGGCGACGCGCGCTACCGCATTCATTAGCGTAGGAAACCAGGCAAGCGTTCTTGCGCCGATGAATAGCCCGCATCCCCGCCGGCCCCGCGCCGAAGGGGAACGGGTTTCCACGACCGCAACGTCCATCCTTTAGGAGTCTCGACATGGCCACTGCCAAGAAGCCCGCAGCCAAGAAGCCCGCCGCGAAGAAGCCCGCAGCCAAGAAGCCCGCCGCGAAGAAGCCGGCGGCGAAGAAGGCCGCCGCCAAGAAGCCGGCGGCCAAGAAGGCTGCTGCCAAGAAGCCGGCGGCGAAGAAGCCGGCCGCCAAGAAGGCTGCTGCCAAGAAGCCGGCAGCGAAGAAGCCGGCCGCCAAGAAGGCCGCAGCGAAGAAGCCCGCGAAGAAAGCGGCCGCGAAGAAGCCGGCGGCCAAGAAGGCCGCCAAGAAGCCGGCCAAGAAGGCAGAAAATCCGGCCGCGGCCTCGTCCGAAACTGCGCCTGCGGCCGCGGCCGCCGCGCCCGCGGCGAAACCGCTGAACCCGGCGGCAGCCTGGCCGTTCCCGACCGGCAACAAGCCCTGACGGAGCGGCCCTCGGGCCACCCCTGACAAGAAGTGACCGCCGCACCAGGATGCGGCGGCGAACGATACAGCCAGGTACTCGCGCCCCGTCCAGGGCGCGATTTTTTTTGTGCGACAATCGCGCCCGCCATGAGCCGCATCCTCTGGTTGCTGATCGAGACCGCGGGCAGTCTGTTGTCGGTCGCATGCGTGCTTCGCGCCTACGCGCACCGGGTCCACCTGAACCCGCGCAACCCGATCAGTCAGTTCGTGGCGGCGCTCACCGATTGGCTCGTCGGCCCACTGCGCAGGCTGATGCCACCGGGACGCACGATGGACTGGGCGAGTGTCGTGGCCGCGCTGCTGGTGGCGGCGCTCACGGCACTGGCGTTCTTCACGGTCGTGGGCGGCGTGTCGGTGCCCAACCCAGGCGCCGTGCTGTTTCTCGCGCTGGTGTGGCTGATCCGCTGGACGATCTGGTTGGTGATCGGGCTGGTGATCGTGCAGGCGATCCTGTCGTGGGTGAACCCTTACGCGCCGCTCGCGCCGGCGATCCAGCAGTTGACGCAGCCGTTCCTCGCGCCGATCCGTCGTGTGATACCCCTGGTCGGCGGCGTCGATCTATCGCCGCTCGTGCTGATCGTTCTGCTGCAGGTGCTGCTGATGGTCGTCGATCCGGCGACGCTGCCCGGCCTGCTGCGCTGACCGGGATGGCGGCTGCGCCGCCATCGTCGGCTCACCAGGGACGCGTGCCGTAGGCGTCCCGATGCCTGAGGGCGACCTGCTCGCGATCGATCGTGTGGTTCTGCGGACCAGCGTGCTCGATCTTGATCGCTCCCATCACGCTGCCCAACCGTGCCGCGTCCGCCCATGACGCGCGCTGCGACAGTGCATACAACAGCCCGCCGCGGTATGCGTCGCCGCAGCCGGTCGGGTCGAGCGCCGCGGCGATCGGCACCGCCGCGATCGTCTCCGTGCGTCCCCCCGTGTGCAGCACCGAGCCCTCGGCGCCGCGGGTGACGATCATCGCGTCGACGCGGGCAGCGAGTTCGGCCTCGCCGAGCCCGGTCTTCTCGGTCATCAGCTTGCTCTCGTAGTCGTTGACCGCCAGCGCCGACGCGCCCGCGAGCATCGCGCGCAGTTCGTCGCCCGAAAACATCGGAAGCGCCTGACCCGGGTCGAAGATCCACGGGATGCCCGCCGTCGAGAGCTCGCGTGCGTGCCGCATCATTGCGTCCTTACCGTTGGGCGCGACGATGCCCCAGGCGGCCGGACCGGTGGCCGCGACCTCGTGCGCTCGGGCCATCGCACCGGGATGGAACGCGGTGATCTGGTTGTCCGAGAGATCGGTCGTGATGAATGCCTGGGCGGTGTACTGATCGTCGCAGACGAGCATCGATCCGGTGTCCACACCCAGGCTCGCGAGCCGCGCGACGTATTCGGGGCCGTCGCGCCCGACCGCCGCCAGCACCACCGGCGAGCCGCCCAGGCCGCGCAGCGTATAGGCGATGTTCGCCGCGCAGCCACCGTATTCGCGCTTCAGCCGCGGCGCGAGGAACGACACGTTCAGCATGTGGACGCGGTCCGGCAGGATGTGGTCCTTGAAGTGGCCGTCGAACACCATGATCGTGTCGTAGGCCACCGAACCGCTGATCAGTACGCGAGGAGGGTTCATCGTCGGGTGTGCTTGGAGTCAGGGGTAATAGAGCGCCACCGCGTAGCCGGTGGGCTGAAGGCCGCGGTGTTCGAGTGCGAGCCGGATCGGCCATTCGGACCGCTCGCCCAGCCCGCGCGAGACGGCCACGGGGTCGGGCAGGTATACCGCCGGCGCGATCACCTTGCGCACCAGCACCGCGCCCGCGCTGTCGGTCAGCGTGAGTTCCATCGCCGGGAACGCGACCACGTGGCCGCCCCGATTGCGCAGCAGCGCGGTCACCTGCAGCACGTTCGGTGACGCGGTCGCCTGCAGTTCGAATGACTCGATGGTCATCGCACCGATCTCCCGTGGCGGCGCGACCTGCAGCCCGAGCGGTGCGACGATCGCCGACAACACCGGCGACAGCAACGGCTGGCGTGCGGCGATCGCGTCGCGCCAGCCGACCAGCGCCTGGCCGACGAGCAGCACGGTCAGAACCGCGGCAGCGACCCACGCCGCTGGCGACAGCGCGAGCCCTAGGCTGCGGCTGCGCCCCCGGGGCGGCGCGAAGTAGTCGATCGCCGGTTCGCCCGCGTCGGGCGCGAGCGTCGCGTCGCGCAGCGGCTCGCGGTGACCCGCGCGAGTGAGGGCCGCTGCATCGTCGGGCGGCAGCGGGTCGGTCTGGAAGCCAGCGAGCGGATCGACCTCGCGTCGCAGCACGGTCGGCGGCGCCTGCGGACGCGCGACCGTCTCCGGGTCGCCGTTGCGCGCGACCGTTGGCGGATCGAGCCTCCGGCCCGGCGTATTCGGCGACGCAGGGATCGCCCGGCCGGTGGCGACGGCAGGCAGGCGCTGAGGGCGCTCGTCATCACCGGGGGGCAGCGGGCCGAACGCGGAGTCGCTGATGAAGAACGCGGTCTTCAGGTCGTCCGGATCGATCACGGTCCGGGGGCCGCCCGCGGTGTCCGGCCATGGCAGCGCGGGCCGCCCGGCCGCGGCCACCGGGGCGGCCGGGCCGGGCGCGACGGTTCGCCCCTGCGAGCGAAGGTCGTCGAGCGGCGGCAGGTCCGCGACGCCCGGGGCGGCGGCGGCGCTCGGACCGGGTCCGCCCCATTCCGACGGCGGGACGCTTCGACGCGACGCCGGTTCGGCCGGCCGCGTCGCTGCGGGCGGCAGCGCATCGGAGGGCTGCCCGGGCGGCCGCGCGCCAGGCGCATCGGCCGCACGCAGACCCGGTCCGTGCGGCAGGACGTCGGCGCCGCGGGCTGCGGGCGCTCGGGCGCTGTCCGCGCCCGCGTCCGCGCTCGCGGGCGTCCGCGTGATCGGCACGTCGGGCGAGCCGACGGTCCGGGGCGTCGCCGCGTCGTCGCTGGAGATTGCTTCCGCCCCCCCGGGCGCTGCGCCGTCGGCGGTGCCCGTCGCCGGGCCCCGCGCGCCCGCCAGCGCGCCCGCCGGGGTCGCGCTCGGGACGGACACCAGCCGGAGCGCCGCGCTCGGGTCCTCGATTTCGGTCGTCGTCGCGGCGGGTGGTTGCGGCGCGTCCGAGGCGGGCGTGCCCCCCTCGCGGGTGGGGGGCGGCGGTGAGGCCGCTGCGCCGAACGGCGCGGGCTCGGGGCGGGTGCCCGACTCGCGACGCCCGTGCGCCGACTCCGATGGGGCTGCTGCGCGCGCCGTCGCAACCGGAGCGCGGGCCGCGATCAGCCCGGGCACATCGGCGACCGTCCCTGCGCCGCGTGTGCTGGCCGCGGCACCCGCACCCGCACCCGCACCCGCACCCGCACCCGCACCGGCACCCGCGCCAGCACCTGCGCCTGCACCCGCACCTGCACCTGCAGCGGCACCGGCGCCCGCACCGCCGCCCGCGCGGGCGCGTGCATC